>Ga0247815_10000497_pt1 | contig 30915 bp, 32 predicted proteins | sample UWRJL194509B1_FD_181014 | JGI IMG/M metagenome (GOLD analysis project Ga0247815, IMG submission 181014) | Plant litter microbial communities from Arlington Agricultural Research Station in Wisconsin, United States - UWRJ-L194-509B-1 | ecosystem: Environmental > Terrestrial > Plant litter >...
CAAACGCGAGAGCACCTCAGGAAGGACTTAAGAGACACTCGGAGGTGGGCCACATATCTGAGCGCGCGAGAAGCGCGTTGGGCTTGAGGCTGATGCCGATACTGACCGCGATGCCACCGCGCACAATGCCATCTAGGTCGGTCTCGGCGTACCGGTACCAAATAAGCCATCATTCGATTCAATAAACAAACACAATTAGAGACGTACCTTGACACCCTGCCTGGACTTGACGCGCTGCCCAAACTCGACTTCTGCTCTCCTCGTCATTGGCCCATCTTCGCCGCTCTTGCGCTGAGCCTTTGGTGTGTTGTCTTCTAGCGCCGTATCGCTTTCTTCGAGCATTCGACGTCGTCTATGTGTGAGCCCTAGCTGTGTGCGCCGTCGCCGTTCTTCTTGACACGCTTGTTGAGCCCGGGTTTGGACTCGAATCTGTTGTGTATGCGACGCCCGGTTAGCTCAAGCATTTGGTACGCGTCATGCTGCGCCTGTAGTGCGATATTCGGTACGAAGGTAACAGTCAGCAGTTATTGGTGGAGTATCTGCGGGTTAAGAAAGCAACCAAGGTCCAACATCAGTTCGTGCGCCACATGAAAACTATACGTGGCGCCACCACCAGCGCTTTCCCGCCACACCAGTTTTAAACAAACAGGCACCTCAAATGTTCGAGTTTGACGGTTTCAGTCGGCGGCGGGTGTTGGGAGAAGACTGTCGTAAGTCTGGAGCAGCGTCGCAACCGACCAACCTTCTCGTCCTCCACACGCGGTCCGTCCTACGATAGGGGGAGACAGTGTCATGGCCATGCTCGCTGTCGCTGTGAGGTACGAGCGACGACGAGTTCGGGTCAGGCGATTCTGCGTCAACGTTCGCACGAGGTGGGTCATACGTACGCCAAAGGCCCAAGGCCGCCTCCCGCCCGTGTGATCCACACGCGTCACGGGAAAGACCACTGTACGAGAAAGCATCGTCTCTATGCGAGCGGGGAGATGCAGTTGTTGTGGTTCAATATGAACGGCGCGAGTTCGGACGCGTCAGGAAAGGAGGAGGAGGAGGAGGAAGAAGCGCTACGGTCGGAGTTCGCGTCGTACGATGGTAGCCTTGTTCTTGGACATCCAAGACCATCCTGCTCTGTTTACACACCTATAGTCGCAATTGCGTGCAAAGGATTCGCGCTTAGTGGGCCACGTTGCCGCGATGAATTCGATTAAAGATGGTGTGTATTGGCGTCGCGAGCTACGTTTGTACAATGCTCATGATCCATGTCCCGCGTCTATTTGGCGTTCTCGACTCGCCTGCAGTTGTCGTTATGAAGAATCACGTTGAGACGTAATCACGAGCGAGAAGAGATACGGAAAGCCAGGAAGAGTAAAGCAAGTGGGACCCGCTTGCAGAAAGAAAGATGGAGGTGAATGCATTGGAGGTAGGGGAGACACGGTCAGCACCGAGCATGCAGATGGTGTCGTGCAAAGCCACGGACACTGTGAGAAGGCTCAGACACAGCTAAGGACAGACAAGAGGAAGGCAGGTACATCAATCCAAAACCGAGTCACATGACGCCACATGTCGCAGGTGTGAGCAGAGTGGCGCGGGTCGCGAGGATTGTGTTTCGAGCGGCGATTGAGGGTAGGCGTTGTTGTCACCATGTCGAGAATCAAACGAAAAGACTATTCTGGCCAAGATTCTCGAAGTTCACACACCCAGGGTGTGAGAGGCAAACAGAACGCTCAAGACAGGGGGGCAGAGGTTCAGGATGAGATGAACGACGATTCCACTCGTTGTCTGCGACATGGAAGGAGGTAGATTCTGGAACCGAGGGTATGCGCTTGCGAGTGGGACTGCGATGGTTGAAACAGCAGTCGCACCGGCAGGGCAAGGTCAAAACGGGTCAGAAACGAGTGGTTCCGTAACACGAGATAGTGGCAGGAAAAGGACAAAAGAGGAGTACTTGTGAGAGTGTGGGTTTCCTCGAGCCGGTAAAGCACGCCGACCGCCACACTGTTGCGCGCCCAAGTCGACCTTGCGGCTCGTTTACCACTACCACCATCAGCAACCTACGACACTCAATGTAAGCAATGCGGACATTGCAGAAAGGGTGCGGCGGGTTAGGACAATTGCCCTCTATACAATGATTGGGGTCAGGCGTGGCCGAAACGCGGGAGGGTAGAAGGTCCCAGTCGAAATCTTGGACGCCCGCACACTAAACAGGTGGGTCAGTTGAGCAGATCGTGCGAAGAGGGGACGCAAATATTTAGAGCTCAACGACCGTCGAAGGAGTCCATCGCCCGCGGACAGGCAAGAGTGAGGAAGCACGGCGAAGCGAATCACGGCCGGAATTCAACGCAGACGTCAGAGAAGGGACGGCGAACGGTTAAACACTAGACACAGAGCAGGAAATAACCGAGTCAGGATATGACAGGAACACAGCACGCCATTGGAAGCGAGAGGTACTCACAGGCGAGGGGCGACATCGATGTCTGCCCCACTGCTGCGCGCAACACTGCTCGTACCAACCTCGGTGCTTGTATAAACTTTGCATCAACAGCTGATCTAATCAAGTAGCAAAGTCATAGACGTACGTCGACGCCCTGCCTGAGTTCGACCTTCGTGCTCCGATCCCCGTCTTCCGCACGCCGTCATCGTTCCTGCGCTTGTCATTCGTCGTGTTCTCATAGAAATTCGCATCGCCGTCTTCAATCATTCTGCTAGTCTATTCGATGTTGTCTGCGAAGCGAAGCCCTGCTATGTGCGCCGCTGCCGCCGTTCTGGACACGCTTGTCGAGCACAGACTTGGACTTGAATTGATCGCGGATGATGGCATGAGGCTGAATAGAGCATTAAACACGGTACATGTCGGTTGTAAGATGATGTATGAGTGAAGGTAAGATGAAGAGGCGATTTGGAGTGTGCCTGCAGGTCAAGAAGGTGGCTCGACGTCAGCTCGCGCGCCATATGCATTACCACTCCACAACGCGGCACCACGTCGTTCCAAGCCGGAAATTCACCTTGAAGGTCCGTGACGATAGCTGTAGGTGTGGTTCGGGTCCGGGTGTTGGAGAAAGCAAGAACGCAGACCTTGATCAGGATCCAGCCCCACCACCCTTTCCGTCCCTCCTTGGTAAATGTTGTAACGCAATGAGGAACACAGTGTGATGGGCCCGTGCTCGCTGTGAGGCACGAGCGACGACGAATCCGGACATGCGGTTCTGCGTCAACCGATCGCACAGGATGGGTCGCTCACACGTCAAGGGTCGACCACCACCCGCTCATGAGACCCGGATGCCTGTCACGGAAACAATCAATTGGAAAGACACAAATTGTATGCATGTTGGGGAATGCGGGTGTTGCGATTTGATAAAGAACGCTGTTTCGGACGCGTTTCGGAAAGAAGAGAAGCGCGGCTGTCGGAGTACAACCCCGCGTTGTGCCACTCCATTCTCGTTCTTGAATAGTTCAAAACAGTCCAACTGGGCTTTTACTTCCGGGGCAGAGGCACACGATATCATGAACAACGATTGCGCTCATCGTCTGCGAAACCCTACGGGCAAGTAATACGGAAGGAGCGATTTGGGTATGCGCTAGCGAGTGGGACGGCGAAAGTTGAAACTCCAAACGCAGGGCAAGATCGCAGCAGGCCAGGAACGAGACGCGTCATCACACGGGATAGTAACAGGGAAGAGACAAAATATGAGTACTTGTAAGAGCGTGGGCTTCCTCGAGCCCATGAAGCGCGCCGAACTTGGGGCTGGTGCTGACCGCCACACTGTTGCGTGCAATGCTGCCCAAGTCGATCTTGCCGCTCGATTCTCACCAGCAGCAGCAGTATAAGACACACAATGCGGACAATGTGCGACAAGTTCGGGTAACTGCTCTCTATGCACACGGCCGGGACCAGGCCGGCCCGATACACCAGTCCCAAACAGACTTGAGTCGAGACGCGGGAGAGAGAGAGGAAGGTTTCAACCGAAATCTTCTATGCTGGGTATGTCAGGCGAACTGATTGTACGAAGAGAGAACGCAAATATCCAGAGCGTAGAGCACAAGGAACGTCGAAGGGGTTGATCACATGCGGACAGGTGAGGGAGAAGAGGCACGGCGAAGCGAGCGAGCGCGGGAATCAAGCGCAGATGCTAGTGAAAAGACGGTTACGAGCCAAACATCAGACGCACAGGAGCGGGACGCGAAGCCCGCTGAACGCGCACCGCTGATGTGGGCACCCACCGTTGCGCGAAAAAAAACCTACACAGGTCGGTCTCGGCGTTCGCTGCACGAGCAGTTGATCTAATCACCGTCCAGAATCACAGATGTACCTTGACGTCCTGCCAGAATCAGTTGCCCTGCCTCAGCTTGACCCTCGTACTCCGCTCCCTGTCTTTGGTGCACCCCTTACTGCTCTTGCGCTTCGTCTTCGCTTGTTATCCTCGGCCGCTGCGTCGCCGTATTCGAGCACTCGACGTCTTTGACTGTGACAACAGTCGCCGTTCCTTTGGACACGTTTGTCGAGTCCGAACTTGGACGCTGAGAGATCGCGGATGATGGTGCAAGGTTGGGTAGAGACTTCAGTGCTGGTCATGGTGTTGCTGAGAGGTGATGCGGGTGATGGTAAAAGCGACAGGCGGTTGGGAGGGTAGTCTGCGGGTTAAGAAGTGGTCGACGTCAGCTCATGCGCCCTATGTACACTGGTACTTTACAACGCAGCCCAAAGCTCTCCCTAGCCGGACATACATTGACTAGTTGTGATTGCGGCTCTGAATGCAATTGGCGTTGAGCTGTTGGGGAAAGCAGCAGCGCAGGTATCGCGGCGAACAGATGCTCGAGTTGGGAGCGTGCGATACGCGGCGCCCATGACGTTTCGAAGCGAACCCGAATCCTACAAGTCTCGGGCGAGGTCCCGGCCTCGCGCGACGTGCCCGTGATCGCCGAGCGCGGCTCGCTATCACGCATCCCGGGTAGGCGGCCACACTGACACTCCTCAAAAAGGCGCCATCTCTAGCGCACTCTAGCCGGACAACTCGACTTGCCGGGTTGCTATTACAGCCGTGGTCGGCGGTGAGGTGTTGAAAGGAAGCGGAGCGCGAGGGTCGTGGGACACTCCGCCCGCTTTGTGTTTGGCAATCAAATGTTTGGCACACGTCGACTTCGAATGGCGCCTTGAAGGCCGCGACGCTTCTCATCTTCGCAAGTCTCGAGCAGGGTCAGGGCTCACCGTTCTCCTCTTTCTCTACACGCGAACCGTAGTCACACTCATACTCAAATTTCGACGGTGTCCGTCATGCTGAGACATCTGCTTTCGTCCAACAACACGCTTAGACCTCCGACAGCTTCGGCCCATGTCGCTCTGACATTAGACCTCCCGCCTCAATTCATCCCAACTCGGCACAGCACATGGCGCAAACTCACAGCTTGTACAATGAAGAATACAGCGTGACGTGCCAGTACTCACTGAATGGTGCACGCGACGATGATTCCTCCACCTGCCCGCATGATCCGCACGCCTATCAGAGAAAAATGAACATATTATTGACGTACTAAGTCCTGTACTAAGTATCGTCTGTGAGTACATAGCGCCGTTTAGCTAGCCACGATGCACGCCAGACACAATGAATCAGGTCAAACTTGAGGCGGGACGTTGGTCATGATCATCGTACAGACGTACACGCTCGGCACGTTTGCCGGCCTCGGATCACGCCGCCACGTCACGCACTGGGGAGATGGTGCGAAAGAGGCTCGCAGCTCGCGACGTCAATGAACGCGATTGCCATCGCCAGTTGCCGTTCTGGTAAAACGCGCGACCAGCGGGAAGACAAGGAGAACCAGGACAACAAGTAGACGCGCTTTGGAAGAGGACGACGGAGATGGAGATGGACACATTCGACTTAGGGAGATACACCTTCGAGCGCGCAGATGTTGTCGTGGGGAGATGCGAACGCAGGCTAAGAAGGCACAGACAGGTTGCGGACAAACGAGAAGAGAGCGCCGGATGCGCCAAGACAAGTCGTGGTCAAGTGACGTCTTATGTGGATGGTGATTACACTGGTGCATGTCCAAACGAAAGTGCTTCGAGGGGCGATTGAGGGTAGGCGTTGTCGCTCGGAACGCCAAAGACAGACAGACCACGAAGAGTCATATTCGACCAAGATCTTTGCAACCTACGTGTATAGAGGATTGAAGAGCAAACAAAACGTACAGGAAAAAGAGACGAGACAAAGGATGGCATACACGACGAGTGCGCTCATTGTCTGTGTAGCGATACTAGTACTGAAACCGAAGGTATCATGATGTGCTGAGTGGGACCACGACGATTGCAACATCAGTCGCAGAAAAAAATCACAGCGGAGCAGAAACGAGACGCGTCATCGCACAGGCTAGTGGGCATAGAAGAGAAGAAAGATGGGTGACCTACGGGTGGCGGCTTCTTCCAACCAATGTAGCACGCCGCGCTTGAGGCTGGTGCTGACTGCCATACCGCTGCCCAAGTCGGCCTTGCCGCTCGTCTGACACCACCATCATAATCAGCAGCAGCAGCAGTACACAACAAGCCATACAGCCATGCGGACACGGTGCAGCAAGGTCGGGCAACTGCCCGCTATGCAAACGGTTGGGGCCAGCCGGCTCTGATACACCAGCCCAACCAGATCTAGGACAAGTCGCTGAAGAGCGAGAGGTAGGTCTCTGTTCAAGAACCCGATGCCCGCCTGCTAGCAGGTGTGTCAGACGAGCGGGGAACGCAGATATCTTAAGCCCAAGGAACTTCGGAGGAGTTCATCGCCGGCAAACAGGTGAGTGTGACGAAGCACGGCGAAGAAGGTGAGCGCGAGAACTTGGCACAGACGTCAGGGAAAGAACGGTGACGAGTCAGAGACTAGCAGCAGGGTAAGACGCATGTGAACTCTCCGGTACCTGAAGCCCACCAGCATAGCGCTCATGTTGACTACCCGACTGCTGCGTGCAGGATTACTCAACTCGACCTCGGAGTTTATTTAATCTTCGCTTCAGCAGTTACTCTAACCATAGCACAAAATGACAGACGTACGCTGATGCCCAGCTCGACCCTCGCGCTCCGCTCCCCGTCTTTGCCGCACTGTCATCTTTCTTGCGTTTGACCTCAGGCATGCTGTCCTTGAGTGCTGCATTGGCGTATCCGAGCTTGAGCATTCGGCGACGCCGTCTGCAACTGAAGCCTGATTGTGTTTGCCGCCACCGATCTTCTGGATACGCTTATCGAGTTCAGATTTGACTCTGAGGAGCCGCAGATGATCGCATGAGGATGAATTGAGTGTTCTTTGCAGGTCGTGGTGATTGTGAGTGGATGTATAGGTGATGGTAGGAGTAAAAGATCGATACAGCCGTCTGCGGGTTAAGAAGCGGTTGACGTCAGCGGGTACGCCACGTGTACGCTGGCACTCCACAACGCGGCGCCACGCCATTCCCAGTTAGACAAACACCCGGACGGCGAGGGTCACATACCGTAACCGAGAATCATATGGACGGTATCGGCAAGTGGACGGTCAGTGTTAATGTCTCGATTTCTCCACCATTATGAAAGCTATGCTCGATCTATCTTCTCAGGCGTGTTGGGGCACATTTCCCGGACATGCGCGTGTAATTTATTTTGAGAAAACACTCTGTGTCGCAGAGCGTCGACGTGCCGAAATGTGGCCAGCGGGGTCCACTTGCACCCCGCCACGAATTCTCCTGTTCTTCGCACGAAAGCTTGCCCAGCTATTATGAGCACTTATATAACCCATTTGATGCAGTCGTGGTAAAGCAAAACGTGATATGGACGGTGTTAGCAGTCGTTCTAGGTTTCGAGTCACATCGCTGTCACATGCTGAACCTCGCCACGAGCTCCCAGTGTCTCAATATTCGGCAGATAGTCTTTTTTAATAGTCTAAATATGATTGGCGTTTTGGTTTAAGGAAGAGAAGGTGGCAGCGGCTCGCGGTCGCAAAAGTGTCCACTTAGTGGTCGGTTACGGTATCTATTGCAGCACCCTGACGCATTTTTCTCGCCTTGCCTTCGCTCTATGAGCGCTTCTCCAGCTCTCCAACTCGGCGCTGGGTGACCTAGAGGTGTCTGCCGACTGTCCTGTGTCAAGGATGGGGATTGGCGGGCCTGTCTTCGACCCCTTCCGCTATGTTCACGAGTTCAGGTCTATCAAATCTGGGCACATTTACGTCGAACATGGACATCCTCATCAGCGAACCTGTGTCGCTTATCATTTGAAACCTTTTGTTTGCCAACCTTAGGATCTCAGTACATGCGGACGATGTTAAGCTCGCAGGCCAAGTCATCAACGACTTGGATCACCGGGGAGGCGGAGACGGAGGAGACGAGGGTGGAATTGAGGGTAGAAATGGCGGGCAAATTTTCGCATTCCGGCCGAGGCGGGTGCGGATGCCCAGCTCGATCTTGGTAAGTGCCTCGGGATCGATATTGCTTGCGGGCGATTTGGGCCCGTTTATCGCCCCTGAAACGCGCCGTGAATAAAGGGATTGAATTTTCAAAAATTGTGCTTGGAGTGGAGCGCTCTGGCTACTGCACTAACGGCCACACCCAGAGGGGAGCAGACAGAGGTCTACCAACATTCAAATAGCGGACAACCAGGACGGTATATATACAATTCTCGCAGCCAAAAAATAGCCATTTCACGGATACCATCAACATACGAGGGCTTCCTCTGTGGTCGGATCGAGCTTCCATGTGACTTGGGGTACCGTCTTGTGAATGCATCGCAAATGGGTCATGAATGTCACAAATCGAGCCACTGTCTGAAATTTTCTCGGTGGCCCGCAGTGGCCCAAGCCGAAATATCAGGCGTTAGGCTTGTGGCACCAAGCCAAGCCTCTTGCATTGAATTCATATAAAACAATGTTAATGCATAGCAATTCAGTACAGGAACGTGATTTTAGAGGCAGGTTTGAGTAAACGTTGGGCAGAGCGCCATCGATAACCAACTGCGGCCGTGTATCATTCGGCTTCCTTAGAGGTGTAATCGGACCCGTCGCTCGTTTCCGATACCGTCCGCGTTTGGCATTCTCACATTTATTGTGCCCATCGGCATACCCTCCGGTATGACCCGGCTCAGCGCGATTGCGAGCCGAGTTGCTAGAGAACCTACGCGTGATGGGTCGGCGAGGTCAGCGGTAGAGGGCGGGTCCCTTCCCGGCGAATCCGACTTGACCTATCCATAAACAGCGTTCGGTGTTGAGCCTGCAGTAATATTATAAACACGCACCAACTGATTCCAATAGGCTATCCAGCCTCGTGGTTGGCTCTCTGCCCTGCAGCGTTGTTCATACACCAAATCATACAACGCATACACCTTGATCGGCCGGGTGCAAATTCTCTGGCGACACGTTGGACATGACCTCTTACGCGCTGCGAAGTAAGCGGCTAGACAGCCATCGCAGTAACTGTGACCTTGATGTCGCTCAACTCAGCGTTGATGTTAACTTCAAAATCTGACGCGGTGACGAACCGCAATCTGCCAATCTGAGTGTGGAACAGAAGTTAACTAGGTGTAAATAGGTGATGCAGCGTTTGAAAAATAATTACGTAATTGGTCCATTCAGTATGTCGAGGCAAATACCGCAATTTGAAAGCTTGACCTGCTGAGTATTCTATGTTTAGATTGGCCGGCCACATGCTGCATTAGCGCTTACCCTGACCGGCGACTGTTCATCTGGCATCACGTCGCGGTGTAACTCCTGTACGCGATCAAGTAACTCCTGCATTTTGGGGAGCAGCTCGGCTGCAGGACCAGTACCTTGCATGCGAGACGAAGGGGCGCTCTGAGTCTATAGCCCTGGTCAGGGAATTTTTCATCGCAAGCGCAAAAGACTTACCGAAGCCTCGTCTAGAAGTTGGGGCATTGTCGAAGGGACGGGTCTCAAGCCACGTTTGAACCGTATATGTGCTTATATAGTCAATGCGGGCAAGGCTGACAAGATCAAGCGGATACTATCATGACAGTTGCGCAGCGCAGCAAGAGCTCCGCAAGATCAAGGCCTCGCTTGGCTGCGGTCATGACTCCGGCTGCACCGCCATTCACTATCGGCGTGCAAAAGCATTGATGTACCTTGCGCGGTATCTTGTCTTGTCGTGCTGCTTGCTCGCACCGCTGTGATGCATCGCGAGTTCATCAGAATGCACCCTAAGAGCCACTTGACTGGCCACTTTCCCGGACGACCCTCTGGACAGATGAGCAGCATGAGGTTTATCAAGAGACAACCGCCTAGCTTATCGATCCACTTGAACGCTCAAATCACAGATGCAAGCGGCTGAACAAGATCATGGCAAGGCAAAGTCACCTTCTTGACTTTGCACTAATGCACGCTACCTTATAAACACGAATGCATTTGAGTCAACTCTCGAAGTCAATTTTTTGCCGCCAAGTTGTCAGTCGTGCGAAGAGGAAAGGATGTCATTAAATCCAGCACCGCGAACTGCGGCCCTGATTTTGCCACCCACAGTCGCTGTTCGACGTCTTGCGATTCCACTCACCCGCCCTCAGCACAGTAAGCCTGCATAGTGCATACATTTTGGCAGCTTTTGGTCTCTAACGTGTGTTTATGACGAACGTGCAGTGCAACGCAATCAGGAATTCCACGGTGTGCCTGTCGTCCCACACAAGTCTTGGCACCTTGCGGACTGCATCGTAGGTGTGAGACAAAAGATGTATGCATTCGATGCGAGTAGCGATCGTTTGGCCGAGCGACTTGAGCGACAGTGGCACCCCATGATTCGGAATCAATTGCACTGGTTAACGGGCGAGGTCTTGTTTTACGCTATGGGGGGTGCAATTGTCATTAGCACCACCTTTCACCTTTGTGCTTCAAGTGTCGACCGTGCAGTACTTGAGATAGCAAAGGGATTTCGACATGTAACTTTTTGCAAGGTTATATTCGTTGGAACGGGCATTGCAGCTGCCGCTGGATACGTTGGGTGGAAAAGAGCTTGGGAGTTTATCCAAGCAACGGTTTGGGCTTTGGCTTGTCTTGCCGTAATTAACGTCTGGCTTGGACGTCCAACTCTGCAGGAGGCTTCTAGGAATCGCTCCGAGCCATAGTATGGACTTCAGCTGCACCTGGAGTACGAGTTTAAATACCCGTTCCTCCGACGAGTTTATCAGTCAAATGATTCATTGTGACTTAATGAAAGATATCCCGTTAGATGTCGCTATCTGTGTGATTAGTATCAGGTTATGAATGTAATCTGTGCTCAACGGGTATAGCGGCGGGAGCAAATGCCACTTCATTGCCTCGTATATCAATGTCATGTCCCGCTTGGCCTTGCAACCTGGCCGACTGCGCATATAGCCGATGAATGTGAAGATTCATAGTTGGCGTCAGTAGCTTTTGAACACGATCAAATCATATCGAGTTTGTCCTGGGTCTTTGCTCACATGGAATTCGGCTTGGCGATACCATGTCATCGTTGGCTAGGGCTCAGGCCCTATCTGCATTATCATAGATATTCCAGAACTACCGCGGCGATGCCTGCACCAAAATCAATTGAAAACAGGGAAACGGCGGTATGAGCCATGTGAATGGCGCAGAAGCTCAACGCCACACGGATAAGGAATTGCGATCGATTTACCCTGTACGAAGATCGTGCTACAAGGGGGATGAGGCGGAGCTTAAAAATGCTCTTGCATGTTATTCGGGTTAGAGCGGCACCTCACGGGCCGCGTTTGACATGTCTTGCTCTTCCTCTAGCCTTTGCTCTTTAGAACCGAGCTTGATCTTGCAGTATCTTTGGGTGACTTATAACCACCACTTGCCGCAAATTCGTCAACCTTTATGTCCCAAATTACGACCGGGAGGGTGGTGCAACGCGACGAGGATCGTAACACTGCGCCGAATGGCAGCGCAGCACTCGCAAATCCCAGCTCGATCGGAAGCGGCACACCCCTCTTGAATAGCGAACGATCTTTGCATGCATATGCTTCTAGCGAGTCAAATGTGCGCGTTCCATTTCGGAAATTTCCAGAGCCCGGTCTGATCAACTACAGCGTGCCGATGCACTCGAACAGCAGCTGATGGCGGTAATGCCCATCAGCTATGCCTTCAGGATTAGCTATTGACGGCTTGTACAGCTTCAGCAATTAATGGATTCAGTTGGGCTGTGCTCTTGCACGAAGCCCCTACTTCAACCGTGGATCCTGGTCGACTGTGGTATGCACGGACCCACCTGCTATGTAATCTACTGAATCTATTTTGTCACGCGGGATGATCTAGGTTGCGTGCGGTGTGATGAATGTTTGAACCGCGAATTGAAACGCGACTTCAGGTGCCCGCAATGCGGCTCTGCTGTCCGGGGTCTGCCGATCTGGGACTCTTCTGCGCATCGCCTAGTCTTGGGGGCGCTCTTAGCTCAGTCTCATGATATTGAATCATATAGTCAGCTACCACGCACAATCTGGAGCGAGCGCTTCCCACTCATGTTTGTCTCTGTTGTGCGCTTGTAAATTGAACACCAACATATGATAATTGAATCCGTCCGACCTATTCTCTAGGGCCACAGTGCCTTGAGTTCTAGTGCCGGGATATCATCGACCTTCTCGCGGAAAGTCTGAAGGTTGCCTGAGTCTGGTTGATAGATTGAGATTGTCTCAGGCAGCCGAGAGCTGCACCAAAAGCGTACAAAGCTACCCATCGGCCGGCTGGCACATTCGGGAGAAGCCAAAACGCCGCTTTCTTTTGCGTCTTGATCTACAGATTCTGATTGTTGACTGCTTTGCTATTGCTCTCCATTGAATCTTTGATCTTGCCTCTTGACACTATTGTCTTGATGTTGCTCTATTGCATCTTCGGCTTGAGAGTTGCCCGCCTTGCAGCCTTTAGTCATCATTAATGCCTGCCTTGCGCATTCCCAACGTCAGCTTGAGCCATAAAAGCCCCAGTTGGCTAGATTGTTTCAACGCTGTCAGCCAATGTTCAATATTCGCCCCCCTCGAGCTCTGCCTCCGCGTTACACAGTAGCTGGTGTCAGCGTTAACGAGCACCAGCTAGAAGCTAGAGTAAGCGTTCAAATCACCTTCAAGATGTGAGCTGAGCAACCATGGTAGGTAAGAGCGAGACGTGCGCAGACCGCAGAGCGCGCAGCTCTTCTACAGCCTCCGGATGGAAGAGAGCAGGTCCCAGCCGCATCCGGATCCCGCCGCACTCGACGACGTACTGCTGGAGCAAGCCCAGGCGAAGCAGACATCAGCGAGCGAGATGAGGTACGACTGCTCGTATAGTCCATGCATACCTCACCTTCCCTGTTAACAATGCCTTGCCGTAGGAGGCGGAAATAGCGAGCCTCATGGATCGGATCCGAAATTTTCGCGTCGACAGCGAAAATTGTCCAGCGACCGATGCTATTCGAAAGAACCGTCATTCCGGAAATGACTTGTCGATTATGGCAAGTGTTGATTCATCGTAGGGCGGATAGGTCTGCTCAAACCAACTTGAAGGCTATTGTTCGTACATCGGTGGCGGAAGCATGTGGCTACACCCGGGAAAAGAGCGCTGGAAACCGCATTCAGTACTCTCAGTTTCCTATGCCGCCTTTGAATCCTGAAACCGACCAACCCTCACTTACCAACTTCACATTTGCTTGGTCGAAACCACCTACTCACAAGTACAACCGAATGGCTTCCTTTCTTCTCGCCGAGCGGATGCTTAACGACGAGGATAATTCTGAGCTGCTCGATCCAGATGAGCCAGGCGTGCTTCAAATGGTAGCACAGCAGATCAGGGTTCATCTCCGCTACCTCTCAACAGTGTGGAACAAGCAGCAATACGACCAAACACTGCGAAACGAAGATGACCGCGAGACTGAAGCAATTCGCTGCTCTATTATCAGTCAAGCTCATGCGGCTGATCATCGCCGAAGACTGGTACGTCATAAAGCCTGTACGACTATTCGCTGATGTTGTGGATAGCTACTGGACCGGAGGGGTGCTACTGCCGCTTATTACACTCGGCCTGAGTGGATTGCGATACTCAATCACGTTGGTGCTGCGTCCATGAGCTCGGACGACCTCTCGAGCGATGAGGATCCATCCAACCCGGCTGCCGCCGGACAGGCGGTTTATTATGTTACCCCCAAATCCTGGCGATCGGCAGACTTCATTGAATTTCTTCGCCTGTTAGACCGTCTCTCAGATATTGTGGAGAAGCGCACCAAGCAGCTCGGTCGTTCGTTCCGGATTAGGAAGCCTGTTCCTTCCGACAAACCTGCTCGAGAGTCTGCTCGCCCGGCCAACACGAGCCTCAATCGCGAATATTACACTTCCTCCCACCAAGCAAGCCTCGGCAAGTATCACCGCTATCGCACGGCGACGGTAGATCTTGCAGCCGCACTCATCGAGTAAGTACAAGTAAATGATACTCTGGTGTCAGTACATTGATGGGTAATTTAGTATTCGACGAGTGGCAGAGGATGAAGGCGTGATGGTTTGAGCCCCTCGTCTCAGGGCGAAAGACCGTTGCGCATAAGATCAAATGTAGTAGGCCGTATTGAAGAATTGAACTATCGTGTATCACGGCATCTAAATACGAGATATTTCGGTCCGAAGAATCGATGCCTCCACCTTCGGAGCTGTTCACTTAGTCACCACTAACTTTGCACAATCCCTCCCGACGGCCAGGAGATAACTCCCTACCCATATACATACGCAAATCAGCTGCTACAGAGTAGGAAAGCAGATCTGTAACAGGATTTTGCGAATGCTCAAGGTTTTCACAAAATTGCGGTTTTCGAATGTCTCCAGTCACGTGACTGTCCGTGGGACTAGGTGGTAAAGCTGAGGTATACGACGCTGAGCTAACTGGACTGCGCATGGCTCTTCTGGCCGCGACGGAGTTTGCGCAGGCGCACGAAGAAGTGCGACAGATCGTGCTGTTCTCGAACAACACTGCCGCAGCCAGCACAATAGACGACCCTCTCCCGCGTGCAGGACCACGCCGAGTCGTTCTCACAGCGAGCATTCGCTTTCCTGGATGCTGAATAAAATCGCTCTATTTGTGTAGCGTGGTGCCCCGGTCATACAGATGTACGCGGAAACGAAGAAGCCCACCGGCTTGCCAAGGACGGTACGACAATGCAACCTGACGGGGAAGAGCATCAGTCACGCGCCAACGCCCTGCGCAAATCGAAGGAAATGCTACTCACAGACTGAACGGAGCAGTGGAAACGATCTCCCCGCGCGGGTCGCTACGCCGCTGCAAACCGCATGCCACCATCCCTCAAGCCGACTCGCCACTTCAGAGAGCTCGCAGGGGACGGCGAACTTTTTGCCCGCTTGATACAATGCCGCACTGGCCACTGCTACCAGGGAGCTTACTACTCCTCGATGAACATCGAGGAGCAGTATGACTGCCCATGCGGCGAGGGTCTGCAAACGCGCGAACACACGCTTCGCACGTGCCCACGCTACAAAGCACACCGCGATACACTGCGCCGCGTATCCAGATCTATTGATCTGGGCACCATATTAGGTATGTACCGTGGTATCTGGCCCTGGCTGACTTCTTGAAGCAGTCGGGCGCGTTCACGAAGAACGGTCAGCCGCGCGCTGCGCGACCCCTGCCCCAACTCGAGGATTACGACGACGATGATGGCGATGGAACGAACGAAGAAGGCGGCGAGGAGGACGAAATGTAGGAGGCCGCACGCAGGAGAGTGTGGAGGCGAGGAGGATGGGAGCGAGGAAGGAGCGGAGAGGTCTTTACCTAGCGGGCCTGCGCCGCGATCTGTGACACCACGCCGGCGATCGCCGCCCTCACGCGATCCGACTCTCATTGACACCGCGGGCAAGCAGCTGTGACACTCGGTATTGTGCCGGTTGTGACTGCACGTGAGATCGAGGTGTGACACTCAGATTAGCCGTGCACCGGGGCAGGAACCCGGCCTCCCCGTCATGTGACCAGCGGCTAATTTCCAAATTTGGGAGTGACAGCTAGTCTAACAACCGACAAATCTGCTTTGAGAACTTGGAACTGAACTGCTTAACTCTCTCTTGACAGCCCAAATTGCTGCAAAACACCTTAGCTTTTATTCCCGTGTGGCCGGAAGCTTTGGGAAGTGGTAGTGGTGCAGATATTCGGGAGTTTGATATCGCCCCGCTCGAGTGGCCGCGTCACGTGACTTCAGGGTCCTTGTTCCGGACTGGCGGTGACTAAATGAACAGCTACATAGTATTTTTCGGAAGATGGAGTTTCTCGAGCCAGCAACAGCGCATCAACGACAAATTTCTTGAGTGGCCCTCGCGCGGCTCGTTAGGGAACACACCCGGATCATCGACGAGCCATCTTCTATAAAGCGATGCCGACAAGTGGGACTCAGACCGGACGGCGCGAATGCACATGACCGCCAGTTATCTGGTGGCTGATTTGCTTGCAGGGTCGGTGGCTACGTGCGAATGCGCAGCAGTGTGCTCTCGCAGGAGATGCCGCAGACCTGGGGAACGCTGCCGAGGTCTGGTGGTCATATGGGAGGAACTCCACTATTTCGTTCATTGGGATGGCGAACGCGCTCTACTCCTGCTCCTGATTCTGCTCCTGCTACTGCTGCTCCCGTGTGAGACAGCTTCAAACAGCCCAAATGTGCGAACGCGCCGGCTTTCTGGTGTCTACTCTAACTGTGGGGTCGGTGACCACTGGCACTAGCATTGGCCACATGCAGATACAGACTGTTGCACGCTTTCAAGAGACGTCACAGACCCGGGGAACATTGCCAAATGACTCTAAGGCCGCGGGAGATGCCGCGGGCTACTCACAAGCTGCAGCTGCAGGATTGCCTGGGACACTGTCCTTGCAGGCGGCGAGGCATTGTCTCAGAGCCGTGTTAACGGTCCCATGCTGCTGATGAAGTAGGAAGCAGTCTACCTGAGCTTGGCACCGATGTGGACAACTGTTCCGGGTCACGCGACCAAGTTCGGGCCTGCTCGACTTGTGCATCGGCTTGCACCTGAATACTGCCGGAGGTCGTGGGTCAACTTCGTGTCATCCGGCAACGGCCTGTTCAGGGACACCGTTAGGTTGCGCCAGAACATCAGGTGCTTCATCGGTGCCCTGTGTGTCGACCACAAGCACTGCTCATTTCAGCTAGGTTTGTGCACCATGTTCTCAAGAGGTACTGACAGTACCTTTTTCTCACGACAGGTTGCCTTTGATTGCATTTCTGGACGCTTCATCGGGCGTTAACAGACTTAACCCGTGTGCCGGCTGGGTGAGGGTCAACGGGGAGTTACGTGCCTACGGGCGAGGAACTGCAGGCTACTCCTAGAGGGTTTTACCCGCTGGTCTGCCTTTAATGGCCACTCGCTTGAGTATTGCGCGGAAGATCGACGTTTCTAACAGGAAGCGCGCGATACGTAAGACGCAGATGTAATTTCAGACTTGCATTTGCTCATGTAATCAACATGCACGCGAGCACAGTGAACCGCTCGATATCATTCCTTGGCCAAATCAGCCAGTGGAGTAGTTCTTACTGATATACTGCATAGCTGTTCGTGTACGCGAATGAGCCTCTCACAGATGATTTGATCCTCGGCAAGATGGTCCATCGCATCCTGGCGCGCATACTCCAAGCTTCGATTTGCCATATCTAGCTGCTCAGACATGTCAAAGAGAAGAGTTTGATCAATAAGAGCCTGCTTCTCCAGTGCACTCACGCGATCCAAGAGCTCACGACGTTCCTTGCGCAGCATTAAGTTGTCCCACCATAACGAACGTGCCAGACTGTCGTGGTGCCCGACAATAGTTTCGTCTTGAATAGGCGATGGAAATGGAAGCGCGATGTCCAATTCATAGTCCCATGCTGTGTTTTCGAGTGGTGGAGCTGAGGGCGAAGAGTTGAATAAGGTGTGACATGATTCACACGTGTCCTTCGAGACCTTTTGAAGGTCGGCCACATGCACTGGCTCCGCGCAGAAGTAACACTCGAAGATGTTGTGATCCTGCAAACGAATATTCAATTATCGCTCTCAGTCTCTGTCAAACCACGCACTTGGAGACTTGGAGTGCTCTCATGATCGATGCCGACGACTGCCTGGTCTGCAAACAAATCGGCGGAAGCGGTTGCACCAGAAGTCACAGCCTCTTCAAGTCCAAATTCCTCCTCTACAATTGCAGATGGGGATTTGCATGTCTGCGTACGTGATATGTTAGGTAGGGCATCTGGTGGTGCGACGAGAACTGAAGTCACCTGGTACTCAACATGACTGACAAATGGCTCAGCAGTCCGAATATCGATAGCTTCATTGAACATTTCAGCAAGAGCCTCTTCTGAGGTGGCGTTGGCATCAGCAGTAGACACGGGAGTTGGAAGGGAGTGGTGGGCAGTACCGACATCAGACACGAGATTTATAGCAGAGTTATGCATCGGAGGCAAGACCAAAGACATTTTGCCCTTGTTATCCGGTCCGATGCGATGTCATGCAGCCAACCTCTTATCCCTTGCGCTCCACGCGGTGCTGAGGTCAGTATGGAACTCACTTTGCTGGTAGGGAGGCCAAAACATGTTGTTGACGGAATGATGTCTCGCACGACAGCGTAATCTTGACGTCTTGATGCCGCACCATGGACCGGTTATAAATGGTTAGGTGTCATTAGGTGATTTTCTCGGTCGAGAGAATCAAGACTGCAACTCAATGCCGTTTCTAGCCGCGCGTTTGCCTCTTGCCCGTTGAGTCGAAAATTTGGTCCGAGCTCTAGGAGCGGTGCAGGCTATGGAAAGAGACAGCATTTGTTCCGCAGCGGTTGCTATACAAGGAATTACAGCCGCTTGATGTGCACAGCTTCGGCTGTGGTCTGGCTTGCTGCACGATCATCCATTCGCGCTGTTTTCGTCAGGGTTGTGCCTGATTAGGGCGACGAAAGCATAGCGGTAGCACGTTCGCTCCCATATTATTATTTTTCTCATTTTCTCTCCAACAATGTCGTTTTTTCATTCACGGCTCGCCTCTGCTGTGGCGTGGGGAGATGCCGCGCGATAGGCAACGCGGAATGGGACACAGGACAGGATACAACGCGTCTGACATGCCTCCGACAACTACGCAATCTGGTCGCGCATGTAGAGCACTACCTCTAGCGGGTCGGCGGAGGTGAAAGGAAGAGATGGCTGGACGCTACTGCATTGTGGTTGGCGCTTGATATGGGGCGGGCACATTGGAGATTTCAACAGGGCAACCGCAGCCAGCGCCTCGATGCCCGATGGGACTCTCACTCCTGTCGCGGCCCGAGTAGCTGTCTCCAATCATTTAATTACCGTACGGGAAAAGTCCGTATATGCGCAGCATAGCGTCGGCGGCAGCGGAAACCGGTGGGACATGTTTCGTTCTGGAGTATCTGCGACTGGTACTGCATTTAGAATTCTTCAAGAACGCCACACTTGCACGGTAGGAAGCAGCTCCATGCTCGCAAAATTGCCCTATACCTATCAATAGTGCTGTCGCCCGACTCTATGTTCTCGGTTCTCGCGTCTTCCCGCCGATGCGCGTCATCGTCCTGCCCGAACCCTCCCCCCTTCTACCCTCCCCTTGCCCGGGCCCGCTCATATTAATCCATCACATTTCCGCCTTCGACCGTTCAGTTGTTCTAACCGCATTCATCCCTTCTGTTCCCGTACACTCAGTCTCAGGGCAAGTGACACACGTCATTTTCATATAGTGGGCGGCTTCGCACCAGGCTATGTCAACTTTATTGACCCAGTATGCCAGTGGGACACATAAAGTTGAGCCTACATGCCCACCGCAAAGGTGGGAGTCTATGTAGGATTGTCCGACATGATGGTGCAAAATTGTGACATTCGGGAGTCTAGATCTGCGACAGGACCGGGACAATGCGCATCTTGATCTCTGAATTTTCTGCACGACGCGCCGTTCGCCCCGTCCGCGACAACCAGTCCAATGCATCATCGCATACATACACCGCAAAGACACTACGTGCCCGTTGACGATTTGCTGATCTGGGTTGGATGGTTAGTGCGGCGTAGAACGAGGCTGATCAACCAGCACGCTATGAGTTGGGCACACAAAGGCGTTCTACAAGCGTATTAGACGGCTTGCAAGAGTATCTGGCAGTAGACGCGACGGCAATGAGCAAGCAATAGCGGGCGACATGGCGATTGTGGTGTCGCGCACAGCATCTGGTCGGGCAAGCGCACAGCATGATCACGCGAAGGAAAGCTAAGCGATCACATGTCAAGCAGACAAGCCGCTGATTACCTTGTCCGCTTTAAGCGCTCGCTGCATTGCCAATGCACGCCCCGTCGCACAGCACGGGCTGGACGGGTGCCAGATTGGACGAGCGTTCGTTTCACACGACGCGACGCAGGCCTTGGACGGGCGGCGAATGTCGGATGGATTGTCGGGTTACAGAGCGTACAGCGAGAGGTAGGTGCAAGTTCACTGAGCGCGGGCCAAGTTGCGCATTGTTGTTCAGATGGATTGATATGTTTGTTGGACATGCAGCGTGACTCGGTGGTGGGTGCATAAGACTATTGGCGGGCAGCAGGTTGGCAGCAAGATGGTATGCGTTTAGAATGGTCCGGTACGACTTGGGTAAGGTGGTGAGCGGTTTGGACGAACGGACGTAGAAGGAGGGGCGGCTGAGTGAGGACGGCGATGGACAGCAGAATTCGGACGTGCAGCAGGGCTTGGGACACGCGGAGAAGACTCGAGAGCACGGTAAACGTCAAGGTGTGCGTTAGACGTGCGGCGAGGACGGTTGCTTACGCCGTGCTGCAATCACGGGCGGTGACAACGGCTGACAGTCTTTAACCTAACCTTTCGATCTATGAGCCAGCTACATAGGTGTATTGGAAAATGTACATATTTGGACGTGCTAAATTTGGAGATTTGTGCAACCTAAATTGACCTCCACAGCTGAGCCATGCCCGCCGAGTCCTCACGGCGTAAAGGAGCGGGCTAAGGCGTTTCTGCAGGTAATGCCACGGTTCGGCTCACGGTCAGCTCCTCTCGCCATTCAGGCTGCAACACATGGTCCCATTTTTTTTACGGTTTTGTGAGCTATTTCCTCCCTTTGATATAATTTGTCCTGAGGTATCGTCTCGCCACGACCTTCCTCCGCCACTCAAGGGCTAAACCTAGAGCCATTAATCTCATCCGGAACGTCCACAATGCGATACTCGTGAGGAATAGAATCGCCATCGACACCATGATCAAGACCTAACAGTGCTCAGTTATCATAATTGGGACGATATGTTGCTTGCTCACGTGTGTGCGACGGGATGTCGGTTTGGCCTTCTTAACCTTGCGATCTGCATAGAATGAAGGTACCTTCTCATGCCAGCGAATAAGTGGTGTCCCACGGTGTTTCTCGCGGCCAAGACCGGAGAAGCGAGCCCCTGTAACCTCAAAATTAACTCTGGGAGGATGGTTTCATCTTCCGCGCTGTAAACTTACGCGAGCATACGTCTGCAGCAGTCCAAAGCTGGACGACCCAGCCTTTCTTGCCTTCAAAGGCAGACGCAACATGTCTGCCAAACTTTCCCGAGTAGCTGGCAAGCCTTCGGTGCTGAAATCCGTCTGCGGAAATGTCCGTATGTCATTAATCGTTCATAAAATGGTTCAAAGAACAGAGCGAACCGTTCGGTTGGATATTCTGAGATATTCTGGCCTGAATAGTACTTGACATCGACAGATATCTGTGGTACTTGAGATCTACCGCGATAAGGCCGGCCGGCGATGGCGTGATCAATATGGGAGAGATACTCCACATCGATGCGGTAGAGAGTGCAACCATGCCAGACATGAGAGAGAACTGTTGTAGTGGCTGTACATGGGCAACCGGAAGAAGAGAGAGTTCAAAGTGTAGCACAGCTGTATCAGAGACGATAACAATTTGACCATGGACGCCGGCATCTCCCTCTGCGTCGACGGAACACGTAGGCAGAAGATGTGCAGAATGAACTTTCGTCCCGGGCGGCCAGTTTGTTAAAGTGTTCTGCGCGTCCTCGCGGAAGTTCCACAACCGAATTCCTTGAATGTGGAATGCTACTATCGCAGTGTCCCTACCCATCGGCCAACAGGCCACCACACGATCAGCTTCGTCCTTGGATGTGAGCTGGCCTCGTCCCTCCCAGCCTGCCACAAAATAACATGTTGTTTGTTCTGAGCTTTTGTGATAGCTACACTATAAACTAACCTTCTCTAAGATGGCGGCGCTGCCATACTTCGGCGGTGCTGCGATGCCCGACGATGATGTACTCGGTTCTGTCTTCTGGATATAGAGATATGACGTGTGGGGATGCAGGGAAGTAATGGGGCAATATATCAACGAGGTTAAGCTAGGGTGTCGAGTGGTGCTGTCAATTAACGCTGCAGTGTCACACGACGGCGTACCTCTGCGGAAGTGGAGTCAACATCCCAAAGACTGACACTCCCGTCGGAGGCAGCAATCCAAAGGGTTGCCTTCTGGGCCCATAGCAGAGACGTTGCAGCCACTGAAGGATCAAGATGGAGGCATAGCAAGGGTTCGTCTAAGCTTATGTCGAAGACAAAAACCACCCCGTCCAAGTCTCCGGTCGCTATCAGCCTACCGTCCACACTGAATGCAAGACAGGTGATCATCTTGTGGTGAAGGTTGCTCCATTTCTGAGTCCAGGAGAGAGGTAGGCTGGTTTGAGGGAGCTTTGTCGCCGTATTCATGATCAGTCGATGTGAGTAGTTATGGAAGAGGACGCGGTGCTTAAGTACCGGATAGCAAGACGATTATAAGCAAGAGAAGACAATAAGGCGGCAAGAAGCTAGTGTATCTATGGTCTGGAGGACATAGGCGGCAAGAGGTAGGCGGCAAGAGGTAGGCGGCAAGAGGCAGGCGGCAAGAGGCAGGCGGCAGCAGTAGCGCGAGGTACAGCGAAGCGGCAATTTCGGCGTGATATATATTCCTGATTAATTGAAAGACCGTCATTTCTAGACGGCCCATGTAAAAATTAGAACTTTCGCAATGTGATTATCAGCACAATTGCTCATCTAAACCACAGATTGTGAGCCCGAATAGTTCGACCACGCTCATGCACGGTCGAGATATAAACTCAATTTCGACGGTTCTCGCGAGCTCATCTAGCACAGTGCGTCACCCTAGTGTCTGTATGCGCGGAGAACAGTATTTTGCAGCGTTTCGGTACAGCGTGGCGAACACGGATTCACTTGATTTTGCCACTTTCGCTCGCTGCTAAGCTACCGTATACCCTTGCTACTGGTTCGAAAGCTTTCGGCGGCGGGATAGGCGGTTTTGGCTCTTTATCCCTCAGACTTGTTTGCGCTGTTGAACGTCACACAGTGCAGGGCCAGCATTGATCACACAAAGCTGTGGATTTGAAAGGATCTACACTCAATCGTTGAAACCAACAATAGTGAACTGAGTCGTTGGTGGGAATGCGTCAATCACATCAAACAGGTTATGAACTACTACTTCAGTCTCGGCGGCGAGGTTGAGCTGGCCCACAGCATCGGTGTCTTCGATCCACCCCAATTTGGACATCTGAGGATCATGACAGGCCGTACGTATCCCACATCGCCGAACACGCATTATTGATAAAATTTTGGCCGCCTTTTCAGCAGCCACCCACTGTCGCATCCACTGAGTTGAAACGTCCCAAAGAAGGCGCAGAACTGTGTCGGCAACGGCCGCGCCACCACAGGCAGCATCAGCGGCGATCATTTTGTTGGAAATGACGCGCAAGATTGATAAAGCCCTCTTGTGATTGAGAGGGCTCGTAGTGATCAGATACCGAAGCAGATCCGTCATGTCAGTGGCAATGCTGATGGCGCGGGACTCTGGGTCAGGCTGTGAAGTCTCATGCGGGGCTGATAGTAAGCAGCGCTGCATCGCAGATGACACCGTCTGCCACATCTTAAATTAGGTTTAATTATGGGAGCCATTATCAAGCCCAGTGGCCAGCAGCTTACAATAACGCCCATAGGGGTACGAAGCAGTAGACGCACTTCCTGTACGTTCTCCAGATGCCGCCTAATGGCATCCGTCTGTATTGAGGCGAATGCGGTTAGGCGTAATATTGATTCTGCTGAAAGCGGCTTACATCTTGCCTCGCGGGCACCATGGCTGCTTCTGAACGTTCATTCCTCACTACGAGGGGAGGCGCATCCAAAGGTCGGGGAATCTCGCTGAGCATCGTGAAAGTACATCGAATATCGCCCACGCCCACGCACACCCAGCCTTTTGTGGTCGCCGAGCAAGAACGTCATTTTTGACTCCTAGCAGGGAAGGCGCATGAGCAAGATCCAAACGATTGAAACAAGATCAGAAGACGTCAAGCTAGGAGCACAAATGACGCAATTGGATAAGGGGGAGGGTGGTGACGCAAAGTGAAGCAAGTGAGCAAGCGACAAAGGACTGCAAACAAGTGGATATGCGCCACAAACAAGTGAGCAAGCGATGCAAGCAAAGCAGGTGGCGAGTAAGGCAAGTAAAGGCAAGCGACGCAAGCAAAAGCAAGAGGCCAACAACGCAAGGGAAATAGAGTGGCGTGCGAATCCATATGCCTGGGCCCAATTGACACGCATTATTTAACGTGGAGAGCGTGTCTGAATCTTCAGATCACGAGGCCTGGCGTCATGGAGGACACTGAACCTTTGGTCGTAACCCGTGAGTGTGAACATGGACTTCAAATATTGAAAATTACCGAATAATGAGATTCAAGCTACTGAAACGTCTCCACCGGAGCAACCGGCCTCGTTGGGGGAACCATTACATCGACTCGCAACTAAGCTCGAAGTGTCCGAAGCGCTGGTTGCTGCGAGCCTCAAGCTGTCGAACCTGGCCCGCGGATTTGATAACAAGGTCCTGTTGCCCTTGCAAGGAGCGGAAATGTCGACTATAGCCAGTGCGGCCTCGTGTGGAAAGTGTATCGTATTCACCGCTAACATGCAGAAAGTTTCCCCTAACTCCGCCCCTCAACGTCTTGGATCACCATTTCGGCTGTAGCTACTTGTCTTGCATGTACCATAATTCGTGAGAATTTGCACCCAGCTGAAATTGAGTCGAGGTTTCATTATAATCTTTTCCTGTGTCGTAAAGAACAGGGCACGAGCAGAATAGTTGCATGCAGTCACACAAACGACGAAATGTCAGCTGCGACGAGTTGAAGGAATGGCTGCTTCTGCAAATGAGTCCTGTTTCTGCAGTGAATTGAGCACATGGATACTGGAACTCTCGTTGCGAGTCATACCGAGATTTCTTAGTGCAGCTATTCTGTCATTGAAGCTCTTCGGCTGAATGGGTCGACAGTTGAGCCACGTCTCACTGGCCGCATCGATGTCGGCCCGACGGTGACTTCGTGATTTCTTTCCCGCCGGATTGGTTCGCGGAGTTGAAGTGCCAAAATGCGAGTCGGGCTGATAGGCGTCTAGTTCTCATCATTCTCATGCGCACGCTGCCGATTCCTCACACTATCTGTGCCGACTGTGAATATCCCCTGTCTGTCTCGCCCTTCAGTTTCTCATGGTTCACATAGGATTAGCCGATGAACGCCGAGGGCTAGTCGGCCCGTGTGGTCAGGTCAGGTCGGGTCCGGCCACTCGAACAACCGCCTTACACGCGCGCATGGCGACGATGCATACCAGCACATGCTACCCGGAATATCTGTACGGCTATTCATCTGCAGTACCTGCACGGATATGTGCTCACCATCTCGTGCATTGGCGCCTGCCTAGAGTAATGACAGCCAAAGAAGGATTATGATGCAGCTACACCACCTAATTTCTCGGCTACCTGCATCCTTCACCCGCATCCGACGTGTTCCTCAACTGACTGGCCCATTGACGTTGTGGCTCATTTGATGACATCAAGAACCCTGCTAACCACATGAGGGCATCCGCGTCGCCGTCACTTTTTTTTTTTTTAATTGGATTTCCTTTTTAATTTTAATTTGGATGAATGTCGCTGCGATCGTAGGACAGGGTACCGCTAATCAATCATTATAAACGTTTGTAACAAGTTTGCGTGCCGAGACCGAGGAGCTTCCATCTCAGCAAAAACCGACCCCATGCAAGGTCAAAGCACGCCAAAGCCGATTTAGAAGGCCTTCATGAGAAGAACCTTCTCGGCGTTTGATGAACCCGCGCTGTCGCGAAGTTGGAATATGTCATTTTCTATCGTAACGTGATATATTCAACGATGTTCAAGTGTTGTGACATTCGTGACCATAATTTATCGTGCGCAGTGACGGCTTACCGACCAAGGGCACAAAAAGTCGTGTTACGCTACAGCTAGGCATTTGAGCGCATATAACGGTATCTTAGAGCCGATTGACAACAACCATAAGAGTGTGCCCGGGATAACTCCTACTAATTCTGCCCATCTCAACTTCTGGTCGGCATCAATCCTGTAAAATGTGTAGCTCAGTCGGTCGGAATTTTTAATCAAGCACGGGCATACGCACTCGATGAAGCACGGTGAAGACCGCAGCCGGTGCCGAAAACCCCTGTATCGGTGTGTAGCCAACGTGGCAGACGAGCGCGCTGACATGCACAACTGCTGCCGGTTCAAGCTCGGCGTAGCACATGTAAAACCGGTCAAAGCCATTGGCCGCAGGAATTCGAACCGAATTGCGCCGATACGGATCGATATTGCGATCTTGTTGACTGAGTGATTTGAAACATTGGACTACTAGGCGAACATCATCCAAGTTCTTGCCAGCTGATAGTGTTGCGATGCAGCGAATCACGGCCGGGCACGCCTCGCCGAGGATATTGACGAGTACCAGTGAGTTTCGTACGCGCTTATGGGGATGCCCATTCCAATCTTGCTTGCACGCCTTGTATTGAGCTGATTCAGAGCGTAAGGACTTGACATGAGCCCAGGCCTCTACCTTCAACACCTGGAGCTGCACGAGCCAACGTCCACGAACGGCGATAGTTGGGTACTTCAGCTCAACTTGCAGAGGTTGTCGCCAATCCTGCATAGCGTCGGCGAGGAGCAAACCCTTGTAGTCTCCCGAAACGGAGCTCTCTAATGCTTCCTTGATATGCGTGAGACCGCCAGCCCAGAAATCGCTCTGAAGCGCGCTTTTGAACTCTTCCACGGTCAACAAACGCCGAAGCTGTCCTAGCTCCATCTGGTTCCCTGTGAATAACGTGTAAGCTAACTGTTGCGTTGATTTCTGCCTGCAATAAATTAGACCTATGAGGTTGTTTGAAGCTGTCGATTGAATTATGCCATTGAATCTTTCTGGCACGAAGCTCCACCATCCACGGGACGGGCCTAGCCTACTGAGCAGCTCGGGTTGGTGGAGTATCAAATGCTCATTTGGCGTTCCGTTGATTGACGGGAATAGCTGTCTGAGGAGTGTGAGATATGTCTTGGAGTGATGTCCGACGGCCAGCCATCGGCTCTGAAAGGTGGAGTGTCGCGTCGCAAGATCACATGCTTCGACGAGGTGAAGAAAATTCTTCAATCTGCAGCGCTCGACCGAGCTATTAGGTTTCATTCCCCACAGACGGATCAGAGTCAAGGGGAGATGGTAGAGGCCGGAGGTTCGAGCCTCGTTCGCAGACAGCGTACCATGCGCCGCTGCGCCGAACTGCTCCGGACCTCGCGGAAGCCACGAAGGAAAGATTGTGGCGTTACGGTCTTGGCGAATCTCGCTCAATTCATCCTCTCCTAAAGCTGGTTGCGCATATCGTGGCCGATCGCCCATTGGTCGCTCGATAGCCGTACCCTCCAACCTGTCGGCTCCCAATGCCACCTGGCGAAATAGTGAGCTGGAAGATGGAAGATGAGCTGGCGCTGGCTTACTTCTATCCGATCGACAACTGTCGTGAAAGATTGTTCCAGATGTTGAACAAATGTGTTCTGTGGCACGACGTGATAAAACAACATGTACAGGTCGTCCTTCGCGATTGCCCGAGACCATTGAGAGACGGGTACCGACGTTCTGAGCCACTTGAGAACCAGACCTAGTTCCTCATCAGATAGGTCAGGGAGACGATGTTGTCGAGATTTCTGTCCCAGTAAGTAAACCCGAGAATTCGGCCCAGGACTCTAGACGTTGACATACCCATTCGATAAACTCAACAGATAACTGTTTCTTGGTTTTTCTTGCCGAGCTTATTGAAAGACGACCAGCCAGAGTCCTCAGAGTTGGGAGACGTAACTTTGATAACTGCCGCTGAGTCACGTTCGGATGTCTCAGGATGCAGTATGCATATGCGCCGTCGCCGGGGTTTGCTTCTGGATCGTAATCGTCAAGCGGGAGTTTGCGTCCCTTCGCATTTGGCTTCAGGCCAAAGATTTCGCAAAGGTGATGACTGAGTACGCCTAAAAGCCAATTGTGCATTGGATCAACGACGGTCCATACGAGATGGTCCCAATAAGTGAGCCGCTGCAGTGCCGCCGGACGAACGCCATGCAGCTTCCAATGGGCATCTCGCTGAACTGTACCGAGCGCTTCGTAATCTGATGCCAGCTCAGCATGTTCATTTCGTGTTCTTCGTGGCCAAGTGAAGGAAACGTCGCGCTCCTGAACTTGCTGTCGCGTAATCCAACAAATCGAACACGGTTTTGAGTGAGAGTGACCAGAAACGCCCAGGATGGGCCGCACAGCATCTAGATCGCAAACCAATGGTCCGAGGGCAGCCCTTACTAGCCTACCAACTCGATGCCTGAAGGTGCGGGTTATGTAAACTCCATGGTCCCAGAGGATGAGTAATTCGTCGACCAGTAACTTCACGAAATTTTGCAATGCAACTCCGGACGGCTTGTTCGGACCTGGAATGAGTCCCACAAGAATCATGTTCTCTGGAAGGTGTCGAAGGTGAGGCGGGAGGTTCAGAATTGTCAGGTACACACCGCCGACCGACCAGCTCTTCCCACGTTGTGAGCTATGATGCGCATTGAACCAATCGATACTGAGAGAGAATACCAATCGGAGCTCCCGGCTATCCGGATCAGGGGCTGCTCTCCAAGGAATGCTGGACATCACACTGCCGTGCCAAATATCCCGAAGCTGAGGAAGCGCGTAAGAAAAAGTGTCTTGAACGTACTCCTCCAAGCAGTCCTCAACTCCCGGCCGCGAAAGAATGCGACCGAGCGCTGTAAGAATGCTCTGTGTGTGGTACATGCGATGCGCCTTGTAGAATTGCTTGCCACTCAGTGATGTGCACGTAGTTCGCAGCCGATACCCGCATTCGACCCCGCCTACGCTGGCGGTACACAGTTCGGGGTATGAGCCGTCATCTGACGGTTTGTACAATGCACAGCAGGACGGCCGAGGGCAGCAGACATAGCTGATGATATCTGGTTCGAGCCCGAGTATTCTGAGCGCACTGTTGATGTTGTGTGCGCGCAAAGAGAAGTGAGCTGGTTTGATGCCATGCTCCTTTCCGACCTGCTCATAGGCCGTGTTGACAACTCCCTCAAGAAGCTTTGTGACATGACTGGCTTGCACGCGACTAAGATTGAAGCATAGGAAGAGGGTCGCAATAACTGCGAGACAGGCAAGGACGAGCGGGCTTGTTCGAATCGCGCGTTGATAAAAATGATCTTGGTGACAAATCGGTCAGCGTCTGGGTCGACTCACGGGCAAAGACTAACCGGTGTTTCGTGAGTGAAGGTGGCGTGCTCTCTCGTTCTGGGAGAGTAATTCCTGAGATATCGCTCCGTTCAGGAGCAAGGCCAAATACGCCTCAAGTCCCTGAGCCCATTCTATCATATTCGATCGTAACTCAACGCTGGCCTGACTTGTTGGTTGCACTTGAGCGAGTCTGAGCAAGACGATGGAAATGTTCTCCTCGTGAAGCTCAAACATGGCGTTTTTGGGGTGACCGTGAAGTAGACGAGGGTGACCGCGATGTTGCTCAAGAACCAGGAGGTCGGCAGATATCAAATGAATGGCGGTGTCTGCGCTAACCAGCTGTAGGGTTATTGTGTGGAGAAGCGAGACGTCGTCAATTTCGCCTTCTTTAATGTCTTTTACCGAGTCGAGGCCTGATTTGGATGACTGAGCTAAGCAAGGCTCGTCTGGTAACTGAGAGTTTGTTGGACCATGTTTCGGCGATGCTTTCTTCGCAGCTTTTGCCGGTCGGAGCCAAGTCAAGTCGGCCGCTTCGAATGCTTCGAAGCACTTCTGAAGACGTCGATGTTTCTGAAAGGTTGATTTCTTGACAACGCGACCAACACATGGTCTACCGCAATTACAAATCTCCCTGCGGTCATATAGTAAGCTTGATACTGAAGCTCGGATAAGGCTACACACGTCATGACTGGAGGGGCAGGATATCGTGCGGCCAAACTGAACCAGTTGCGACCCTATATTATAAACGAACGCGGGCCGAGCAAGTCATGCCGGAGTCGAGCAAGTATGCCGCCAAGATGAACAGGTCAAGCGAATGAGCAAGAGCCACGCTGGTTATTTGCTTTGCGCGGTTGTGCACACGCGATGAGCGACGGCACGCAACTGCAAGGGAGACCTGGGTGCAACAGTCAAGAAGAGTAAGGCTGAAGCAAGATGCAGCAACCGAGCGCTAGTTGTCGCCGCGGATCACTTCCACAAACAGTAGGTGTAAGGTCCGGGAAGGGGGAGGGGCAAGAGTCAAGTGCAAGCTTAAGCAAAATGTCCAAGTAAAAGTCACTTGTTCGCTTTGCCTTCGCTGACGCCTTGGAAGGTTTCCTGCATTCTGCTATTGTTACCTTAAGTGAACAACCGCGCAAGAGTCATGATCAAGGGGTGTTTGGTGAACCACTTGCCGTAACTGACCGCCAATTTGATTTGACTCGATTGGCCTGATTAATACCTTGAGGCGCTGCTTATAAGTCGTGGGATTGAGGTTTGAAAGCAAAATGTCAATTCGCTTCAACATGGACGATTCCACCGTTCGCGCCGGGCCGATTCGCAGACTTCGTGACCGTGCCAGTTTATGCGACTACAGTCCCTCCACCTATC
>Ga0247815_10000498_pt1 | contig 30802 bp, 33 predicted proteins | sample UWRJL194509B1_FD_181014 | JGI IMG/M metagenome (GOLD analysis project Ga0247815, IMG submission 181014) | Plant litter microbial communities from Arlington Agricultural Research Station in Wisconsin, United States - UWRJ-L194-509B-1 | ecosystem: Environmental > Terrestrial > Plant litter >...
GGTGGTCACGGTCGATCAGCATGGCAATACCTCCGCCGCGTCGATCCCGCTGGCGCTGGACGTCGCGGTGCGCGATGGCCGCGTCAAAAAAGGCCAGACCATCATGATGGAAGGTGTGGGTGGTGGCTTCACTTGGGGCGCGGTGCTGGCGCGTTTTTGATGTCGAATTAGAATTAGAGTTCTAAGGATTTAAGCATGACTAAATTTGCATTTGTATTCCCAGGCCAGGGTTCGCAAGCGATCGCGATGATGGACGGCTTCGCCGGCAATCCAGTGGTGGCGCAAACCATCGCCGAAGCATCGGACGCTTTGCAGTTCGATCTCGGCAAGCTGATCGCCGAAGGCCCGAAGGAAGAACTGGACCTGACCACCAACACCCAGCCGGTCATGCTGACCGCCGCCGTCGCCGTCTACCGCGCGTGGATCGCCGCCGGCGGTCCAACGCCGTCGGTCGTCGCCGGCCACAGCCTGGGCGAATATTCGGCGCTGGTCGCCGCCGGCGTGATCTCCTTCAAGGACGCCGTGCCGCTGGTGCGCTTCCGCGCGCAGGCGATGCAGGAAGCCGTGCCGGTCGGGCAGGGCACCATGGCCGTGGTGCTGGGCCTGTCGGATGACGACGTACGCGCCGCTTGCGCCGAAGCGATCGCCGCCGATCCATCGCTGGTGGTCGAGGCCGTCAATTTCAACGCGCCGGCGCAAGTCGTCATCGCCGGCCACACCGCCGCCGTCGAGCGCGCCTGCGACATCGCCAAGGCCAAGGGCGCCAAGCGCGCCATGAAGCTGCCGGTGTCGGCGCCGTTCCACTCCTCGTTGCTGAAGCCGGCGTCGGACCGCCTGCGCGACTACATGGCCGGCCTGACGTTCTCGGCGCCGCAAATCGCGCTGATCAACAACGTCGACGTCGCCATCATCAGCGATCCGGCCAGCATCAAGGACGCGCTGGTGCGCCAGGCCGCTTCGCCGGTGCGCTGGGTCGAGACCATGCAGAAGGTCGCCGCCGACGGCATCACCCAGGTGGTCGAGTGCGGCCCCGGCAAGGTGCTGATGGGCCTGGCCAAGCGCATCGACGCCAATCTGGTCGGCGACGCCATTACCGATCAAGCCTCTTTGGAACGCGTATTGAGCTTGCTCAAATAAGTTGTCGCGACTTCAGGCACACTCCCTATTTACCGTAGAAGGACTTACATGAATTTAGCAAATCAAGTCGCCCTGGTCACGGGCGCATCGCGCGGCATCGGCAAGGCCATCGCGCAGGAACTGGCGCGCCAGGGCGCGCGCGTGATCGGCACCGCCACCACCGAAGCCGGCGCCGAGGCGATCTCCGCCTACCTGGCCGACATCGGCGCGGAAGCCGGCAAGGGCCTGGTGCTGAACGTGACCGACGCCGAACGCTGCGCCGCCGTCATCGACGAGATCGGCAAAACCTTCGGCGCGGTCGGCATCCTGGTCAACAACGCAGGCATCACCCAGGACCAGCTGGCGATGCGCATGAAGGATGAAGAGTGGGACAACGTCATCGCCACCAACCTGTCGTCGGTGGGCCGTTTGTCGCGCGCCGTCCTGCGCGGCATGATGAAAGCGAAAACTGGGCGTATCATCAACATCACTTCGGTGGTGGCGTCCTCCGGCAACGCCGGCCAGATGAACTACGCCGCGGCCAAGGCCGGCGTCGAGGGCATGGGCCGCGCGCTGGCGCGTGAAATCGGCAGCCGCAACATCACCGTCAACAGCGTCGCGCCGGGCTTCATCGACACCGACATGACCAAATCGCTGGGCGACGAGCAGCACGCCGCCTTGCTGACGCAGATTCCATTGGCGCGCCTCGGCAAGCCGGAGGATATCGCGGCGGCGGTGGCCTTCCTGGCGTCGCCGCAAGCGGCCTATATTACCGGTACCACCCTGCATGTGAACGGTGGTATGTATATGAACTGATGCGCTCCGGCGGGGTAAAATCCGCCGGTTCTCGTCTTTTACCAGCGATTTCGGTAGAGTTGCCGGCAAATTCGCGGCAGACACCGAAATTAGTTTTTCAGTGCGCAAACCTGATAAAATGCGCGCTTTCCGTAACAAACAAATGGAGCCATAACATGTCGGATATCGAACAACGCGTTAAGAAAATCGTCGCTGAGCAACTGGGCGTCGCAGAAGCAGACATCAAGATCGAATCCTCGTTCGTCGACGACCTGGGTGCCGACTCCCTGGACACCGTGGAACTGGTGATGGCCCTGGAAGACGAATTCGAAATGGAAATCCCTGACGAACAAGCAGAAAAAATCACCACCGTGCAGCAAGCGATCGACTACGCTACCGCGCACGTCAAGGCGTAATTTCTGCCCGATCGACTTTAGGAGAATCGCTTGAAAGGTTCTAAAAACCGTCGTGTTGTCATTACCGGCCTGGGCGCCGTCACCCCGATCGGCAATAACATCGCCGACACCTGGGCTGCGGCTGTCGAGGGCAAATCCGGTATTGCCACCATCACCAAGTTTGACGCAACAGCTTTCAGCACCCGCTTTGCCGGTGAAGTCAAAGGCTTCAATATCGAGGACTACATCTCGGCCAAGGAAGCCCGCCACATGGATACCTTCATCCATTACGGCATGGCGGCCGGCATCCAGGCGGTGCAGGACTCCGGCTTGGTCGTCACCGAAGAGAACGCCGATCGCATCGGTGTCATCATCGGTTCCGGCATCGGCGGCCTGCCGATGATCGAAGAGCAAAAGCAGGACTACGACAAGCGCGGTCCGCGCCGTATCTCGCCGTTCTTCGTGCCCGCCTCGATCATCAACATGATCTCGGGTAACCTGTCGATCAAGTACGGCATGCGTGGTCCTAACCTGTCGATCGTGACGGCCTGCACCACCGGCCTGCATTGCATCGGCGCGGCGGCCCGCATGATCGAGTACGGCGACGCCGACATGATGATCGCCGGCGGCGCCGAATCGACCGTGTCGCCGCTGGGCCTGGGCGGTTTCGCCTCGGCCAAGGCGCTGTCCTCGCGCAACGACGATCCGGCCACCGCGTCCCGTCCATGGGATACGGACCGCGACGGCTTCGTGCTGGGCGAAGGCGCGGGCGTGATGGTGCTCGAAGAGTACGAGCACGCCAAGGCGCGCGGCGCCAAGATCTACGCGGAAGTGCTCGGCTTCGGCATGAGCGCCGACGCGTATCACATGACCTCGCCTCTGGAAGATGGCAGCGGCGGCAGCAAGTCGGCGCAAGCCGCGTTGCGCGACGCCGGCGTCAATCCGGACCAGGTGCAGTATGTGAACGCGCACGGCACCTCGACGCCGCAAGGCGACGTGGCGGAAGTGCAGGGCATCAAGCGCACCTTCGGCGACCACGCCAAGAAGCTGGTGGTCAATTCGACCAAGTCGATGACCGGCCACTTGCTGGGCGGCGCCGGCGGTCTGGAAGCGGTGTTCACGGTTCTGGCGATCCACCATCAGGTGTCGCCGCCGACCATCAACATCTTCAACCAGGATCCGGCGTGCGACCTGGACTTCTGCGCCAATGTGGCCCGTCCGATGAAGATCGAGTATGCGTTGAAAAACTCGTTCGGCTTCGGCGGCACTAACGGTAGTTTATTGTTCGGTAAAGTGTGAGGTCGCTTTAAAAAGACCGCAGCTTCGTTGCGTCGGACTCGCCGTGCTAACGCACTGTCTTCGCCGCCGCGCCTCGCTGCGCTCATTTTAAAACAACCTCAAAAAATTCCGCCTCCTGGCGGAACTAAATCCCGTCCCACCCTGTCCAACCAAGGTGAGCGAGGATTCGGCGCCGGCATTCTTGCCGGCGCCTGAATTGCCCGGCCCCCGGCCGGCGCTTCCAGATGTACCCCCCAATTTTGATGTGTTTGTGGTGCTGCCGTCATGTCGATCGCGGTGTCTGTCGTCGTTCGCCCCTCGCCGGGCCTGCGCCTCGCGCATGCCGGCCTGTGTTGTTGCGTGATGCTCAGCGCCGCCGCTTGTCCCGGCGGCGTCGCGCCGCTGCTGTGCGTGCTGGCGGGCCTGCTCGGCTGGATTGTCGGGCGCCCGCGCGGTATCGCAAGCAGGCTTGATATATCGGGTGTCGGTCAAGTCCGGCTGACGGTATACCAACAGGCGGGAGCGGTGTTGCGCTTGCTGGACGGCACGACCTTATGGCCGGGCTTGCTGGTGTTGCGCCTGGGTGGCGACGACGGTCGTGCGCGCGCGCTGGTGGTGCTGCCGGATAGCGTGGCGCCGCCCGATCGTCGCGCCCTGGCGCTGGCTTGCCGCGCCGCCGCCCAAATAAACACGCCGGCACTGTGAACTTCTTGCAGCGGGCTAACTCTATAGCATATGGCTATACGAATCGGCGACGCTGCAGGCCACCGAGGAATGCAGGAGTGACGACAGAACGTGAGTGTGACCAGATACTGGTCGACCGGGCCCGTGCCGGAGACAAACAGGCGTTTGATTTGCTGGTGGCGAAATACCAACGCCGGCTGATGCGCTTGCTGTCCCGCATCGTGCACGACACGGCCGAAGCGGAGGACGTGGTGCAGGAAACCTTTATCAAGGCATACCGGGCGTTGCGGCATTTTCGCGGCGACTCGGCCTTCTACACCTGGCTGTACCGCATCGGCATCAACACCGCCAAGAATGTCCTGGCGACGCAGGGGCGACGCACGCCCACGTCGACCGAAGCGGACGCCGAACAAGCCGAAGCATTCAACGATGGCGAGCATTTGCGCGACATCAATACGCCGGAGTCCATGCTGGCCAGCAAACAAATCGCGCAGGTGGTCAACGCGGCGATGGATGCCTTGCCCGTGGATTTGCGCACCGCGATCGCGCTGCGCGAGATCGAGGGATTGAGCTATGAGGAGATTTCCGACATCATGGCTTGTCCGATCGGCACCGTGCGCAGCCGCATCTACCGCGCCCGCGAAGTCATCGCGGAAAAGTTGAAGCCTTTATTGGACATGCCGATTGACAAGCGCTGGTAAGGCGGGAATGATGGCAAGTGTTATTGGCCTTTGGCAAATATGCCTGGAGGCGGCGCGGCGGATTTTTGACATGGCGGGACACGCGATGGATACCCAGAAAAGACTGCACGAAAATATTTCGGCACTGGCCGATGGCGAGTTGCCGGACAGCGAGCGCGAGCTCGCCCTGGCGGCGCTCGGCACGGTGGAGGGGCGGGCGGCCTGGCGCGCCTATCATCTGACCGGCGACGTGCTGCGCAACACCCCGGGTCCCGAACTGAGCGCCGGCTTCGACGCCGCGCTGGCGGCCCGCCTCGCGGCCGAGCCGTCCTATGGGGCTGGGGCCGGCGAATCCGGCGACGCCGGCAACACCGATCACTGCGCCGCGTCCGGCGCCGAAATAGCGGACGCGCGGCGCCAGGACCAGGCCGAATCGCCGGCCGACGTCATTCTCCCTTAAGCCTCTTATAATTCGTTTCGCATGCCGGCAGGCGATTTTTCGCTTACCATGTGCTAGCCTCGCGTCGCGCAGTGTGCGTCGGCGGTGGAGGCGCTCGCATCCCGGAACTTTTAAAGATCGATACTTTCCATGAAAAATAAAATGACTGCTGGTGGTAAAACTCTTTCCGCGCTGGTTTTCGGCGCAAGCGTATGGATGTCGCTGGGCATGGCCCCGGCCACGGCGGCCGCGCCGGTCACCGGTGCCGTCATCGGCCTGCCGGACTTCGCCGACCTGGTCGACCGGGTCGGTCCGGCCGTGGTCAACATCCGCACCACCGAGCGCCTCAAGCCAAGCGGCCGCGCCGGCGCCGACGGCGTGCCGGGCGACGAGGAAATGCAGGAATTCCTGCGCCGCTTCTTCGGCGGCGCGATCCCGCAGCCTGGCAATCCCGGCGGCAAGGGCACGCCGCGCGGCCGCCGCCAAGCGCCGTCCGACGAGCCGGTGCAGCGCGGCGTCGGCTCCGGCTTCATCCTGTCGGCCGACGGCTATGTGATGACCAACGCCCACGTGGTCGACGGCGCCGACGAAGTGTTCGTCACGCTGACCGACAAGCGCGAGTTCAAGGCCAAGGTGCTGGGCGCCGACGCCCGCACCGACGTGGCCGTCCTGAAGATCGAGGGCGACAAGCTGCCGTTCCTGGTCATGGGCGATTCGGACAAGATCCGCGTCGGCGAATGGGTGATCGCGATCGGCTCGCCGTTCAACCTGGAAAACACCGTCACCGCCGGCATCATCTCGGCCAAGCAGCGCGACACCGGCGACTACCTGGCGCTGATCCAGAGCGACGTGGCGGTCAACCCGGGCAACTCGGGCGGCCCGCTGATCAATATGCGCGGCGAGGTGATCGGGATTAACTCGCAGATCGCGACCTTGTCCGGCGGCTACAACGGCATTTCGTTCGCGGTGCCGATCGACGAGGCGATCCGCGTCTCCGAGCAGTTGAAGAAGAGCGGCAAGGTCACGCGCGGCCGCATCGGCGTGCAGATCGGCGAAGTCAACAAGGACGTCGCCGAGTCGCTGGGCTTGAAGAACGCGCAGGGCGCCGAGGTGTCGCTGGTGGAGCCGGGCGGTCCCGCCGACAAGGCCGGCGTCAAGGCGGGCGACATCATTCTGAAATTTAACGGCGTCGCCGTGACCCGTTCGTCGGATCTGCCGCGCCTGGTTGGCGGCACGGCGCTGGGCAGCAAGGCGACCGTGACCGTGTGGCGCAAGGGCGCGCAGCTGGAGTTGCCGGTGACCGTGGCCGAGCTGGAATCGGACAAGCCGGCCAAGGCGGCCAAGGGCAAGGGCGGCAAGGCCGAGCCTGAAGTGGCCAAGGCCAACGCGCTGGGCCTGAAGGTCAGCGACCTGACCGCCGAGCAGAAGAAGGAATTGGGCGTCGATGGCGGCGTGTCGGTGGACTCGGCCGAAGGCGCGGCGGCCGGGGCCGGGTTGGATGACGGCGACGTGTTGCTGCAGCTGAATAACACCGAGATCAAGGACGCCAAGCAGTTCAATGCGCTGGTGGCCAAGCTCGATCCGAAGAAGGCGTCGGTGCTGCTGGTGCGCCGTGGCGACGTGACGCAGTTCATCTCGCTGCGTCCGAGCGCGAAGTAAGGCGGAAGCGCCGCCCCGCTCCGGGGCGGCGCGTTATCGATGCACTTCACTCTCTATTCCCGCGGCTACTGCCACCTGTGCCAGGACATGCTCGACGCCCTGATGCGCCTGCAGACCCCGGACCGGCCGATCACCGTCGACGTCATCGATGTCGACGCCGACGAGGCCTTGGTCGCGCGCTTCGACGAACTGGTCCCGGTGCTGTACGCCGACCTGTCCCAGCCGGAACTTTGCCACTACTTCCTCGACGAGGCCAAAGTGCGTGAACTGCTCAATAAGTAAGCATCTCCACCGCCGAAATACATTTCGCAGTGCATAAGTCGGGCTTTCCCCTCTGAAATCCGGTAAAATGCGGGGGTAGAAAAGCATCAAGGCGCTCGCCAGGGCATTCAACGCCCCGTTCGGAGCGCTTTTTTTGTATCGCGCGAAGTAGTTCGACCCCGCGCCCCTGTCGTTTCAAACCCGTTTTTGAATATTTGTTAATGAACAACATACGCAATTTTTCCATCATCGCCCACATCGACCACGGCAAATCGACCCTGGCTGACCGCATCATCCAACTGTGCGGCGGCCTGTCCGACCGCGAGATGGAGGCGCAAGTGCTCGATTCGATGGATCTGGAGCGCGAACGCGGCATCACGATCAAAGCGCAAACCGCCGCCCTGCAATACAAGGCCCGCGACGGCCAAATCTATAACCTGAACCTGATCGATACGCCGGGCCACGTCGACTTCTCGTATGAAGTGTCGCGCTCGCTGTCGGCCTGCGAAGGCGCGCTGCTGGTGGTCGACGCCTCGCAAGGCGTGGAAGCCCAGACCGTGGCCAACTGCTACACCGCGCTCGACCTGGGCGTCGAAGTGGTGCCGGTCCTGAACAAGATCGACTTGCCGAACGCCGATCCGCCGAACGCGATCGCCGAAATTGAAGACGTGATCGGCATCGAAGCCGGCGACGCCGTGCATTGCTCGGCCAAGACCGGCCTCGGCGTGGAAGACGTGCTGGAATCGATCATCGCCAAGGTCCCGCCACCGAAGGGCGATCCGGACGCGCCGCTGCAAGCGCTGATCGTCGACTCCTGGTATGACGCCTACGTCGGCGTGGTGATGCTGGTGCGCGTGGTCAACGGCACGCTGAAGCCGAAGGACAAGATCAAACTGATGGCCACCGACTCGCTGCAGCTGGTGGAGGACGTCGGCATCTTCGCGCCGCGCTCCGTCTCGCTGAAACAGCTGTCGGCCGGCCAAGTAGGCTTCATCATCGCCGGCATCAAGGAATTGAAGGCCGCCAAGGTCGGCGACACCGTCACCCTGGCCAGCCGTCCGGCCGCCGAACCGCTGCCGGGCTTCAAGGAAGTCCAGCCGCAGGTGTTCGCCGGCCTGTTCCCGGTCGAGGCCAACCAGTACGACGCGCTGCGCGATTCGCTGGAAAAACTGAAACTGAACGACGCCGCGCTGATGTATGAGCCGGAAGTATCGCAGGCGCTGGGCTTCGGCTTCCGCTGCGGCTTCCTCGGCCTGCTGCACATGGAGATCGTCCAGGAGCGCCTGGAGCGCGAGTTCGACCAAGACTTGATCACCACCGCGCCGACCGTGGTGTACGAGGTGGTGATGCGCGACGACAGCATCCTCAAGGTGGACAATCCATCGAAGATGCCGGAGCCGACCAAGATCAACGAGATCCGCGAACCCATCGTCACGGTCAACCTGTACATGCCGCAAGAATACGTCGGCTCGGTGATCACGCTGTGCATCGGCAAGCGCGGCGTGCAGATGGACATGGCCTACCACGGCCGCCAGGTCAAGCTGGTCTACGAAATGCCGATGGGCGAGATCGTGCTCGACTTCTTCGACAAGCTGAAGTCGACCTCGCGCGGCTACGCCTCGATGGACTACGAGTTCAAGGAATACCGCGCCTCCGACGTGGTCAAGGTCGACATGCTGATCAACGGCGAGAAGGTCGACGCGCTGGCCATCATCGTGCACCGTTCCAACTCCGCCTATCGCGGCCGCCAGGTGGCCGCCAAGATGCGCGAACTGATTCCACGCCAGATGTTCGACGTCGCGATCCAGGCCGCCATCGGCGTCAACGTGATCTCGCGCGAGAACGTCAAGGCGCTGCGCAAGAACGTGCTGGCCAAGTGCTACGGCGGCGACATCAGCCGTAAGAAGAAACTGTTGGAAAAGCAAAAAGCGGGTAAAAAACGCATGAAGCAAGTGGGCTCGGTCGAGATTCCACAAGAAGCGTTCCTGGCAATCTTACAAGTGGATGACAAATGAACCTGCAAGTGATCTTGGGTAATTTCGCTTTAATCCTGTTCGTGCTGATGGTGATCACGGGCGTGATCTGGTTCCTCGACGTGTTCTACCTGGCCAAGCAGCGCCGCGCCGCCGCCGACCGCGCGCTGGCCGAGTTCGACGCCCGCAACGCCAAGCTGACCGCCGACGGCATCAAGGTCGACAGCAGCATCAGCCGCGCCGCGATCGAATCCGGCCTGCTGCGCCAGCCGACCTGGATCGAGTACTCGGGCAGCTTCTTCCCGGTGATCGCGCTGGTGTTCTTCCTGCGCTCGTTCTTGTACGAGCCGTTCAAGATCCCGTCGTCGTCGATGGTGCCGACCTTGCTGGTGGGCGATCTGATTCTGGTGAACAAGTTCACCTACGGCATTCGCCTGCCGGTGCTGAACAAGAAAGTTATCCAGATCAACGACCCGCAGCGCGGCGACGTGATGGTGTTCAAATATCCGCTGGACATGAGCCAGGATTACATCAAACGCGTGGTCGGCGTGCCGGGTGATAAAATCACCTATGAAAACAAGCGCTTAACGGTGAACGACGTCGAAGTGAAGTACACTGCGCTGGACGATTACCTGGAAGAGGACCGCCTGGTCTACAACAAGCAGTTCGAGGAAAACCTGACCGGCGCCAGCCACCGCATTCTCAACAACGAGAAGGCGCCGCCGGTGAACCTGTCGGACGTGAAACAATTTCCGCACAGCGAGGCGTGCACCTACCGCTATGAAGGCTTTACTTGTGTTGTTCCGCAAGGCAACTACTTCATGATGGGCGATAATCGCGACAACAGTGCGGACAGCCGTTACTGGGGCTTCGTGCCGGATAAGAATATTGTTGGAAAAGCATTCTTCGTGTGGATGAACCTGGGCAACCTGCGCCGCATCGGCAGCATTCGCTAATGATCCACTCATCGCGCGGCGGCTCGAAAGGGAATAAGATGCAATCAGGCTTGAAACAGCAGCACGGTATTTCCTTGATCGGACTGATCATCGTGCTGGCGGCGCTGGGCTTTGTCGGCGTGCTGGGCATGAAGATCGTACCGACCTACACCGAGTTCCGGGCGATCAATAACGCCATCACGACGGCCAAGGCCAGCGGCGGCTCCGTGGTCGAGATGCAAAAGTCCTTCGACGCCAGCGCGACCGCCAGCTACATCAGCTCGATCTCGGGCCGCGACCTGATCATCGGCAAGGAAAACGGCGAAACCGAAATCAGTTTCGCCTACGAAAAGAAAATCCCGCTGGTCGGACCGGCCAGCCTGCTGCTTGAATACGAAGGCACCACCGCCAAGGCTGGCGCCAAACCCGCGAAAACCGAATAAATAGAGAACCCTACAGACAATGAATCTTCAGTTATTGCAAAACCGTTTAGGCTATACGTTCCAGGATGCTGGCCTGTTGCAGCAGGCCTTGACACACCGTAGCCACAGCAGTTTGCATAACGAACGTCTGGAGTTCCTCGGCGACTCGGTGCTCAACTGCGTGGTGGCGTCGATCCTGTACGAACGCTATCTGGCGATCGACGAGGGCGACCTGTCGCGCCTGCGCGCCAACCTGGTCAAGCAGCAGTCGCTGTACGAAATCGCCCAGAAGCTGGAGCTGTCGCAATTCCTGCGCCTCGGCGAAGGGGAGTTGAAGTCGGGCGGTTTCCGCCGTCCGTCGATCCTGGCCGACACGCTCGAGGCGCTGTTGGGCGCCATTTTTTTGGATGGCGGCTTCAACCAGGCGCGCGACGTGATCCGCGCCTTCTACATTCCCATCCTCGACACCGTCGACCCGCAGACGCTGGGCAAGGACGCCAAGACGCTGCTGCAGGAGTTCCTGCAAAGTAAGAAGATCTCCCTGCCGCTGTACAATGTGGTGGCCACGCACGGCGCCGCGCACAGCCAGGAATTCGAGATCGAATGCCTGGTGCCCAAGCTGGGCATCCAGGTCTACGGACGCGGCGGCAGCCGCCGCGCCGGCGAACAGGCCGCCGCCAAGCTGGCGTTGGAAGTGGCCGAGCAAACGCTGCTGAAATCACCGGCGGCCGGCCGCAAAACCAAACCGCGCGCCGCCCAGCTCAAGCTGGCCGGCATCGCCACCGTGCAGTCGAGCGATACCGGCAATGTGCCGTCGCCGCCGTCCGCCAAAGCAGCAAACAAGTAAAAGAGAACAGCATGACTACCGAAACGACCTCCGCCAACTACCGTTGTGGCTATATCGCCATTGTCGGCCGCCCGAACGTGGGCAAATCGACCCTGATGAATACCCTCATCGGCGCCAAGGTCAGCATCACCTCGCGCAAGGCGCAGACCACGCGCCACCGCATCACCGGCATCCAGACCTACGACGACGCGCAACTGATCTACGTCGACACGCCGGGCTTCCAGACCCGCCACGCCAACGCGCTGAACAAAACGCTCAACAAGACCGTCACCAACACGCTGATATCGTCCGACCTGATCCTGTTCGTCATCGAGGCCGGCACCTTCGGCCCGGCCGACCAGCAAGTGCTGGACCTGCTGCCGACCGAAATACCGGTGCTGCTGGTGATTAACAAGTCCGACCGCGTCAAGGACAAGGCTGTCTTGCTGCCGTTCGCGCAGCAGGTCGCGGCCAAGTTCAACTTCGCCGCCATCGTGCCGGTCTCGGCCAAGCTGCGCTTCCAATTGGACGGCCTGGAAAAAGAGATCAAGAAATTCCTGCCGGAGAACGAAGCGATGTTCGGCCCGGACGACATCACCGACCGCAGCGAGAAGTTCATGGCGTCGGAAATCGTGCGCGAAAAACTGTTCCGCTTCGTCGGCGACGAGCTGCCGTACACCAGCACCGTGCTGATCGAGAAGTTCGAGCAGGAGGGCGACCTGCGCCGCGTCTTCGCCGCCATCCTGGTCGAGCGCGACACGCACAAGTCCATGATCATCGGTAACAAGGGCGCGCGCCTGAAGGATGTCTCGACGCAAGCGCGCCTGGACATGGAGCGCCTGTTCGGCGGCCCGGTCTACCTGGAGATCTGGGTCAAGGTCAAATCCGGCTGGGCCGACAACGAAGCTGGCCTGCGCGCCTACGGTTACGAGTAAGCCGCGGGAACTTCACCACCAGCATGACCACCACGCTCGCCGACGACAGCATCACGGCACCGCCATCGGCGGCGCCAGCGGAGACGAGCGTGCCGGTCGAACTCGCGGCGCCCGCCGACACGCCGCCGCCGTCCGCCGCGCTTGAGTTCGCGCCACCCGCGCAGCCGCCCGCCATCGCGCTCGCGGTCGCGCCGCCGACGCAGCCGCCCGCTACGAAGGCCGGCGCAGTCCCGGCCGCAGCGCCAGCCGCCGCAGTCGCCTCCAAGCGCCCCCGCGCGCCATCGCGCGAGCGCACTTTCGGCACCAAGGTCGCCGGCCAGCCGGCCTTCGTCCTGCACAGCTACCCGTACAAAGAAACCAGCCTCATCATCGACCTGTTCACGCGCGACTTCGGCCGCGTGGCCCTGATCGCCAAGGGCGCCAAGCGGCCGCACTCGCAATTGCGCGGTGTGCTGCAAACCTTCCAGCCGCTGTCGTCGAGCTGGGTCGGCAAATCCGAACTGCGCACGCTGACCGACGCCGAATGGGTGGGCGGCATGCTGCCGCTGGAAAAGACCGCGCTGCTGTGCGGCTTCTACCTCAACGAACTGCTGGTCAAGCTGCTGGCGCGCGACGACGCACATCCCAAATTGTTCGACCACTACGTCGCGACGCTGAACCAGCTGGCGCACAATGAGCCCGCCACAATTGTCTTGAGAAAATTCGAACGGGCCTTACTTAAAGAGACAGGGGTCTCCGCCGACCTGACCCGCTGCACCGCCACGCGCGCGCCGGTGCGGGCCGACGTGGTCTACGTGGTGGACCCGGAACGCGGCCCGCGTCCCGAGCGCGCCTCCGACCCGTGGCCGCGCGTGGCCGGCAAGACCTTGCTCGACATGGAGCGCGAGGACTACCAGGACGCCGCCACGCAATCGCAAAGCAAGCAGTTGATGCGCTTTTTGCTGGCGCACCACCTGGGCGGCGCGCCGCTGAACACGCGCCAGATATTGATCGACCTGAGTCAGCTTTGACTTCAGCTATAAAAACGAGATAAACCAATGAGCTTCCTGCAACCAAGCGGCACCATCATCGACCTCGGCGTCAACATCGACCACGTCGCCACCTTGCGCAACGCGCGCGGCACGCGCTATCCGGACCCGATCCGCGCCGCCCTGCTGGCCGAGCAGGCCGGCGCCGACTGCATCACGCTGCACCTGCGCGAAGACCGCCGCCACATCAAGGACGCCGACGTCATCGCGCTGGCGCCGCAGCTGATCACCCGCATGAACCTGGAAGCGGCGGTGACGCAGGAGATGATCGACTTCGCCTGCCGCATCAGGCCTGCCGACGTCTGCCTGGTGCCGGAAAAGCGTACCGAAGTCACCACCGAAGGCGGCCTCGATGTGGCCGGCAATTTCAACGCGGTGCAAGCCGCCGTCAAGCAGTTGCAAGCCGAAGGCATTCGCGTCAGCCTGTTCATCGACGCCGACGAACGTCAGATGGACGCCACCGCCGAGCTCGGCGCGCCGGTGATCGAACTGCACACCGGCCGCTACGCCGACACCGAAGGCGCCGAGCAGGCGGCCGAGCTGGAGCGTATCCATCGCGGCGTGCTGTACGGCGTCGGCAAAGGACTGAAGGTCAACGCCGGCCACGGTCTGCACTACACCAACGTGCAAGCCATCGCCGCGATTCCGGAAATCGCGGAACTGAACATCGGCCACGCCATCGTCGCGCACTCGGTGTTCGTCGGCTGGGAAAACGCCGTGCGCGAAATGAAGGCCATCATGGTCTCGACCCGCTTGGGCGGACGGAAATGATCTACGGCATCGGCACCGATATCTGCAAGATCCCGCGCATCGAGGCGGCGCTGGAGCGCCACGGCGACCGCTTCGCGAAAAAGATACTGGGCCCGCAGGAGATGGAAAAGTATTTGGCGCGCAAGGCCAAGAACCCGGTGCGCGGCATCCGCTTCGTGGCGACGCGCTTCGCCGCCAAGGAAGCGTTCGCCAAGGCGATCGGCCTGGGCATCCGCATGCCGATGACTTGGCCCGCCGCGCAGATGCTGAATCATCCGAGCGGCAAGCCGATGATCGTTTGCAGCGGCGTGCTGAAGGAATTCATGGACAAGAACAAGCTGACGACGCAGGTGACGGTCAGCGACGAAGCGGAATACGCGGTCGCCTTCGTCATCGTGGAACAAGAGACGAAGTAATGACCGAACTGGAAGTAAAGCCCGACCCGCGCGGGCAGGTGCTGGCCACCGTCGCCAAGCTGCCCAACCTGCCGGGCGTGTACCGCTATTTCGACGCCGAGGACAAGGTGCTCTACGTCGGCAAGGCGCGCGACCTGAAGAAGCGGGTGTCCAGCTACTTCCAGAAGAACTTGGCCAGCCCACGCATCGCCATGATGGTCGAGCGCATCGCGCGACTGGAAACCACGGTCACCCACAGCGAAGCCGAGGCGCTGATCCTTGAGAACAACCTGATCAAGGCGCTCAGCCCGCGCTTCAACATCCTGTTCCGCGACGACAAGTCGTACCCGTACCTGAAGATCACCGGCGGCGACGCGCCGCGCATGGTCTACTACCGCGGCGCGGTCGACAAGAAGAACCAGTACTTCGGTCCGTTCCCCAGCTCGTGGGCGGTCAAGGAATCGATGCAGATCTTGCAGAAGGTGTTCCGCATCCGCACCTGCGAGGAAAGCGTCTACGCCAACCGCACGCGGCCTTGCCTGCTGCACCAGATCGGCCGCTGCAGCGCGCCGTGCGTCGACTTGATCAGCAAGGAAGACTACAAGGTCGATGTCGAAAACGCCGCGCGCTTCCTGCGCGGCCGCCAGTCCGAAGTGATGGCCGACCTGGACAAGAAAATGCACGCCTACGCCGGCGAGCTCAAATTCGAACAGGCGGCGTCGGTGCGCAACCAGATCCAGTCACTGTCGCGCGTGCTGCATCAGCAAAGCATGGAAACCACCGGCGACGCGGACGTCGACATCATCGCGGTGCTGGTGCAGGGCGGCCGCGCCTGCGTCAACCTGGCGATGGTGCGCGGCGGCCGCCACCTCGGCGACCGCGCCTACTTCCCGACCCATCTCGGCGACGCCGAGGCGATCGCCGAGAACGCCATCGAGATCGAAGTGCTGGCCGCCTTCCTGGCGCAGCACTACACCGAGAAGTTCATCCCCGGCACGCTGATCCTCAACATCGAATTCGACCACCCGGCGCTGATGCAGGCCTTGCAGGAGCAATGCGGCCACCGCATCAACCTGATCTTCCAGCCGCAGGACCAGCGCCGCAAATGGCTGGAGCTGGCGCAGAAGGGCGCCGAGATTTCGCTGGCGCGGCTGCTGCAGGAGCAGGGCTCGCAGCAATCGCGCACCCGCGCGCTGGTCGACGCGCTGCAACTGGAGCCGGAGGACATCGAGGCGCTGCGGGTCGAATGCTTCGACATCTCGCACACGCAAGGCGAGGCGACCCAGGCGTCGTGCGTGGTGTTCCACCACCACCAGATGCAGAACGGCGAATACCGCCGCTACAACATCAACGACATCACGCCGGGCGACGATTACGCGGCGATGCGGCAAGTGCTGTTCCGCCGCTACGAGAAGGTGGCCAACGGCGACGGCGTGATGCCGGACGTGGTGCTGATCGACGGCGGCAAGGGCCAGATCGAAATGGCGCGCCAGGTGTTCGCCGAGCTGGGCCTGGACATCAGCCTGATCGTCGGCGTGGCCAAGGGGGAAGGACGGCGCGTCGGCCTGGAGACCTTGATGTTCGTCGACGGCCGGCCGCAGCAGGAACTGGGCAAGGAATCGGCGGCGCTGATGCTGGTGGCGCAGATCCGCGATGAGGCGCACCGCTTCGCCATCACCGGCATGCGCGCCAAGCGCGCCAAGACGCGCCAGACCTCGCGGCTGGAAGAGATCGAGGGCATCGGCGCCAAGCGGCGTCAGCGGCTGCTGGCGCGCTTCGGCGGCCTGCGCGGCGTGGTCGACGCCAGCGTCGAGGATCTGAAGCAGGTGGAGGGCATTTCCAGCGCGCTGGCCGAAGAAATTTACAAGCAGTTACATTGAGTCTAAGTTTCATGCGCGGCAACAGTGCGCTGGTTTAATGTGCTTTGGCAAGGTAGACTAGCGGCGCATTATAAATTTTCACGGCCGCACCTTCTTTCTGAGCTTATGCCCTTCAATATACCGATACTGTTGACCTGGTTGCGCGTCGCGCTGATCCCGCTGGTGGTGGGCGTCTACTACCTGCCCACCACGATGCTGCCGGTGGCGGATCAAAACCTGGCGGCCACGGCGGTGTTCATCGTCGCCGCCGTCACCGACTGGTTCGACGGTTTCCTGGCCCGCCGCTGGAACCAGACCTCGGCCTTCGGCGCCTTCCTCGACCCGGTCGCGGACAAGCTGATGGTGGCCGGCGCCTTGCTGGTGCTGGTGCAGCTGGACCGCGCCAACGCCGTGCTGTCGTTCGTCATCATCGGCCGCGAGATCGCCATCTCCGCGCTGCGCGAATGGATGGCGCAGATCGGCGCCTCGAAGTCGGTCGCGGTCAGCTCGCTGGGCAAGATCAAGACCACGGCGCAAATGACCGCCATCCCGCTGCTGCTGTTCCACGACGTGCTGTTCGGCGCGGTCGACACCCAGTTCTGGGGCGCCCGCCTGCTGGAGGTCGCCGCGTTGCTGACGGTGTGGTCGATGTTCTACTATCTGCGCCTGGCGTGGCCGCTGATCAAGGAAAAATCCGGTCATCTGTAATCGCCGCGTCAATATTTTTTATTCGGCAAAGTTTTTGACCATTGACAGCCGGCGGGGTTCATCTATAAAATGCTGGCCTGTTGTTGATGACGACGAAGCGGGAGTAGCTCAGTTGGTAGAGCGCAACCTTGCCAAGGTTGAGGTCGAGAGTTCGAGACTCTTCTCCCGCTCCAAGTAATCGACGACATGTAGTACTGGCAAAATGAGCGGCTTGCTGCTATGATGCTGGACTCCAATGCGGGAGTAGCTCAGTTGGTAGAGCGCAACCTTGCCAAGGTTGAGGTCGAGAGTTCGAGACTCTTCTCCCGCTCCAGTTCTTTAGAACTTGGTTGGCGTAGTAAAAACAGTAGCTCCAATGCGGGAGTAGCTCAGTTGGTAGAGCGCAACCTTGCCAAGGTTGAGGTCGAGAGTTCGAGACTCTTCTCCCGCTCCAGAATTCCGGATCGCAGCGCGTAACCCCGCTGTCGTCTTAGTCCACAGTTTCCTCTGGCGAGGTAGCAAAGCGGTTATGCAGCGGCCTGCAAAGCCGTCTAGGTCGGTTCGACTCCGATCCTCGCCTCCAGACAATTTGAACTCCAAGCGGGAGTAGCTCAGTTGGTAGAGCGCAACCTTGCCAAGGTTGAGGTCGAGAGTTCGAGACTCTTCTCCCGCTCCAGTATGTAGAAGGGCAGCCTGTGGCTGCCCTTTTTGCATTGGCGGCGAGGATTGTCGCCACAGCTAGTTCGCCTACCCAAAACGCCTCGTACCCGCCATTTATAGATTTGTCGTGTGCTATGATTTACTCTAGTCTGCCGGCACGTCCTCCACCGTTGGCGACTTCCACTTTTGTCGGATAAAAATAGGATTTCCATGCGACCGTCAACTGCGCTTGCACTGAATCGAGTCGCCGTGCGCGAAGCGGCAAGTCGTTTCCGTACCGTGAATCTCCGTATTTTCGGTTCGGTGCTGCATGGCACCGACATGGATGGTAGCGACCTTGACCTACTGGTCGACACGCTGCCAAACGCGACGTTATTCGACCTTGGAGGGCTGCTGGACGAGCTGGAGTCCTTGCTCGGGATACCTGTCGATCTGCTCACTCCGGCGGATTTGCCGTCGAAATTCCGAGCCGAAGTGCTCGCCGAAGCACAGCCGGTATGAGCAAGAATAGACTGTCCGATTACCTCGATCACATGCAACAGGCTGCAGCCGATGCTTGCAGCTTCGTGGAGGGTATGGAAAAAGAAGCGTTCTTCAAGGATAAGCGTACCCAACAGGCTGTGATTATGAGTGTCATTATCATCGGGGAAGCGGCGACGAAAGTAATGGATAGCTACGCTGAGTTTTCGCTTGCGCATCCAGAGGTGCCCTGGCGCGGTATGCGAGGAATGCGTAACCGGATCGCCCACGGCTATTTCGACATCAATCTGGAAGTGGTATGGGATACCGTGTGGTTGGCACTTCCAGACCTACTAAAACAACTCTCCGTTGTACGCCTGGATGCTGACCATGAAAGCGGCAATTGCTAGTCCAGTATTTCCTCTGAGAGGTAGCAAAGCGGTTATGCAGCGGCCTGCAAAGCCGTCTAGGTCGGTTCGACTCCGATCCTCGCCTCCAGACACTAGAATGCCAAGCGGGAGTAGCGCAGTTGGTAGAGCGCAACCTTGCCAAGGTTGAGGTCGAGAGTTCGAGACTCTTCTCCCGCTCCAGTATGTAGAAGGGCAGCCGCTGTGGCTGCCCTTTTTGCATTGGCCGCGAGGATCGCCGCGACCGGTTCGGCCGACAGCCCTAGCATAGTGGATGCCGCATCTGAGACGGTGGTTTACGCTCTTAACCGTGGCCGGATCAGCAAGCGCTGGCGGATGACGCCAGCCTTGCGGGACGGCCCGCAAGGCGCACTGAGGCCGCCGGCGGCGCGCCGGGCGTCGGCGGTTTCCCGCGGCGGATCGGCGCATCGCCGCCGCGCTAGGCGAGCGCCTTCGGCGCCGAACGGGCCGGCGGCTTCGGCGGCCGCGCGCCCGGCTGCCGGGCCAGTTTGAACACCGCCATCGCCTGCGCCACGCAGCGCGCCTGCTGCGCTAGGTTGCCGGCGGCCGCCGCCGCCTGCTGCACCAGCGCCGCGTTCTGCTGGGTGATGTCGTCGATCTGGATCACCGCCTGGTTGACCTGGCCGATGCCGGTGCTCTGCTCGCGGGTGGAGTCGGAGATCTCGCCCATCACCTGCGACACCCTGCACACCGAGGCGATCAACTCTTCCATGGTCACGCCGGCGCTGTTGGTCAGCACGGTGCCGGCGTGGACTTTCTGTATCGACATGTCGATCAGCTGCTTGATCTCCTTGGCGGCCGTCGCCGAGCGCTGCGCCAGCCCGCGCACCTCGCTGGCGACCACCGCGAAGCCGCGTCCCTGCTCGCTGGCGCGCGCCGCCTCCACCGCCGCGTTCAGCGCCAGGATGTTGGTCTGGAAGGCGATGCCGTCGATCAAGCCGATGATGTCGAGGATCTTGTTGGACGAGGCGCTGATGTCGCCCATCGTCGTCACCACCTGCGACACGATGCTGCCGCCCTGCGTCGCCACTTCGCGCGCGCGGTCGGCCAGCTGGTTGGCGCTGGCCACGTTGCTGGCGCTCTGCTGCACCGTCGACGTCAACTGCTCCATGCTGGCCGCCGTCTGCTGAAGGCTCGACGCCTGCGATTCGGTGCGGCCCGACAGGTCCAGATTGCCGTCGGCGATCTCGCCGGTCGCCACCGAGATCTCGTCGGAATTGGCGCGCACGTCGCCGATGATGCTGTGCAGGTTGATATTGGTCTGGCGCAGCGCCGCCAGCAGTTGGCCGACCTCATCCTCGCGCTGGATGGCGATCGAGGCGGTCAGGTCGCCGCCGGCCATCAGGCGCGCGGCGTTGGTGGCCTGCTTCAACGGCAGCGCCACGTTGACGTACAGGCTGCGGCCGAACAGCAACATGCCGAGCATCGCGAAGATCGCCGCGCCACCGAGCCAGTGACGCATCTTCATCATCGTGGCGTCGTCCATCACCAGCAAGGCCAGCGTCTGCAGCAGCACGCCGACCAGCAGCGACGTCGCCGCCGCGATCTGCCGGTTCAGCGAGATGCGCGTCATCTCCGCCAAGCGCGCGGCGATGCCGGTGGAGACGCCGTGCCCGTTGACGATGCGCATGCGGTTCGGATTGCCGGCCTTGAACTGGCGATACAGCTCGTCGGCTTGGCGCACTTGTTCGCGCGTGGGCTTGGTGCGCACCGACAGGTAGCCGACCGGCTTGCCCTGTTCGATCACCGGCGTCACGTTGGCCAGCACCCAGTAATAGTCGCCGTTCTTGCAGCGGTTCTTCACCAGGCCGGTCCACGGCATGCCGCTCTTGATGGCGCGCCATAAATCCGCGAACGCCTCGACCGGCATGTCGGGATGGCCCACGATGTTCTGCGGCGCGCCGATCAGCTCCGCCTCCGTGAAGCCGCTGACCTCGAGGAAGTAGGGGTTGGCGTAGTTGATGTTGCCTTGCAGGTCGGTGCTGGAGACGATGGTCTTGCCGTCTTCCATCACGTATTCGTGTTGCGTGATTGGGGTGTTGGTGCGCATGGCCGTTGCTTTCAATGGGTGGGGCGGGTGTCGGTGGCGGATGCGGCGGATGGCTGGAACTGCTCCCATTCGGCGCCGGCCGCGAGCGCCACGGCGGGCCGGGGCGCGGGCTTGACCATGGCGGCGACGGCGCGCGGCGCGCTCCTCACGGCGGCCAGGCGGGGCGGCTGGCGCGGCGGCGCCCGGAGCGGGCGGGCGTCGCCGGCGTGGGCCGCGTCCAGCTTGAACACGCTGACCACGCGGGCCAGATTGGACGTCTGTCCCTCAAGCGCGGCGGCTGCGCGACGGCGTGCGGCAGGCCGACACGGTGGCGCGGCTCGGCGGCGACGAGTTCGTGGTGCTGTGCGACGGCCTCGGCGCCGACAACGCGCTGCCGGAGGTCACCGCGCTGGGCGGCAAGCTGCTGGCGGCGCTGAACCTGCCTTATCTGCTGGGCACGCACGTGTGGCACAGCACCGCCAGCATCGGCGCGACGCTGTTCAGTCCGCGGAGCGGGCAACAGGCGGCCGACCTGCTGATGCAGGCCGACGTCGCCATGTACCAGGCCAAGCGGGCCGGCCGCAACGGCATGCGCTTCTTCGACCAGGACATGCAGGACAGCATCGACCTGCGCGGCGAGCGCGTGCGCCGGCTGCGCGGCGCGATCGCGCAGCAACAGTCCGAGCTGCTGTTTCAACTGCAGCTCGACGCCGACGGACGCCCCTGCGGCGCCGAAGCGCAGCTGTGCTGGCGGCAGGCCGACGGCACGCTTGAGGCGGCGCCGCAGTTCGCCGGGCTGGCCGAGGAGGCTGGCCTGCTGGTGCCGCTGGGCGACTGGATGCTGGAGCAGGCCTGCGCGCAACTGCACCGCTGGCGCGGACTGCCGGTGCTGAGCGCGCTGGTGCTGTCGGTCGATCTCGGCGCCGCCCCGTGGCGCCAGCCGGACTTCAGCGCCCGGGTGCGGGCGGCGCTGGCGCGGCACGGCGTCGACGCCTCGCTGCTGTGCCTTGACTTGCCGGCATCGCTGCTGGGCCAGCCGGAGCATCCGGCCTTCGACGCGCGCCGGCGCGCGCTTCGCGCTCGACGGCGACGACGGCGGCTATGCCTCGCTGCGGCAGTTGCGGCGCTTGCCGCTGAGCCGCGTGAACATCGGCCCGTCGCTGGTCGCCGAACTTGGCGGCGACGCCGGCGCCGGCGACGTGGTGCGCGCCATCGTCGCCCTGGCCGGCGCGCTGGACCTGGAGACGTTCGCGGCTGGCGTGGAAACCGAAGCGCAGCGCGCGCTGTTGCGGCGCCTGGGCGTGCGCCACTGCCAGGGACGTTGGCATGCGCCGCCGCTGCCGCTGCCTGAATTCGAAACGCTGGCGCTGCGGCCGGCGACCTATCCCATTCCATCCATAGACAATATTAACTGAGGTATGCCTGTTAGCCCTGTCATTGAATAATGCCGCGGCACCGCCGGCCAAGGAAGGCTTCCTGGTGCCACGCCGAAAGGCGTTGCCGAGGAGTTCGCCCCAGACTTGCCGGCCGCGGAGCGCAAGCTGCCGGCCGCCACGCAAGGGCCGGTGCGGAGCGCCGTGCTCGGCACGCCGCTCAGCCGCCGGTGCTTATGGTGATTGTGTGCGCTGCGCCAGCCGCTCGCCCGAGTCCGTGGCGCGCAAGGCATCGAGTACCTGCACGGCTTGCCGCGCTTGCGTCTCATCGGCGACGCCAACCATCATGACGTAGGTCGCGCGCGAAACTGGCGTGCGTAATTCGGCCTGCGGCGTCTGTCGACGCGGATCATCGCTCGCCGGAGTCGGTTTTTCTTCAAGATCGACCAAGAAAATACCCTCCACCGGACCACCGTCATCCTCCGGCGGCCTTAGCTCGATGGCGTCCGGCGGCAGGCCTGCGACAATCAGTGCTTCGCGCGCTCGCTCGGCCACCTCAAAACTGTCGAATACCCGCAATAAAGGTGCTGGCATTGGAGCCTCACGCCGGCGGCGCCGATGGCTGGCCCGGTGCGGTGGGGGAGGAAATGTCGCGCAGGGTATCCACCGTTTCGCCTTCGCCGTCCCCGGCCACGTGCAGCAACAGATCTGCGATCGCGACAATGCCGATGAGTTTGTGTTCATCGCGACTGACCACGGGTATCCGGCGCACCTGGATGTCGCGCATGTCCTGCATCACTTCGTCGATGCTCTGGTCCTCGAAGCAATGACAAAGATCCTCCGACATCACCTCGGTGACCAGCGTCTGCTCCGGCCCCAAGCCTGCGGCGGTGGCGCGGATCGTGATGTCGCGGTCGGTGACGATGCCGATCAGGCGATTGCCCTCGGTCACCGGAAGCGCGCCGACGTCGAGATCGTCCATCAGTTCCGCGGCGCGTTGTATCGTATCGTCCGGCGTCACGCTGGTGACATCGCGGCTCATAACATCTGCTATGGTTTTCATGTGTCCTCCTTGAAGCGGCGCCGGTGTGACGCCTGATAAAATAGTATGGATTCCGTAAAGTCATCGTTCGGGAAATCAATTGCGGTCATTACGGCGGAGCAGTTGGCACCCGCTGGCTGTACAATAAATCAGATCGCGTCACCCCTTTCTATTCCTGGCATACTCAAGCTGCACCGATCTATTGCGCAGCACGAGCCAGCCTCGCGCCTTGTCACGTTCAGCATCGGTCCTGGCGGCGGCATGGCGCACGCCTGCCCGCTGAAGCCGCTCTACCAGATAGACGAACCGGGAAGGGTATTTCATGATCGGTCGCTATTTCGTTGTACGTCAGCTTCGCAACTATGGCGCACCTACTGGTAATGGTAGGGATGGCGCGGCACCGTGTCCGCCCGCGCCTGCTCGAGGTCTTTGAGATCCGCCTTACGCTCCCACCAGATGCGCCAGCCGAGTTTTCGGTCTTCTTCAACCTCGGGATGACTGGCAAGGAAGCCGTCCATGAAGTCGGTGAATTCGGACGTGTAACGCCGACTGCTTTGTCTAAAAATGTGTTTCATTGCGTTCTTCCAAAAAAACAAAGCGGCCTGATTTTATCGTTTAGCGGTCAGGCCGGGCGTTGCCGAGCGTACCAAGAAGGCCTGGGTGGTCTCTGGCAAGTGGTCCAACAACCAGGCTGCCATCGCTTTTTCTTGTACCAGTATCTGTTCGCAGGCGGCCTCGGTTTCAGTGTCACTAACCTCGCGTGCCGCCGCGATCAACGCGGTATAGCTGGCGATTTCCAGGTTCTCGAACACGTAACCCGCCATCGCGCCCTTTACCACCTCGTCGGAGGCGAACATGCCGCCCATCGCCTGTCCAAACGCCATCAGTTTCCCGCCGAGGTCCTTTATCGTCGAGGAACCGATCCCGCGCCGCGCCAGACATTTGTCAAGCATGCTTTGTTGCCACTGTGTTTCCTCGATATGCTGAACGATGCGTGCCCTCAGGACCGGGTAGTGCTCAAGGCGTTCCGCCTGCGCGTTCAGCATTTGCTCCGCTTGCTGTTCCATGGCGTGCGCATCGCGCAGCCAGTCGTCCAAATGTTCATTCGATTCGGTTGGCATGATTTCTCCTGGTGAAGTGAAGTTTGAACAGAAAATGCAAAGAGTCCATTTCGCTTGCCAGTTCCACGCTCGCGAGAGAGACGCCCTTTTAGGGATGCGCCATCGCTAGGCGTCATGGATATATTAGGCCTGCCGGCTGCGACATTCCATCGCGTATATCCAAGCTAGTTGTAGGAATAGATTTCGGTGCCGCGTCGGCTGATTCTTATGAACTGCCATCGCGCATTAGCTCCATGACCGGCACAGCCTCCGGCGCCAAGTGCCGCCGCACCGCATTTACGGCCCCCACCTCGGCGGCCGTCCGCCGCAGACTAAACCTATGCTTGCTTAATAGCTGAATTCAAGTGGTGGAGCTTATTCGCCTTTCCACTCGCGCCAGGATTTTTACTCCTAACCGCCGCCGATTCCTTCGGTGATCACACCTGTGCCACCGCAGTTGGCGCAGGTCTGCGCGGCGCCTTCGGCCTGGAGCTTGCCGCTGCCATGGCAGACCGGACATACATCCTCGCCCGTGCCCGGCGTACCGGGCACGGCTTCATCGCCGGGGTTGGTTTGGGAAGTGGGTTCGGTGCTCATGCCGGCCTCCAAGAGGTAGAGTAGGGGTCCATTCTGGCACGCCCGCGCCGGGACCGGCATTCGTTTCGGCGCGACATTTTTATCACGCCAGGGATTCCTCCCCGGCGAAGCGCGGCAGGTCGGCGTGCTTAATCTTCTTCCGCTCCAATAGGTAAAAGGGCAGCCGAATATGGCCGCCCTGTTTGCCCGAATCGCGAGGATCGCCGCACCCCGCCGGCGCGTGATCAAGGCCGGGTATCCGGCGGATTCAATTCCTGCCGTACTTCGCGCTGAATCTCGGCGGCAATGTCATCGGCCACATCATCACGCACTTCATAGTCCACCACATCGTTTGCACTACGCGTGGCCGCTTCGGCGGCCAACGCCGGATTATTAAGGATGGCCATCGCGGCGTTCCGTGTCACCGTCTCGTCGACCGCCGAAACCTCCGCGCCGCGCCGGTCTCCATCCGCTTTGCCCGCTCCGGCATCAGTGTCGGCGGGCGGAGCCGTATCGCCCACCGGGTGTTCATTTGGCTCCGGTGTCGCGCCGTCGGGATCGGCTGTCCGATCATCGGCAGCGGCAGCGAAACTTGGCTGTTCAACGTCGCCGTCGCCGTCGACGCTGTGCGTACAACGCCTGATGATTTCGCGCTGGACCTCTCCCCAATGCTTAATCATGGAGAGATGAATTTCGGCTAGCGCTTGGTTAGCCGACGCGATGGCCGAAGCCGATGGCCATAATGAAGCCGAATACAATTCCGTATAATTCCACATGGTTCTCTCCGATTGAAAGTTCCGATTTTCTTCAAAGCACAATTGCCTGGAAGTGCGACCAAGCCGATTTCCCGACGGCCGGCCTTATTTGATGGAGGCGTTCAGCGTCTTCGCCATTTCGCCGTGGTGCGCGACGATGGGTTCCAGCTTGGCCGCCAGCGCTTTCACGTCGGCATCCTTGGCGTTCGCGATATCGTTCTTGAGCGTCGCATGGACCTTGGCGTGGTCCGCCACGCCGGCTTTGCCGACGTACTCCTTGTCGAAGGCGGCGCCCGACAGCTTCTTGAGATCGGCGGCCATCTTTTTATGGGCCGCGTCCGGTTCGGTCGGCAGCGTGACGTTTTTCGCGGCCGCGACTTTTTTTGTTTCGTCCAGACCTTTGCCATGATCGTCGATCATGCTCTGGGCGAATTGCTTGACCGAGGCGTTGGTGCTTTTTTCGACGGCCATTTTGCCGGCTTCGACCTCGGCGATGTTGGCCTGCGCGATCGCGATCAAGCGGTTGGCATCCGCCTTCTCAATCGCGGCCGGCGCCTGGGCGGCGGCATACTGGGCGAACGAGGCGCCGAGCGTCAAAACGGCCAGCAGGTGGGATTTTTTCATGATTCGGTCTCCAGAAAGTGATGGAAAGGTAGCAAGCAACTACCAGCTGCAGTGTGCGCCATGAATGCTGGGCCAACTGTGCGCCGCGCCACCATCGCGCCTGCTTTGCGGCGCCAAGGTTGTTCAGCGTATAATCAAAACACAAACGCATCTGCTATCGCCTCGCGGAAGTCAATAGTCGCATGCGCTGAATGTCCTGCCGGCCCGCCGCCGTCCTGCGGCTTTCATTGAAGGACAACCCCTTGAAAATTCAGCACGCCTTGCCCGTCTGGTCGATCGCGGCCCCAGTGATCGCTTGGCTGCTGATCATCGCCGACATGTTTTTCGCGCCGGGGAATTTTGGCGCTGTTTACACCATCATCCAGGTCGCCGTGCTGTTCGCCAGCGTGCTCGCCGCCGTGTTCCACGCCGAGGTCATCGCGCACAAGGTCGGCGAACCGTACGGCACCCTGGTCCTGGCCGTGGCGGTCACGGCGATCGAGGTCGCGCTGATCGTCTCGCTGATGATCGCCGGCGGCCCGGCGACCAGCGGCCTGGCCAGGGACACCGTCTTCGCGGCGGTCATGATCATCCTCAACGGCATGCTCGGCATTTGCCTGCTGGCCGGCGCCGGCCGCCATGGCGAGCAGACCTTCCAGCTGTCCGGCGTTTCCACGGCGCTGGCCACGCTGGCGGCGATTTCCGTGCTGACCATGGTGCTGCCCAATTACACGACCACCACGCCGGGACCGATCTACAGCGCCAGTCAACTCGGCTTCATCGCGCTGGTGTCGATCGTCTTGTATGGCACGTTCGTGTTGGTGCAGACGGTGCGCCATCGCGACTATTTCCTACCCGATGCCGCGACCGGTGATGAAGACCTGCACGCGCCGCCGCCGTCCACCAAAATGACCATCTCCAGCGCCGCGCTGCTGCTGGCATGCCTGAGCAGCGTGGTGCTGCTCGCCAAGCTGCTGGCGCCCACGCTCGAGGCGGCGGTGCTGGCGATGGGCGCGCCGAAGACCCTGGTCGGTATCATCATCGCCGCCGTGGTGTTGCTGCCGGAAGGGATCGCCGCGTTTCACGCCGCGCGGGCCAACCGACTGCAAACCAGTCTGAACCTGGCCCTGGGTTCGGCGCTCGCCAGCATCGGCCTCACCATTCCGGCGGTGGCGATCGTCTCGTTGATGACGGGCTGGACGCTGTCCTTGGGCATCGACGTGAAGTCGACCGTGCTGTTGCTGCTGTCGCTGATCGTCGCCACGCTGTCGCTGGGCACCGGACGCACCACCGTCATGCAGGGAACCGTGCACCTGGTGATCTTCGCCGTCTATTTGTTCACCGCCATCGTGCCTTAGCCTACGCCGCATGTCACGCAACTGAAATATAGATTTGATACTATGAAGTAACTTTTCTTCGCCGGTGTCTTCTGCTCGGCTCCCCCGGCCCATGTTATCTCTCCTCGCAGCCCTCAGACGTCGCGGCGCGTCGCTGCTTACCAGCCAGCACGCGCTGATTCCGGGCGCCTTCATTCTGGGATTGGCCCTGCTGATTGCGCTGTGGGCCCTGCATTTCACCCGCATCCAGAACGAGAAAGCCCTGGCGTTGAAGGCGGCGATGGAGAGCAGTCAAAACATCGCCACCATCGTCGCCACCAATCTTGAGGAAGTGCTGGGCAGGTCGGCCTTATATGCGCGCATCGCCGGCGGCGAGCTGCACGCCAGCCGCTCCGAAAGCATGCTGCTCAATCCGCAGCTGATCGCCGATTCGGCTTATTTGCGGGCGGCGGTCTTCGACCACGGCGGCAAGCTCATCTACTCGTCCGCGCGGCAACCGACCGAAGCCGAATTGCAGCCGCTGCTCGACCAGGTGCGCGCCAATGGCGGCAACGGCGATCCATCACCAATCCTGGTCGGACATCCGCCGCGCAGCGGCAATGGCGTCTGGCGTCTGCCCATCCTGGTGCCGCTCGGCGCCGGCGGCTACTACGGCGTCATCCTCGACCTCGGCTACTTCCTGACCCGCTACCGCGAAGTGGAGCTGGGACAAGGCGGCAGCATCGAGCTGGTCCACGCGAACGGCGCCACGCTGGCGGTGTTGCGAGAGGGGATATTGTCGTACGATACGACGCTGCCGGGCGCGCACTCCACCTTGCACGGCGAGCTGGACATTCCCATCGTCGACACCTTTTCCAGCGGCCCTACCGACCTGGGCTACCTGTCCTCGAAGCGCAATCTGGCGCACGCCCCGATCCAGGTGGCGGTGACGCAGGATTCCGCCGTGGTGCTGGGCAAGCTGGCGGCGCAGCATCGGACTTATCTGATGCGCTCGCTGGCTTTCTCGGCGATGATCGTGTTGATCATGTTCGGCGTGCTTTCCAGCCTGCGCCACCAGCATCGCCTGCACCGGACTGTCGCCAGCTCGGAGCAGGAAAAACTCAAACTGATCGACCTGCTGGAGCAGGAAAAAACCCGCGCGCTGGCCTTGGCGTCGCACGATTACCTGACCGGCATCCCCAACCGCCGGCATTTCCAGCAAATGGCGTCGATGGAGTTGACGCGGGCTCGGCGCAGCAGGAATTTGTACGCGCTGCTGTTCTTCGATCTCGACCGCTTCAAGCTGGTCAACGACAATCTGGGACACGCGGTCGGCGACCTGCTGCTGAAGAGCGTCGCCAGCCGCCTGCTGGGCGCGGTGCGCGGCTACGACCTGGTGGCCCGCCTCGGCGGGGATGAGTTCGTGGTGTTGCTGGCCGAAATCCCCTCCGAGGATTTCGTCGTGCAACTGGCGGGCAATCTGGTGCGGGAACTGTCGAAACCCTATCTGGACCTCAACGGCCACGACGTCGAGACCAGTCCGAGCGTCGGCATCTCGCTGTATCCCCGCGACGGCCAAAGCGTGGATGAGCTGCTGATCCATGCCGATCATGCGATGTACAACGCCAAGGCCAGCGGACGCGGCGTGTTCCGCTTTTACGACGCGTCGTTGAACGCGTCGAGCGCGCGCCGCTCGGAACTGGCGACGCGCTTCAAGTCCGCCATCCACGACGATGAATTCCGCCTGCATTTCCAGCCGAAAGTCGACCTGGAAAGCTTCGCCGTGGTCGGCCTGGAGGCGCTGATACGCTGGCAGCATCCGGAGCACGGCTTGATCTATCCGGGCGACTTCATCGCGCTGGCCGAGGAACAGAATCATATTATTCCGCTAGGACGATGGGTCATCGACGCCGTGTGCCGGCAAATCGCGCTGTGGCAGGCCGAGGAGGTGCCGCTGGTGCCGGTGGCGATCAATGTGTCGGCGCACCAGTTGCGCGACGACCGCCTGCCCGCCGACGTGATGGCGGCGCTGGAGCGCCACGGCGTCGCGCCGGAATGGATCGAGATCGAAATCACCGAGAGCAGCCTGATCGAGGATACCCAGCGGGCGCAGCGCAATCTGGAATCGCTCGCCGCCATCGGCATCAAGATCGCCCTGGACGACTACGGCACCGGCTTCTCCGGCCTCAGCATGTTGAAGCAGTTGCCGATCAACGCCGTCAAGGTGGACCGCTCCTTCATCCGCGACATCCGCAACGACACCAATGACGCGGTGATCGTCGCCTCCACCATTTCACTCGCCCACAATCTCGGCCTGATCGTCATCGCCGAAGGGGTTGAAAGCAAGGATCAGCTGGTGCACCTGAAAGCGGCGGGATGCGACCAGGTGCAGGGATTTTTCCTGCAGCGCCCGGTGTCCGCGTCGGACATCGAAGCGCTGCTCCGCAAACGATATTACACATTGCCCTCAACATGAAAATCTCCCGTCTTTACCGGCCGGTCGCGGCTTTGCTGGCCTTGGCGATCGTCGCCTCGCCGGCCGCCGTCAACGCCAGCGAGTGCGAAAGCCCCTCGGTGCTGCGCATGTCGATCATCCCGTCCGGGGAGGCCAAAAAAGATCTGGCGGAGCTCCAACCCTTGGTGGAGGAACTGCGCGTGGTGCTCGGCATTCCGGTCGAGATTTACGTGCCGCCCTCGTACGGCGCGGTCGGGGAGGGCTTGCTGTCCGGCGCGATCCATCTTGCGCGGCTGGGGCCGGCCGGTTACGTCGCGGCCAAGCGGGCCGATCCGCAACTGACGCCGTTCGCCAGCTATGTGCGCAAGGCGAACGCCTATCAGGAAGCCGGCGCCTTCTACTACTCGCTGCTGATCGTGCGCGCCGACGGCGGCATCGCCAACATCGAGTCGGCGCGCGGCAAGCGGCTGGCGCTGGTCGATCCGCAAAGCACCACCGGTTCGCTGATTCCAAGACATGTGTTCGCCAAGCAGGTGGCCAAGTCGATTGAAACCTACTTCGGCCAGGTCGGCTATACCGGCAGCCATGTGCAGTCGATCAACCGGATACTCGGCGGGCAGGCCGACGCGGCGTTCGTCGGCAGCGCCAGCCTGGCGGCGGCAGTCACCGATCCGGCGGCGATGAAGAAAATCCGCGTGATCTGGCGCTCCAAGGCGATCCCGTACGATCCCTTCGTGTACCGGGGACAGCTGTGCAAGGGATTGAAGGAAAAGATCCGCGGCGTCTTTTTCAAGGAGGACGGCGCGCGCAGGGCGGCGGCGCTGGAAAATCTCGACGGCGTGCGCTTCGTGCCGGTCTCCGATCTCGACTACCAGGCCGTGCGCGACAT
>Ga0247815_10000499_pt1 | contig 30798 bp, 33 predicted proteins | sample UWRJL194509B1_FD_181014 | JGI IMG/M metagenome (GOLD analysis project Ga0247815, IMG submission 181014) | Plant litter microbial communities from Arlington Agricultural Research Station in Wisconsin, United States - UWRJ-L194-509B-1 | ecosystem: Environmental > Terrestrial > Plant litter >...
AATCCGCTGCCGTTCGAGGCGGTCGGCGCCAAGGGGCGCGACGAGCGCATGGTGGACGCCGGCGGCGACGCGCCCGCGCTGGTCATCGCTTGCAGCGCGACGCAGGAGCTGAAGGCCGAAGGCTATCGCGAATTCTTCGCGCATCACTGCGCCGAGGACATCGTCGCCAAGCTGAATGACGCCGACGCGGGCTTCGCCGGCGGCAAGGATGGTTTCGTGCGCCTCAAGCCGGCCGACGTGGCGGTGCTGGTGCGCGACCGCAAGGAAGCCGCCGCGATACGTCGCGCGCTGCAACGGCGCGGCATCCCGAGCGTGTATTTGTCGGACAAGGATTCCGTCACCGACAGCGAAGAGGCGGCCGACGTGCTGCGCTGGCTGTCGGCCGTCGCCAATCCACTGGATGGCGCGTTGGCGCGCGCGGCCTACGCGACCCGCACCAGCGGCTTGCCGCTGGCCGAATTGGCGCGCTTGTCGTCGGACGAACTGGCGTGGGAAGAGCGCGTCGAGCAATTGAAGGCGCTGCATATCGTCTGGCAGCGGCAAGGCGTGCTGGCGATGCTGCGCCGCTTCATCCACGAGCTGCAATTGCCGGCGGCCTTGCTGCAGCAGCCCGGCGGCGAGCGTCGCCTGACCAATCTACTGCATCTGGCCGAACTGCTGCAATCGGCCAGCCGCCAGCTCGATGGCGAACAGGCGCTCATCCGCTGGCTGGCGGAGCAGATTGAAGGGGGCGAGGGCGGCGGCGATGAACGCGTGCTGCGTTTGGAGAGCGACGCGGAACTGGTGAAGGTCGTCACCGTCCACAAGTCGAAGGGGTTGGAGTATCCGCTGGTGTATCTGCCGTTCGCGGTCACGGCGCGCAAGGTGGAGCGGCGCAACCGCAGCTTCTTTGAATTCAGCGACGACGACGGCGTGCGGCGGATCGACATGGCGCTGACCGAGACCGCGCTGGAACTGGTCGAACGCGCGCGCCTGCAGGAGGATCTGCGGTTGATGTACGTGGCGCTGACGCGTGCGCGCCACTTCCTGTGGCTGGGCGTGACCGCGCTGGCCAGCCGCAAGGCGGGCGACAATACGCTGCACGAATCGGCGCTCGGTTATCTGCTGACCGGCGGCTCGTCGCTGCCGTCGGAGCTGATGATGGAACGCTGGGATGATGCCTGCAAGGGCTGCGACGCGATCAGCATCACCACGCTGGACATGGCGATGCAGCAGTTCACGCGCTTGAGCCGCGTCGAACACCGCCCGCCGTTGCTGGAGTCGCCGCAGTATAACGGCCGCTTCGAGCGCGATTGGTCGGTGGGCAGTTTCAGTTCGCTGGCGCGGCGCACCGGGCCGACCGGTATCGTCGGCGGCGCGGGCCCCGCGCTGGTGCCGCGCGACGCGGCGCAGGAAAAGCTGCTGGAGGGCGCCGACCTGCCGGCCATCGCGTCGCCGGGCCGCGTGGAAGACGCGCCGTGGCATCGCTTCCCGCGCGGTTCGGTGCCGGGTAACTTCCTGCACGAGCAGCTGGAGTGGATGGGGCAGGAGGGCTTCGCCATCGTCGACCAGGAGATCTTCGCATCGCGACTGACGCGCCGCGTCGAGCGCGCCGGCTGGGGTAATCGCCTCGACGACACGCTGGCCTGGTTGCGCGAGATCGCGACCACGCCGCTGCCGCAATTGAACGCGCCGCTGAGCAGCATCGAATCACCGCTGTCCGAAATGGAATTCTGGTTCCCGAGCGAGCGCTTGAGCACCGGCGCGCTGGACAGCCTGTGCGCCGAACGCCTGCTGGACGGCGTGGCGCGACCGGCTTTGCCGGGGCGCCAGCTGCACGGCATGCTGAAAGGTTTCGCCGATCTGGTGTTTGAGCACGAGGGCCGCTATTGGGTGCTGGATTACAAATCGAACGCGCTGGGCGCCGGCGACGCCGCCTATCACAAATCGGCGCTGGTCGCGGCGATGGCCGAGCATCGCTACGATATCCAGGGTGCTATTTATATGTTGGCGCTTCATCGGTTGCTGCAAAGCCGGCTCGGTGAGCGCTACGATCCCGCCGAGCAGCTGGGCGGGGCGATCTTCCTGTTCCTGCGCGGCATCGCCAACACGCAGACACGCGGCTGTTATTGGATGGAGCCCGATCCGGAACTGATGGATGGGCTGGACCGCTTGCTGGACACCGAGGCACACGATGAGTATTGAATTGTTCGCGCAGGTCGACGCGCTGACCGAAAACGGCCAGCTGCGCCGGTTGAGCGGCGCGTTCGCGCGCTTTATCGCCACCGTCGGCGGCAGCTCGCCGCAGTTGATGGCCGCTTGCGTGTTGCTGTCCGAGTTGGAGGGGCGCGGCCACAGCTGCCTGGTGCTGGGCGAGCTGTCGTCCGATCCGGCCGCGTTGCTGGGCTGGAGCGGCGACGAATGGCGCGATCTGCGCGACACCGTCGCCGCCTGGCCGAAGAACGCCGGCGCCTGGCGTGCCTTGCTGGCCGATTGCGACCAGGTCTGGTCCGTCGGCGACCTGGATTTCCAGCAGCCGCTGGTGCTGGACGGCGAGCGGCTCTACCTGCGCCGCTACTGGCGCGACGAGACGCAAGTCGCCGCGGCTGTGCGCGGCCGCGCGCTGGGCGGCTTGCTGGCGATCGACGCGGACCAGGAGACCGCCGAGGTGCGTCGCTGGCTCGACATCTTGTTCCCGCATCCGGCGCGCGGCGGCGAGACCGATTGGCAGAAAGTCGCCTGCGCGGTCGCCATGCGCGGCAAGCTGGGCATCATCACCGGCGGCCCAGGCACCGGCAAGACCTATACCGTGGCGCGCTTGCTGGCCTTGCTGTTCGCCACCGCCGGCGAGCGCCAGGCCGGTTTGCGCATCGCCCTGGCGGCGCCGACCGGCAAGGCGGCGGCCCGCCTCAAGCAATCGATCGACGTGGCGCTGGACGATCTGGCGGACAAGGTCGGCACCGACTTGCCGCTGCGCGACCTGGCCAGCCGCATGGGGCCGGCGCGTACGCTGCATAGCCTGCTGGGGGCGCGGCCGAACACGCGCGCCTTCCAGCATCACGCCGGCAATCCGCTCGACGTCGATGTGCTGATCGTCGATGAGGCATCGATGATCCACCTGGAGATGATGTCGGCGCTGCTGGCCGCGCTGCCGCCCAACGCCACGCTGATCCTGCTCGGCGATAAAGATCAGTTGGCGTCGGTGGAGGCGGGCGCGGTGCTGGGCGACTTGTGCCACAACGCCGAGGCCGGCGCTTATCTGCCGGAAACGCTGGCGTATGTGCAGGCCAGCACCGGCCAGCGGATTCCGGACCACTACACCGGCGACGGCGGCCCGATCGCCCAGCAGACCGTGATGTTGCGCGAGAGCCGGCGTTTCAGCGGCCCGATCGGCGCGCTGGCGCTGGCCGTCAACGCCGGTAACGCGGCGGCGGCGGTCGATGTGTTGCGCGACGGCGAGGACGGCAAGGTCGCCTGGATCGATCCGGCGCAGTCGTCCGACCTGTTGCAACTGGCGTTGGCCGGCCGTTCCGGCGCCGCCGGCGGCTACCAGGCTTACCTCAACCTGATCAAGGCGGGGCCGCCGGACGGCGATGAGGCCGAGCACCTGGCGTGGGTGAAAACCGTGCTGACCAGTTTTGAAAGCTTCCGCATCCTGTGCGCGGTGCGCGAGGGCGAGTGGGGCGTCGGCGGCTTGAACGATGTGGTCGAGCAGCGCTTGCAGAAGGCGGGCTTGCTCAAACGCGGCGGCGAATGGTACGCCGGACGGCCGGTGATGGTGACCCGCAACGATTACGGCACCAATGTGTTCAACGGCGACATCGGCCTGACCTTGCCCGATCCGGCGCGGCCGGGAGCGTTGCGGGTGTATTTCTCGGAGGGCGACAAGGTGCGCAGCGTGCTGGCGACCAGGTTGCGCAACGTGGAGACCGCGTTCGCGATGACGGTGCATAAATCGCAGGGTTCGGAGTTCCTGCACACGGTGCTGGTGCTGCCGAAGGAGAAGGGCGGCATGCTGGCGAGGGAGCTGATCTACACCGGCATCACCCGCGCCCGCGACTACTTCACACTGCTGACGCCGAACGGCCAGGTGCTGCTCGACGCCATCGCCCTGCGCACCCAGCGCGCCAGCGGCTTGCGTAGCCTGCTGGGCAATTAAGATGGAAATGAAGAACCTCGGCAGTTGATGATAGGGAGGCCGGGTTCGGCCAGTAGCGGACGTCCGATAACTTGTGTTAACCCCAAAATCTACTATGACCAACAAGCTCGACCAGTACACCGACGTTTTGACACGACTGCTGCAGGAAGCGATTGCATGTACACCGCAGGAATGGATAAGAGGCACACTGACAATAGATTGCGACGGTGTGAAAATTAACTACAAATTGAAGAATGACGGGCAACCTGGTGTCGCTTCGATTAGTGAGGGTCTGAGAGACCTCATCGATGAGTTGTACGTCCGCATGGCTGATCAAGGTGACGCCTGGGTTCAGGCGACACTGTCTTTTTTTCACGAAAATAGCTCGTGGAAATACAACGTCGATTTTGAATACGTTAAGGCCGTAGCGGAGAGCGAAGACGGCGTCGCACCGCCAGAAGAAAAACCAAAATGGAAGTTCTGGCAGTAGCTGAATCTGGCGACTCCAATCGGCCATTGGCCGCCGGTGGCAGGTACACCGCACATAGAGGAATCGCTAATGTCTTTAGTTGAAAAAACGTCTCTTCCTATTCTCGTTGGCCGAGTAAATCAGCTACCGTACGACTATGCAGATGGTGAGGGGATTGAGTACGAGCCATTTGATGCATTTCTTTCGGAAAGTGAGACAGCAGCTTGGTTCCAAGCATGGACGGGAAATCCCGATGCCGACTCGTCATGCTTCCGCGTCTTTGGACAAGATGCCTCGGGAGGGTATGCCGCATTTTGGAAGGTACGAGAAAGTGCTGAATGGCTGGAGCAACCAATTGTGTTCTTAGGTTCCGAAGGCGCAATTGCCGTCGTAAGTCGCAATTTCTACGACTACCTTTGGCTCCTGGCGGCGGGCCTGGGGCCATGTGAAGCGGCTTCAATTCCGGATGCGCCCCGCGTGGCGCAGCCTGCGCTGGCATCATTCGCGCTGATGCACGCACCACCAGCCAGAACGGCGGTTCAAGTGCTATTAGACGCGAAAGCTGAGTTCCCAAACTTTGCACAGCATATCTTGTCACAATGCCGCTAGCGGCCAAGAACGGACGGATTCGACAAGGCCAGTTGTGTTGTCTCGACATCGACCTCTGCGCCTTGCCGTTTATGAAGGGACCAAAGGGTGATGCATGTGCCCCGGCCTCAAAAAAACAGGCCTCCGAAGAGGCCTGATGCATTGGAACCGCTAGCGTCAATCCGCTTACATCGCGCGGCGGTTGCGCTTGCTTTGCTTGACGGCTTTCTTCTTGGTTTTAGCCGAGGCCTTCATGACCTTCGGCTGCTCGTCCGGGCCGGCGACGAAGCGGCGGATGTTGAACGCATCCATCAAGCGCGCCGAGCTGGCCTTGGCGTTCAGCAGCACCAGCGTGTTGTTCTTGCCGCCCGACTTGAAGCGCATGATCAGGCAGCGGCCGGCCTCTTCGGTGTAGCCGGTCTTGGACAAACCGACATCCCAGCCCTTGGCGCCAACCAGGCGGTTGGTGTTGTGGTACTCGACCTTGCGGCCCTTGATGTTGATGATGTCCTTGGTGTCGGTGGTGATGCGGCGGATCTCCGGATAGTTGGCGGCGGCGCTGGCCATCTTGATCAGGTCGGTCGCGGTGGACTTGTTGTTCGGCGACAGGCCGGTCGGCTCCTCGATCACGGTCTGGGTCAGGCCCAGCGCGCGGATCTTGGCGTTGACCGCCGCCTTGAAGCCGGTCTGGCCACCCGGGAAGGTGCGCGCCAGCGAGGCGGCGGCGCGGTTGTCCGAGGACATCAGCGCCAGTTGCAGCACGTCGCGGCGGGCGATCTCGGCGCCGACCGGCACGCGCGAGGTGCTGTGCTTGAGCATGTCGACGTCGAGGCGGTCGATGCTGATCGGCTCGTCCATATCGAGTTTGGAGTCCAGCACCACCATCGCGGTCATCAGCTTGGTCAGCGAGGCGATCGGGACTTGGACATTGGCGTTCTTTTCCAGCAGTACCTTACCGGTGGCGTCTTCGACGACCAGTACGGACTGCGAGCCGAGCGGCACCGCGAGCGCGGCCGCGGTAAACGTACTCAGCAGTACAGCAACAATTTTCTTGAGCATGGCGGGTATTCTGTGGGAGATGGAGTAGCTGTGGGGCAATACGAAGGATAGACAATAACATTAAAGTGGTTTCTCGTCTATTGAATGCAAGTGCACGATTCCATTAAATTGTTTCCATGGTGTGTTACAAACAAAAAAGCCCCGCGACGGCGGTCGCGGGGCTGCGGGGAGGTAGTGAATTGCTTAGCTGCTGATCTTGGCGATGGACACCTCGGTGGACTTGACCAAGGCGATGACTTCGCTGCCCACCTTCAAGTCCAGGTCGTGGATCGAGCGCGAGGTGATCACCGAGGTGACGATGCCGTGCGCGGTTTCCACATCGACTTCCGAGACGACCGGCCCAAAGATGATTTCCTTGATTTTGCCGCGGAATTGATTACGTACATTGATTTCAGAGATGGCCATCGCGCTTCCTTTGAGTGATTAGTAACTGCACGCTCAGATTACGGGCAGGACGGCCATTTGCAAACGAATCGATCCGTATATCCTTATTTGCTGGATTACTTCTGATAGATCTTGTCGAACTCGCCGCCGTCGTCGAAGTGCTTCTTCTGGGCCGCTTTCCAGCCGCCGAAGACGTCGTCCACCGAGAACAGGCTGATCTGGCGGAAGTTGGCGTTGTACTTCTTGAAGGCCTTTTCCGAGCGCGGACGCAGCGAGTGCTTGGCGATGATTTCCTGGCCCTCTTCGCTGTACAGGAAGTTCAGGTAGGCGGTGGCCGGCTTGCGCAGGCCGCGACGGTCGACGACCTTGTCGACCACGGCGACCGGCGATTCCGCCAGGATCGAGACGGCCGGGTAGACCACGTCGAACTTGTCGCCGAACTCGGTGCGCACCAGGTTGACTTCGTTCTCGAAGGTCACCAGCACGTCGCCGATTTCACGCTGGGTGAAGGTGGTGGTGGCACCGCGGCCGCCGGCGTCGAGCACCGGCACGTTCTTGAAGATCTTGCCGACCAGTTCGCGCGCCTGCGCCTCGTTGCCGCCTTTTTTCAGCACCGAGCCCCAGGCCGCCAGATAGGTGTAGCGGCCGTTGCCCGAGGTTTTAGGATTCGGGATGATCACCTGCACGCCCGGCTTGGCCAGGTCGTCCCAGTTCTTGATCTGCTTGGGATTGCCTTTGCGCACCAGGTACACCACGGTGGAGTAGAACGGCGCCGCGCCGTTCGGGAATTTCTTGGCCCAATCGGCCGTCACCACGCCGCGATCGACCAGGATGTCGATGTCGTTGGCTTGGTTCATCGTGACCACGGCCGCTTCCATGCCGTCCGCCACCGAGCGGGCCTGCTTGGACGAGCCGCCGTGCGATTGATTGACGTTGACGGTCTCGCCGGTGGTTTTCTTGTAGTCGGCGACGAAGGCCGGGTTGATGTCCTTGAACAGTTCGCGGGTGACGTCGTAGGAGGCGTTCAGCAGCACGGTGTCGGCGGCCGAGGCTTGCAGCGGCAGGCCCAGCATCGCCGCCGAGGCGGCCAGGAAGGACGAAATGACGAGACGGCGAGCGGTATTTTTGTTGGTCATAATGAGCTTTCGTAATAACAGACGACCATGGTGTAAAATTTCGCCCGGAAAAGATACGAATTTTTCGTAATATGCTTAGATGGCATGAAAAACCGCATATGGATTTTTGAAAACATTCGTGGGCAAAAGCGTCGGCGGGACATAGGCTGTCGAGACGCGTCCGGTGTGTCGTACCGGTTTTCGCGGCTTAGTGTATAGTTGGTTTCAGCACTAAGGAGGGCACCATCCTTTTGCTATCGGAAATGTTTTGTGAGCGTACATGAGTCTTGAAATTCGTATTGCTGCTTCGTCAGATGCGGAAGCGGCGTGCAATGTGTTGCGCCGTTCGATTACGGAATGCTGCGAACTGGATCATCAAAACGATCCCGCGATTCTGGAAGCCTGGCTGGGCAACAAAACCCCCCAAATGGTGGCTAGCTGGTTTAGTTCGCCGACCAATTTTTCGCTGATCGCCGTCAGCGAAGGCGAGGTCGTCGGCGTCGCGCTGCTGACCGGCGCCGGCAAGCTGGCGCTGTGCTATCTGCTGCCGGAGGCGCGCGGCCGCGGCGTCGGCAAGGCTTTGCTGGCGCGCATGGAGGAGCAGGCTTGCGGTTGGGGCGTGAAGGCGCTGCAGCTGCACAGCACGGCGACCGGCCATGCCTTCTTCGCGCGGCGCGGCTATGTCGACGCCGGCAAGGTGCGTTCGCCCTACGGCGTGGAGACGGTGTTCTTCTGGAAGCAGCTGGACGCCGACGCCGACGCCGAGGCGCCCGACGGCGCCAAGCGCAAGCGCTTCTGCAACTGCAACTCAGTCTAGCAGCACACTTCCAACAGCCATTGCTGGCGCTCTACCGGCGCCGCTCCCACTTCCTTGCCGCCGGCGAACAGCTTCAGTTCGCCGGCGCTGAACTTGGTCCATGCCTCGTTCGAGGTCAGCGGCTGGGTCGCGATCACCGCGATGCGGTCGTCCAGATGGTTGTGCTTGCTGAAGTCGATGCTCAGGTCGCAATCGATCAGCTGCGCCACCGAAAACGGATACTCCCTCACCACCACGTGCAAGTCCGTACTGCAATGGGCGAACAGCAGCTCGCCGTTGGAGAGGATGAAGTTAAAGGTTCCATAGTCGGCGATCTCGCCGGCCAGCGTTTCCAGCGCCGCGTACAGCAGGTGGCGTTCCGGCTGCTCGTCGAAGCGCAGCGCCAAACCGGACAGCAGATGGCAGAAGGCCCGCTCGCTGTCGGTGCCGCCCCACGGCGCGTACAGGCTGGGATTCGGATCGAACAGTTTCAGGTCGCCGTTGTGGGCGAAGGACCAGGTCTGGCCCCACAGCTCGCGGGTGAACGGATGGCTGTTCTCCAGCGAGATGCGGCCCTGCGTGGCCTTGCGGATATGCGCCACCACGCTTTTCGCCTTGATCGGGTTTTGCTTGATCTGCGCCGCCAGCGGCGAGTCGACCGACGGCAGGTAATCGGTGTACAGGCGGCAGCCGGCGCTGGTGTGCAGCGCGATGCCCCAGCCGTCCTTGTGGTCGCTGGTGCGCCCGCCGCGCTCGGAGAAGCCGGCGAAGGAAAAGTCGACGGCGGCGGGTTTGCTGCTGCTCATGGCGAGGAGTTGGCACATGGGATAGGGGCGAAGTTAAACGATGTCCCACGATAACGGCCGCGCCGCCCGGGCGGAACGAATGTTTTGGCATAACCATAGCCGAAAGCATTCGTTCTGCTTTCCCGCGCGCGGGCATACGCTGTCGACATTCTCAGTGCCCATCGAGGACTCTATGTCGTTTCCCATTCTCCAAAAGTACCTGGCGCGCTTATCCGACGCGACCAGCGCCGCCACCAGCATCTGGCTCGATCACGAGGGCAAGGCGCAGGGGCGGTTTTTCAATTGCACCATGAGCAGCGCGTTCCAGCCGATCCGGCAAGTGGACAGCAGCGCGGTGCAGGCCTACGAAGGGTTGGCGCGCAGCGTCTCGGCCCAGGACCAGGGCTTGTCGCTGTGGAAGCTGCTTGACCACGCCGCCAGCGACGATGAATCCATCGAGCTCGACCGGCTGTGCCGCATGCTGCATTCGATCAATTTCTTCCGCCAGGCCGACGCCGCGCCGAACGCGCACGCCGACCTGTACCTGAATGTGCACGACCGCTTGCTGAGCGCGGTCAGCAGCAATCACGGCCACGCCTTCCGCCGCATCCTCGACGCGCTGGAGCTGCCGGTCGAGCGCGTGGTGCTGCAATTGCCGGCGGCGACGCCGCAGCAGGGCTGGCTATTGAATTATGTGTCGGATAACTACCGGCGCAACGGTTTCCGTTTCGCGGTCAACGTGGCGGGCGCGCGCGACGGACTGCACGTGCTGGGGCGCTTGCGGCCGGACGTGTTCAAGCTCGATGCGAGGGAATTGCAGGATGAGGCGGCCTTGCTGGAATTGCTGCGGCGTTGCGCCGACGAGCGGGTGACGCTGGTGTTCAAGCGGCTGGAGACGCCGCAGCAGCTGACGGCGCTGCGCCAGCTGGGCGACACGGCTGGCGTGCCGCTGCTGGTGCAGGGCTATCTGCTCGATGAGCCGCGTGCCGCGCTGCTGGAGCCGGCACGCCGCGCCGCATAAGCGGTGCCACGGGGGATTAGTTCAGAACCCAGTTGTATTGCACTTGGGCCCAGACCGGCGCGCTGCCGCCGTCTTTGGCGACCGGCTTGAATTTGCAGGTGGCGCCGGCGCGCTGCGATGCCTTGTCCAGGGCGACGTGGCCGCTCGACGAGATCACTTTGGTTTCTTGCACATTGCCTGCGGCGTCGACCAGCACGGCCAGCTTGACCGCGCCTTGCACTTCGTCGTCTTGCCACGAGTTGCGGTAGTTAGGCACATTGCAATCGGCGTCCGCCAGGCGGGACGGGGTGGCGGCGACGGCGCCTGCGGCGCTGGCTTGGCCGGCGAAGGTGGACAACAGCAGGACGGCGGCTGCGGCGAGGGTGCGGGTGGTGGTGATCATGGTAGGGCTCCTGGTAGATGCGGTTAAGTTGTGTCGTTGGGTTCAAGCACAGCTGGTACGACTCAAATATACTGCGCCGCATCATATATTGAAAATTTATTGTTCTGATAGCTGGCATGCCCTAATCGCATAACTAGAGCATTCCCATAGGAAAACTAGTTGCCCAAACACACCGAAATGTTACCGCTAACTTTTTGCGATACAGATATATTGACTCAGTTGCACATCCGCATCATTTCGAACATAAATGGCTGATCGCGAGCTATAACGATATGAAATTTGTATTTTTGCTGATGACTGCTTAAATGGAACCTCTTATTGCGAGGAGGTTCATTATGAAGATCGTTATTTTTGCAGCGCTTGCGGGGACGCTCGCGCTCTCACCCACGTCGTACGCGCAGCAGGAACAGGAAACCACGTCAGTCTCTGTGCCGGCGCCCGAGCTCAGCATCGAGCTGCCCGCGAGCTATAAAAAGATGTGGCCCGACCACTACGACGAGTACAAGGGCGCTTATACCTTGGCCAATGGCCAGACGCTGTCGATCCGTAGCTTTGGACTGAATATGTACGCTTTTGTCGATAACGACCGTTGGCATAAAATCGTCGCCGTGGCGCCGAATACCTTCATCGCGCTGGACCGCCAGTTGAAGATGGAAATCAACCTGATGAAAGACGACCAGGCCAGCGGCTGGGTGACGATGGTGGTGCCGGCGCGGCAACTGTCGAGCGGCGAGACGGTGCCTGAAAAAATCGTCTCGTTCGCCATGCGCTAGTTTTTCATTTCCCTCCGCATACGCTATAGTAAGCACATTGTTTCAGACGGACGGACTATGGCATCGCGCAGAGAATTTTTACAGCAGGGAATGGGCCTGACGGCCGCCAGTTTTTTGTCGATACCGCTGATCGGCTGCGCGTCCAGCAGCCCGGCGCGGCAAAGCACGGCGGCCGCCAAGCCGGCGCCGCGCCCGGCAGCAACATCGGTGGCGCAGGCCCGGCCGGCCGCGAGCATGGCGCGCGCGTCGGAGCAGTCGGCGCCGTCCATCGCCAGGGGCGAGCCGGAGCCGCCGCCCGATATCTTCGACGCCCAGGCGCTGGACCTGGAATTCTGGCTCAAGCCGCGCACCATCGAGGTGTTCCGGCCGGCGAGCAACGAGCGCGCCAAGCTGCTGTACTGGCGTGACGGCGAGGTCATCGACTCCGCCTATCAGGACTTGTGCCATTTGCTGCGCGACGTCAACGGCAAGGAGACCGCGCGCATCGATCCCAAATTGTTTGAAACGCTGTGGGGCACGCAAGCCTTCGTGCAGCGCTATGGCATCGACACGCCGCTGGAGATCCTGTCCGGCTATCGCACCCCGGCCTCCAACAACAAGCTGCGCGAGGCCGGCGTGCCCGCCGCGCGCCAGTCGCTGCACATCGAGGGCCGCGCCGCCGACATCCGCCTCGCCAACCTGAATTCCGAGGTGTTGGGCGGGCTGGTCAAGAGCTTCCGCCAGGGCGGCGTCGGCTTCTATTACCGCGCCGGCGCGCGCGGCGGATGGATCCACGCGGACACCGGCCTGAAACGCACCTGGAAAGGTTGAGGCCGGATCGGCTACACTGCCGCCTTGGTGAGTCAACGGGAATAAGCATGCAAGACAATAAAGAGCCGCCGCGCTTCCGCCCGGTGCCGTGGAGCGGGCTGGAAACGCCGGCCGACGTGGAGCTGTGGATCGCCGAGCACAACCTCAGCATGCAGGAAAACATCGCGCCGACCGAGACCGGCTACGGCGTCTGCTTCACGCTGGCCGAAGGCGGCGAGATCTATATGCAGACCACCCAGGACGGCGCGCTGATCCTCGACGTGACGCCGGACGCCGCCTGGATCGCGCCGCTGATCATGGCGGCGGCGCGCATCGACGAGGCGCCGCAAGGGTCGACGTGGGTGCTGCCGGACGATAAACTGATACAGTTGATGATAGGGCTGAGCGGCCTGATCGCCAGCTCGATGCTGGTCGTGGGGCATAACTTCGGCCTGCGCCGCCGTATGGGCGCGTGGTAGGGCCAACCATAATAATAAGGAATTACATGCACAAACGCGATTTCACGTTCAAGGCGGCCTCGCTGGTCGTGGCCTTGACGGCCTTGGGGACACTGCCGGCGTCGGCCGCCGACCTGCTGGACGCCGTCAAGGCGCGCGGCACGCTCAAGGTGGCGCTGGAGGGCACGTATCCGCCGTTCAACTACAAAGAGCCGAAGAGCGGCCAACTGGCCGGCTACGACGTCGATGTGGCGCGCCTGATCGGCGGCAAGCTGGGCGTGAAAGTGGAATTCGTCAGCAGCGAGTGGGCCAGCATCCTGGCCGGCTTGTCGGCGAATAAGTATGACGTGATCATTTCCCAGGTCGGCATCAACCCCAAGCGCGAGCTGGCGTTCGACTTCTCGGTGCCGTATATTTACTCGATGCCGCAGCTGATCGTGCGCAAGAACGAGAGCGCCGCCTACACCAGCCTGGCCGACCTGAAGGGCAAGAAGCTGGGCGTCGGGCAGGGCAGCGTCTACGAGCAGCAGGCCAAGGCCGTGCCCGGCATCGAGGTGCGCAGCTACGCGGCCGCGCCCGATACCATGGCGGACCTGGCCAGCGGCCGGCTCGACGCGGCGTTGAACGATAGCCTGATGTCGGCGTATCTGTTGAAAATCTCCAAACTGCCGATCAAGGCCGGCGCGCAGGTCGGCGCGGTCGAGCGCATGGGCATTCCCTTCCAGAAGGGCAATCCGCAATTCAAGGCGGCGCTGAACAAGGCGCTGTCCGAGGCGGCCGCCGACGGCAGCCTGAAGGCGATCTCGCTGAAGTGGTTCGGCACCGACGTCAGCAAGGCGCCGTAAGCATGGAATTGATGGAGTTGCTGCGCGAGGCCGCGCCGCTGATGCTGCGCGGCGCCGGCTACACGGTGCTGTTCGCGCTGGCCGCGATGGTGGGCGGCTTGCTGATCGGCTTCCCGGTGGCGGTGATGCGCATCCTGCCTTACCGCGTGCTGCGCTGGCCGGCCACGCTGTACGTCAGCCTGATGCGCGGCACGCCGCTGCTGGTGCAGATGTTCATCATTTACTATGGCCTGCCGAGCGTCGGCATCGAATTCACGCCGGTGACCGCCGGCATCCTGGCGCTGAGCCTGAACTCGGGCGCCTTCCTGTCGGAAAGCCTGCGCGGCGCCATCGGCGCGGTCAGCAAGGGGCAGTGGGCGGCCAGCTACAGCCTCGGCCTGAACTACTGGTCCACCTTGTACCATGTGGTGCTGCCGCAGGCCTTGCGGATCGCGGTGCCGGCGATGAGTAATACGCTGATCAGCCTGATCAAGGACACCTCGCTGGTGTCGGTCATCACGCTCACCGAGCTGATGTTGTCGACCAAGGAAGTGATCGCCACCACCTTCCAGCCTTTGCCGCTGTACGTGGCCGCCGCCGCCATCTATTGGGTGCTGAGCCTGCTGTTCGAGGCGCTGCAACGGCGCGCCGAACAACGCTTGAACCGCGCGCACCGCTGACGTCCCGCCGTTTGCTCGACATGGACCGTCTTCAATGTTAGTCTGAAGACATCAATCGAGGGGTGGTATGGAGAAGCCAGCGCAATCGTCCAGAACCGAATTGCATGCCCGCAGACGGCCGCTCGCGGCGCCGCCTTCGGGCGCCGCGGCCGCGCCGACCGAGCTGGCGCCCGGCGAGCAAGCCTATTTCAACGATGTCTATCTGCTGGCGCCGGTCGGCTATTTCGTGCTCGGCTTCGACACCACCATCCTGCAAATGAACGTGGTCGGCGCCGACCTGCTGGGCTTGTCCCGCGACAACCCCGGGCGCAGCGCCTTCCGCGCCTACATCGCGCCGCGCTTCCTGGACGATTTCGAGCAGCTGCTGCGGCGCGCCGCCAACAGCGGCCGGCCCGAGCGCTGCGACCTGCAGATGGCGCGCGGCGGCGGCCAGCAGGGTTTTCCGGTGACGCTGCGCGCCAGCGCCGACAGCAGCGGCCAGGCGGTGCGCGTGGTGCTGGAGCCGGCCGGGGGCAAGCAGGCGGCGCTGGAGCGCAGCGAGGAACGCCTGCGGCGCATGGTCCACAGCGCCGGGGAGGGCATCTGGGAGATCGACGCCGCCGCCCGCACCAGCTTCGTCAACCCGAGGATGGCGCGGATGCTGGGCTATGAGATCGAGGAAATGCTGGACCAGCCGCTGGTGGCCTTCATGGACGACGAGGGCCGCGCCATCCTGGAGCGCAACATCGCCCGCCGCGGGCAGCCGCACGACGCCGACGCGCGCGACGAATTCAAGTTCCTGCGCAAGGACGGCGCCGGCCTGTGGGTGACGCTGGCGACCAATCCGATCTTCGATGGCGCCGGCGCCTACATCGGCGCGCTGGCGCTGGTCGGCGACGTGACGGCGTCGCGCGCCTCCGCCGAGCTGGACTGGCGGCAGGCCAATTTCGACGTCCTGACGGCGCTGCCCAACCGCCACATGCTGCTTGACCGGCTGGCGCAGGAACTCAAGAAGGCGCAACGCGCGGGCGGCTTGCTGGCCTTGTTGTCGATAGACCTGGGCCGCGAGCAGGGCGACGCGTTGTTGCTGGAGGCGGCGCGGCGCATCGGCGCGTGCGTGCGGGCGTCGGACACGGTGGCGCGTTCGGGCGGCGAAGAGTTCGTCGTGATCCTGTCCGGACTGGAGCGCGCCAGCGACATCGACCGCATCATCCAGAGCATGCTGGCGCTGCTGAGCCGGCCGTTCGCGCCGCCGCCGGGCGAGGCGGAAGAGACGGTCTCGGCCAGCATCGGCATCGCCTTGTTCCCGTCGGACGCGACTGCGCCGGAGGCGCTGCTGCGCCACGCCGGCCAGGCGATGCGCGAGGCCAAGCGGGCCGGCGACAAGCGCTACGGTTATTGCACGCCGGATTTGCAACTGGCGGCGCAAGCGCGCCAGCAAGTCATGCTGGAGCTGCGCGCGGCGTTGTCGGAGCGGCAGTTCGAGCTGCACTACCAGCCCATCGTCGGCCTGGGGAGCGGCAAGATCGAGCGCGCCGAGGCGCTGCTGCGCTGGCGCCATCCGCTGCGCGGGCTGCTGCCGCCGGCCGAGTTCCTGTCGTCCGCCGAAGCCGCCGGCTTGATGCCGGAGCTAGGCGACTGGGTGTTCCGCCAGGCGGCGCGGCAGGCGCGGGCGTGGCGCGATATGCTGGGGCCACAGTTCCAGATCGGCATCAACCTGTCGGCGGCGCAATTGTGCGGCGACACGGCGCTGTACGTCGGCTGGCTCAACTATGCCGCCGAAATCGGCCTGGCGCCGGGCGGCATCGTCATCGAGATCGCCGAGAGCGTGCTGATCGACGCCGCCGCGCCGGTGGCGGGCCGGCTGCGCGACTTGCGCGAGATGGGCTTGCAGGTGGCGCTGGACAACTTCGGCGCCGGCCATGCGTCGCTGGCCCATCTGCGGCGGTTCGGCATCGACCTGCTCAAGCTGGACCGCGGCTTCATCCGTCACATCGAGCGCGACAGCGGCGAGCTGGCGTTGTGCGAGGCGCTGATCGCGATGGCGCACAAGCTCGGCTTGCGGGTGGTGGCGGAGGGCGTGGAGACGGCGGCGCAAAGCGGCTTGCTGGCGATGGCCGGCTGCGATTTCGCGCAAGGGTATGTGGTCGCCGCGCCGATGCCGGCGGCCGAATTCGGCGCGCTGGCGAGCGGCGCTTCGGCGCTGCCGAACTAGGCGGTCAGCGCAGGCTCAGCAGCGAGATCACGCGCTCGCGGCTGATGCCGGCCAGCGCCGAGGTGATCGACAGCAGCGACTGGTAGCCGGGCTGCTTGGTGGTGGAGACGAAATTCTGCGCCACCTGGTCCATGCCGGCCTTGCTGCTCTTCGGCGCCGCGCTCTGCACCCGCGCGCTGACCTGCTGCAGCGCCTGCTGCACCGAGGCGATCGACTGCTCGACCTGGGCCAGCGCCTGCAGCACTTGCTGCAAGGTGGTGCGCAGCGCTTCGGTGTCGCCGGTTTGCCAGTTGTCCGGATCGAGCGCCGGCGCTTCGGCCTCGGCCTTGACGCGGTTCAGCTGGCCGGTCGGGAAGCGCACGCCGCTGCCCTGCACGGCGATGGTGTCGCGCACCGTCGACCATTGCGACTCCGCGGTGGCGAACTCCAGCTGGCCGTCGTCGCCGAGGCTGGCGCGCACGCCGGACGGCGCCAGCGCCTCGTCGAAGCGCTGGGCGATCTGCTGGTCGCTCAGGCCCGGCTCCAGCACCACCGAGCGCAGGCTCTGGCCGCCGCCGATGGCGATCGCCAGCACCTCGCGGCCGCCGGTGCGCAGATTGGCCAGGTTCATGCCGCGCACGGTGAAGTTGGTGGTGCTGCCCCGGTTGCTGAACTTAAGCTGGGCGTCGAGCGTGCCGCCGGAGGCGCTGCCGCGGTTGCGCCAGCTGTTGCTGAACTGGCGCACGCGCGATTCCAGCGCCCCGTCGGCGCGCTGGCGCGTGGCCAGGCGCGAACTCAGGTCGGCCTTCAGGTTGCGCAGCTGGGCCGCGCTTTGTTCGAGGAAATCGAGCGCTTGCTGGGCGCCGGAGATGTCGCCCTGCAGCGGTTGGTCCCAGTTGCCCAGGCCGCGGCGCAGCGGCGCCGCCGAATTCGGCGTCGGATTGACCGGCGTGGCCGTGGCCGCGTTCTCTCCGTTCAACCCCAGGGAGGTGCCGTCCACCGCGCTGGCATTGCCGGCGTTGGCGCCCGGTACGATGACCGGGGGTGTGGAGGAGGGAGAGATTTGCATGCGCGGGACCGGTGGGTGGAAGACGGGATGGCTTACAGTATATTAAACAGCGACAGGTTGGCGATCTTCGAGTACGCCTTGTAGGACGCCTGCAACGCCAGCGTGTAGCCGTTCATCTCGATGGTGGCCTCGCCGATGTCGAGCTCGCCGATGCTCTTGATCGCCATCTTGTTCGACAGGCTGACGTTGTCGTGGTTGTTGGACAGCGTTTCCATGATGTTTTGCGCGCCGCCCAGCGTCGCGACCTTGCCGGCGACGAACTCCAGCGTCGACTCGGCGCTGTCCATATTGGCCGCCAGCGCATCCTTCAGCTCGGGCGTGTTGGCCGTCACGCCGGGGATGTTGAGCGCGGCGACGGTGGCGTCGATCTTGTTGAGCAGGTCTTGCAGGCCGTCGATGTCGACGTTGACCACCTGCGAGATGCCGTTGCCGACCACCGATTTCTGCTGGCCGTGGTTGCCGCTGAAGCTGTAGCGCGAGCCGATCGCGGCGTTTTCGTTGAAGCTCAAGGCCGGGGTGTCGGTCAGCGTGCCGGAGAAGATGTAGCGGCCTTCCTGGTCTTTTTCGTTGGCGCTGTAGAGCAGGCTGTCGCGCAGCGAGGTCATGGTGGTCACCATCGACTTCAGGTCGTCGATGGTGTTGCTGGCGTCCGAGGCCCAGACCAGTTGGTCGTGCAACTGGGTGACGTCGTTGACCATGCTGGTCAGGAAGGCCTCGTTGGACGACATGCGGATCTTGATGGCGCCGATGTTGGCGCTGTACTGGGTGACGATGGCCTGTTCGCGGGTCAGGCGCGACAGGCGCACGTTGCCGATCGGGTCGTCCGACGGCACCTGGATGCGGTTGCCGCTGGCGATGGCGGCGGTGATGGCCGACACCTGGCTTTGGTTTTCCTGCAGGCCGCGGTTCATGGTGGCCTGGAATTGGCTGGTTGCGATGCGCATTCTGGCTCTCCTTAACCGAACATTTGTAACGTCGAATCAAACAAGGTGTTGGCGACCGAGATCACTTTCATGTTCGCCTGATACATCTGGTTGAATTCGATCAAGTTGATGCCTTCCTCGTCGGTGTTGACGGCGCTGGTCGATTTCCAGTCGTCCTCCGACTGCTGGCGGATGGTGGTGGCGGTGCGCAGCTGCGATTGGTTCTGCTGGCTGTCGATGCCGAGCTTGCCCACCAGCTGGGTGTCGGCGTCGCCGAGCTGCACCGTGCCCAACGAGTGCACGGTGATGGCCTGGCCCTTGATCTCGACCAGTTTTTGCAGGTTGCCACTGTCGCCGGGCGTGCCGTCGCCGGAGAACGCCAGGTCGTCGGTGACGAAGCCGGTGGTCACCTGCAGCAGGCCGGTGGCGCTGGTCGGGTTGAACTTGAACAGATCGGAGCCGCCGGCGCCGCCCTTCTTGAAGCCTTGGGCCAGTTGGGTGTTGACCTTCTCCGCCAGTTGCTGGGCCATGTCGGTGATCGACAACTGCAGCGGCTCCAGCGTGTTTTTGCGGTAGTCGGCCAGGCCGCCGAGCTGGCCGCCGACCTGGGTGTCGTCCAGCGTGAAGCGGGTGCCGGCGAAGTTGCTGACCAGCGTGCTGACGCCGTCCCGGGTCTCATAGCTGAGCTTGGACGCCAGGTTGGCCGCCACCAGCGGCTGGCCGCTTTTGAGCGAGACGGTGACGCTGCCGTTCGGATTGTCGAGCACCTCGATCGCCACCTGCGAGGCGACGCCGTCGATCAGCTGGTCGCGCTTGTCGATCAGCGCCGAGGTGTTGCCGCCGCCGGAGCCGGTCTGGACGATCAACTGGTTCAGCTGGGCGATATCGGCGGTCGCTTGGTTGATCGACGGCAGGATCGTGGTCTGTTGCTGGCGCAGCGAAATGATCTGGTTGGCGGTGACGTTGTAGATGCTGTTGAATTGCTGCGACATCGACTCGGCCGAGGTGATCACCGCCTGGCGCAACGGGGTCGAGGTCGGATCGACGGCGGCCGCGTTGAGCGCGCTGAAGAAATTGTCGAGGCCGTAGCTGATGCTGGACTTCTTGTCGCTCATGACGGTTTCCATCTGCGTCAGGTAGCGTTGGCTTTCCACATGGGCGCCCAGTTCCGACGCCGCGCGCCACATCTGCTGCGACTTGTAGGAATCGCTGAAGCGCAGCAAGGAGCTGATCTGCACGCCGTTGCCGGCCGACTTGGTGTTCGGGTCGGCGGTCATCGCCACCAGCAGCACGCCCTGGCGGGTGTAGCCCTTGGTTTGCGCGTTGGCGATATTCTGGCTGACACTGTTGAGTGCGCCTTGGGCGGCGAGCGCGCCCGACAGGGCGTTGGAGCTGATGGTCATAGCGGGTCTTTCCTGGTGAAGGCCGGAGGACCGGTGTTGCTGGTGTCACCCCACACCGGTCCGTTATCTCTGAAAGGCGACCACTTACTTGGAAGAATTAAGCGCGGCGCTAAAATTTTGCATTGAGGCAACGGGAGCCGCCGGCGTGGGGGCCTTGGGCGGCAGCAACTGGCGCAGGATGGCGTCGGCCACGCCGAAGGCGCGCTTGCCGGCCAGTTGGTCGGCGACCAGGTTGTCGGCCATGTCCAGCATGTCCTGGTTGATGCGGTCCTGGGACGGGCTGTCCTCGGCGGCCAGCGCGCGGGTGCCGTCGCGCATCTGGTGCAGCATCTGGCCGATGAAGAAGCTCTCGAACTTGACGGCGGCCTCGGTGGCCTTGGCGCGGTAGGCCGGATCGACGCCGTCGTCGGCGTTGGCGGCGTTGGCGACCGGGTAGCTGTCGGCGATCTTGCCGGCCACGCCTTTGCGTTGCGGGTTGGGATCGAGCGGGGGAGGCGTGAAGTTCATCGGAATTCCTTAAATGACGACCAGTTCGCCTTCGATGGCGCCGGCCTGGTCCAACGCCTGCAGGATGGCCATGATGTCGTCGGGCGAGGCGCCCAGGCTGTTGACCACGTCGATGATCGATTGCAGCTTGGCGCCGGACGGCCACTGGAACATCTGCGCCGGGCCCTGGCCGGCGGTGACCTGGGATTGGGCGCTGGCGACGGTGTTGCCGCCGGCCAGGGCGTTCGGCTGGCTGACCTTGGTGCTTTCGGAAATCACCACCTTCAGCGAGCCGTGGGTGACGGCGGCGGCGCGCACCCGCAGGCCGTCGGCGATCACCACGGTGCCGGTGCGGGAATTGAACACCACCTTGGGCGCGTCGTCGCCGACGTCGATGTTGAGCGCCTCCAGCTTGGCCATGAAGGCCACGCGCTGGGTCGGATTGGCCGGCGCCACCACGTCGACGCTGGTGGCGTCGCTGGCGGTGGCGATGTCGCCGAAGCGCTTGTTGATCGAATCGACGATGTTGATCGCGGTCTGGAAGTGCGGATGGCGCAGCGACAGCCGCACCGACGGCTTGGTCGAAAAATCGGTGGCGATCTCGCGCTCGATCGCGGCGCCGCTCGGGATGCGGCCGGAGGTCGGGGTGTTGACGGTGACCGAGGAGCCGCTCTTGCCCTGGGCGCTGAAGCCGCCCACCACCACGTTGCCCTGGGCCAGCGCGTAGACTTCGTTGTCGGCCGCGCGCAGCGGGGTCAGCAGCAAGGCGCCGCCGCGCAGGCTCTTGGCGTCGCCCATCGAGGACACCACCACGTCGATGCTCTGGCCCTTGCGGTAGCCGGGCGGGAACACCGCCGACACCATCACGGTGGCCACGTTCTTCGATTTGGCGTCGGTGCCGTCCGGCACCTTGACGCCGAACTGCTTGAGCATATTGATCACCGACTGGCTGGAGAACTTGACCTGGGTCGAGTCGCCGCTACCGTTGAGGCCGACCACCAGGCCGTAGCCGACCAGCGGATTGTCGCGCATGCCTTCGACGGCGACCAGGTTGCGCAGCACCTGCGCGGCCTGGACCGGCACGGCGGCGGTCAGCGTGAAGCACAGCGCTAGGGGCAGGGCCAGGAGGCGGTGAAGCTGGCGGAAATTCATGGTGACCATCCGGTAAAAATAGAGTACAGCTTAAAACGGCATGAACGGGCCGTTGAAGAAACGCGACAGCCAGCCGGCCGATTGCGTGTCCGCCAACGTGCCCTGGGCCGAATAGGCGATGCGGGCGTTGGCGATGCGCAGCGACGACACCTGGTTGTCGGCGTCGATGTCGGCCGCGCGCAGATAGCCGCGCAGGCGGACGAATTCCTCGCCGTTGTTCAAGGTCAGGGTTTTTTCGCCGGACACGCGCAGCAGGCCGTTCGGCAGCACTTCCTGCACGATCACGGTGATGGCGCCGGTCAAGGCGTTTTGCTGGGTGCTGGTGGCGTCGCCGGTGAAGCTGTTGGAGGCGCCCAGGCCGACCCCGGCCTTGGGGAAGGTCTTGCCCAGCAACAGCGGGGCGTTGATGGTGTCGCTGGAATCCTTGGAGTAGCTGGTGCCGGCCTTCTTGCTGGCCTGCGTGGTTTCCTGCAGATTGATGGTGACCACGTCGCCGACGCGGAAGGCGCGGCTGTCCGACGTCAGCGACAGGCCGAGGTCGGAGCTGAACACGCCGCCGGACGTGCCTTTGGGGCCGATCACGCGCGACACCGCCGGCGGTTCGTCGGACGGGCCGGGACGCACCGCGGGCGGCTGCAGCGCCGCACAGCCGGCCAACGACAAGGCCGCGAGGGCCAAGGCGGGCAGTGCGGTTTTCATCAGCGCGCCGCCTGCGACAGGTATTGCAGCATATTGTCGGCGGCCGACAGCACCTTGGTGTTCATCTCGTAGGTGCGCTGGGCGGCGATCATGTCGACCATCTCCTCGACCACCTGGACGTTGGAGCCCTCCAGCGTGCCCTGCTTGACGATGCCCCATTGGGCGGTGCCCGGCGCGCCTTCGGTCGGGGTGCCGCTGGACGGCGTCTCGGCGAACAGATTCTCGCCCAGCGCCAGCAGGCCGGTCGGGTTGATGAAGCTGGTCAGGGTCAGCTGGCCCAGCTGGGCCGGCGTGGTGCTGTCGCCCAGCTTGGCCGAGACGGTGCCGTCCTCGCCGATGGTGAGCGCGGTGGCGTTGGCCGGAATGGTGATCTGCGGAATCAGCGGCAGGCCGTTGGCGTTGATCAGGATGCCGTTGGCGTCCTTGCCCAGCTGGCCGGCGCGGGTGTAGGCGGTTTCGCCGTTCGGCTGGCGCACCGACAGGAAGCCGTTGCCCATCACCGAGACGTCCCACTGGCTGCCGGTGGTTTGCAGGATGCCCTGGGTGAACACCTTCTGGGTGCCGACCAGGTGCACGCCGTTGCCCAGCTGCACGCCGGACGGCGCCAGCGTGTTGTTGTCGGCGCGCTGCGCGCCCGGCTGCTGGTCGACCGTGTAGAACAAGTCTTCGAACACGGCGCGGTCGCGCTTGAAGCCGACGGTGTTGGCGTTGGCCAGGTTGTTGGCGATGGTTTGCAGTTTTTGATCCTGCGCCTGCACGCCGGTTTTGCTGATCCACATTGCTGGATTCATGAATTTCTCCTATGTTTGTAACGTGGACCGGCTTAGCCGCCGAGCAGGCGGTTACCGGTTTCGGCCATCGCGTCGGTGGCCTTGAACAATTTCATCTGGATTTCAAAGGTGCGGTTCAAGCTCATCGTCGCCACCATTTCCTCCACCGCCGAGACATTGCTGCCTTCGAGGTGGCCGGGACGCACGGTCACGGTCGGATCGGTCTCCAGCGGCACGCCGCTGCGGGTGATCAGCAGGCCGGCCTCGTTCTTGGTCAGCTCCGCGCCCTCGGCCTTGACCAGCCGCAGCTTGTCGATCACCTGCATGGTGGTGGTGCCCGGGCTCTGGATCGAGACCGTGCCGTCGGCGCCGATGTCGATCTTGTTGTACTCGGGGATGGCGATCGGGCCACCTTCGCCCATCACCACGTTGCCGTTGATGCGCAGCGTGCCGGTCTCGTCCAGCACCATATTGCCGGCGCGGGTGTAGGCTTCGGCGCCGACGGCGGTCTGCACCGTCAGGAAGCCGGCGCCGGAGACCGCCACGTCGAGGTCGCGCCCGGTCGACTTCAGCGTGCCCTGGCGGGTCGACACCGAGTTCGCCTGCAGCTGCGACATGTGGCGGTCGTCGTAGCCGTAGCCGTTGACCGCTTGCGAGGTCGACAGCTCCATATTGGCGCGGAAACCGCCGGTGTCGATGTTGGCCAGGTTGTTGGCGTGCACCTGTTGGCCGCGCAGGGCCCGTTCGGCCCCGCTCATGGCAGTGTAGATCAGCGCGTCCATGGGTCAGTCTATCCTTACACCGCTTGCATCAGCGATTGCAGCATGGTGCTCTCGGTCTGGATGACCTTGGAGTTGGCCTGGTAGTTGCGCTGCGACGTCATCAGGCCGACCAGCTCGGAGGTGATGTCGACGTTCGAGCCCTCCAGCGAGGTGATGTTGATGGTGCCGCCCATGCCCACGCCCGGCGCGTTGACCAGCGGTTCGCCCGAGCTGGTCGAGGTGGTCCAGCTGGTGTTGTTGATCGAGGTCAGGCCGCCTTCGTTGGGGAAGGTGGCGATGGCGATGCGGCCGATCGCCTGTTTCTCGCCGTTGCTGTAGCTGGCGATGACCGAACCGTCGGTGCCCATCGCGACGCCGGTGAAGTTGCCGGCCGCGTAGCCGGTGGCGCGGTTGGTCGACACGGTGGCCTCGCCGGCGAAGCCGGTGGTGCCGGTGTAGTCGATGACCAGGTCTTTCAGCAGCGCGCCGTTCTTGCCGGCCTCCTCGGCGGACAGCGTCAGCGTGAAGGTGCCGGCGGTGGTCGCGTCCGGGGTCAGCATCTTGCCGTCCTTCGCGGCGTCGAAGGTCATCGTCATGTTGCCGACCTGTTTGCCGTCGAGCACGTAATACACGTCGACGCTGCCGGCGAGGCCGGCCTCGGCGCCTTCGGCCGGGGTGCGGACGAAATACTGGGTCAGCGTGCGCTGGCCGCCGATGCTGTCATACAGGATGGTGGTGCGGCTGGAGTTGAACGAGTCCGGGTCGACCGGGACCGGCGGCTCGCCGAGCGGCTCCGGCGTCACCCATTCCTTCTTGGCCGGCCAGTCGGCCGACAGGTTGGCGATGTAGGTCATCTTGTCGGTGGCGACGGCCGGGATCGAACCGGTCGGGATCGCCAGGTCGCCCAGCGCGCCCAGCGTCGAGGTGCCCTGGGCGATGGCGTAGCCCTGCACCTTGCGGCCGGAGGCGTCGATCAGGAAGCCGTCCTTGGAGGCGTCGAAGATGCCGACGCGGGTGTACTGGGTCTGGCCCGACTGCGCGTCCTTGGTGATGAAGAAGCCGCTGCCGTTGATCGACGCGTCCAGCGCGCGGCCGGTGTTGAGGATGCCGCCGGTCTTGCCGATGTTCTGCGTGGTCGAGCCGACCATCACGCCGGTGACCTGGTTGCCCGCCACCAGCGACGAGAAGTTGGCGCGGCCGGACTTGTAGCCGTAGGTGCCGGCGTTGGCGATGTTGTGGCTGGTGATATCCAGCGAATCGTTAATGGCTTGGATGCCAGACAATGCGATGTCGAAACTCATGATGGATACCTTCCTTAGAGAACAGATTGAGCGGCGGAATCGGTCGATTTGCCGTTGAACGCGGTGATGGCGGCCGGCGACGCTTCGCCGACGTTGCCGATGCTGAGCACGACGTCGCCGTTGGCGGCCAGGCGCACGCTGTTGAGGCGGCCCTTGATGTCGATGGTGCTGTCGGTGGCGCCGGTGCCTTCGACCGACAGCGTGTACTTGCCTTCCTTCAGGCCCAGCTTGACCGGGTCGATGCTGAACGCGGTGGTGCCCGGCGATTGGGTGCCCAGCTTGACCTCGTGCTTCTGGCCGCCGGAGTCGGTCAGGATGATCTTGGTGTTGGTGCTCGACGTGGCCAGCGTGACCTGGCCCTCGACCTTGCTCTTGCCGTCCAGCGTGACGCTCTTGGTCTCGGCCATGACGTCCGAGCCGACCTGGGCGCCGAGCGCCAGCACCTGCATGCTTTGCAGCACGCTGGTACTGGCGCTGGTCAGGTTCGACAGCTGCTGCAGCGATTCGGTCTGCGCCAATTGGCTCAGCTGGTTGACGAACTGCGACGGATCGGTCGGCGCCAGCGGGTCCTGGTTCTGGATCTGCGCCACCAGCAGCTTGGTGAACATATTGGCCGTTTCGCCGGCGGTGTTGCCGGTGATGCCGGTGCCGGGGCTGCTGTTGCCGGTGGTGTTACCGAAAATATTGCTGACTGTCATGGCTTAACCTTCACCGAGTTTTAAGAGGGACTGCTGCATCGTGCGGATACGGCCGAGGACTTCGACGTTGGTTTCAAACGCGCGCGAGGCCGACATCATGTCGGTCATCTCGGCCACCTGGTTGACGTTGGGGTAGTACACCATGCCCTCGCCGTCGGCCATCGGATGGCCCGGCTCGTAGACCTTGCGCAGCGGCTCGGCCGATTCGACCACGTCGAGCACCTGCACCTTGCCGCCGGCCGAATTCATGCCGTTCGGGCTGTCGCCCATGACGGTGGCGAACACCGGCTTGCGGGCGCGGTAGGTCTCGCCCTCGGTGCCGGCGACGGAGTCGGCGTTGGCCAGGTTGCTGGCGATGGTGTTGAGGCGGACCGACTGGGCCGCCATCGCCGAACCGGCGATTTCCGAAATATTCTTGAACGACATGCAAGCTCTCCTTACTGACCGTTGATGGCTTTCGCCAGGCCCTTGAACTTCATGTTGACGAAGGTCAGGCTGGTCTGGAAGTCGGTGGCGTTCTGCGAGAACGCCGCCTGCTCGACGCCGATCTCGACGGTGTTGCCGTCGCGGGTGGGGTGGTAGGGCACGCGGTACATCAGCGCGCTGTCGCCGCCGTCGCCGATGTCGCCCATGGCCTCGGCCTGGGTGTTGGCCAGCGTGGCCGAGAAATCCATGTCCTGGGCCTGGAAGCCGGGGGTGTTTTCATTGGCGATGTTGGACGCCAGTATGCGCGTGCGGTCCGAGCGCAGATGCAGCGCGTCGCCGTGCAGGCCCGACACGTCTTTGAAGCTAATGCCCATAATCTTCCCCTGTGGTGTGACTGGCTTGATGCTGATGCTGAAATCGTGATATTGCATGAGTGCAAACCCCACCGGCCCATGTAAAATGGCGGCCGAACGCATCACGCGCCGCCAGCCTAGGCATCATAGTAGAGGTATTGCTCATGTTCAACACAAGTATTGTAACTGCTTTGACTGAGAAGTTGCTGTTTTGCACTTTATTCTTGGTGGCTTTTTCGGCCCGCGCCGCGACTCCGGCGGAGCAAGTGCCGGCCGTGGTGGAGGCGGCGGCGCGACTATCGGTGCAGCGCTGGGCCGACGGCGCCGGCCTGGTCGAGCCAACTTTCGTCGTCAGCGTAGTGCGCGGAACGAGGCAATTAGCCCCTTGCGGCGGTGCGGTGACGGTCGAGGCGGCCGATACACGGCTGCCCAGCCGCATGCGTTTCATCGCCGTGTGCGCCGGCGTCGGCGGCTGGCGGTACGAATTCGTGGTGCGCGCGCAGATCTCGGCGCGCATTGCCATCATGGCAAACGATGTGGCGGCAGGGAAAATTCTTTCAGATGAAGATGTGTTGCTTGAGCGCCACGATATCTCCGGCATCGCCGATCCGGTCAGCGATCCGAACGACGTGGTCGGCTTGAGCGGCAAGCGCGGCTTGCGCGGCGGCGAGGTGTTGCGCGCCAATTTGCTGATGTCGCCGACCATGGTCAAGCGCGGCGAGGCGGTGCGCATCGTCGCGCGCCACGAGCAGATCGAGGTCAGCATGGCGGGCGAGGCGCTCGACAGCGGCGCCCGCGGCGCCGCGGTGCGGGTGCGCAACGCCAACGGCACCGTGATCCGCGCCCGGGTGACGGGCGCGGCGACGGTGGAACCGGTCGACAAGCCCGCCACCATCAATCCGCCGAAGGAGTGACGGCGGCGCCTTGGCCACCACCGCGCTGCAGCTGCGCGGCGATCTTGCTCAGCTTGTCCGCGTAGTTGGGGTCGGTGGCGTAGCCGCCTTGCGCCAGGCCGCTGGCGAAGGCGCGCGCGTCGCCGCCGGTGTTGAGCGCCGCCTGGTAGCGCGGATTGCTGCTCAGCAGCTCGGCGTAGTCGCGGAAGGCGCTGGCGGCGTCCGGATAGCTGCGGAATTTCTCGGTCTTGCGCAGCATCGCGCCGTGCTCGTATTCGGTGGTGCTGGCGGCGGCGACCGCGCCGCGCCAGTTGCCGCCGGCCTTCAGGCCGAACAGGTTGTTGGTGTCGCCGGTGGCGCCGCGCAGCGGCAGCTGGCCCCAGCCCGATTCCAGCGCGGCGTGGGCGGAGACGACGTCGGCCGACACGCCCAGCTTGGCGGCGGTTTCCTCGGCCCACGGCTTGATCGAGGCCAGGAATTGCTGTTGGATGTCGCCGCTTGTGCCCGATCCTACGCCGGGTCCGTCGATGGCGCCGGTGGCGCGGTTGCGCAACGCCATCGCCTGCAGGCTCATGGCCTGGGATGACGAGGCAGCGGGGGCGTCGTTGACGAAGCCGCCGTCGCCCTTGGCGATGTAGGCGGCGACGTCGTTTTGCACCTGCGTGAAGGCCTGCGAGAAGTTACCGGCCGCGCTGGAGGACGGCGCGAAAGCGCCGATCGCCGCGACGGGGCGGCTGGCGGTCATATTCGATACCGTGGCGGCGGTGGGCGCGGTCGCTTGCGTCCGCATCTCCATGCCACTAAGCTGGCGCATAAATCTGCTCCTCGCCATGCAGCACGCGCTGCATGATGCTGTATTGTTCGACCATCAAATCGCTATTCCGTTTGCTCAGACGCTTGCATTCCATTACCGACTGTTCCAGCGTTTTCCAGTCCGCCTCCATTCTCTCCCGAGCGGCATTTTTCAGCAAGGCAAAAGCCTGCATCATGGTGGCGTCCGGGCCGGCCAGGCGTTGTACCAGCGCCACGCGTTGCTGGCGCCGCGTCTGCATCACGTCGACCAGCGTGGAAATCGACTCGGCCACCACGCCCAGCTCGGCCGTGCGGTGCTTGATGGCGGCCTCGAATTGCTGCCGCAGCAAGTCGCGCAGCGATGCATAGGCCAGCAGGTCCTGCGCCATCCCGGCCAGCAGTTCGCGCATCGCGTCCTGCCGGCTCATGCCGGCCACGCTCACGGCTCGCTCCCGTGGAAGCGCTGCACCAGGCCGGCCAGCTTGGCCGGGTCGAACGGCAGCTCGCCCTTGGCCAGCGCGTCGCGCAGCATGTCGATTTTTTCCTGGTCGATTTCCGGCATGTCGCGCATGGCCTGCAGCGCCGGTTGCATCACCGACGACTGCAGCGGCGCCGGCGAGGGCGCGGCGGTGGGCGCGTCGGGGCCGTCGGCCGGGGCGCTGTCGGCCACGCGCTGGACGGCCATGCCGTCCTGGGTCGATGTCTGGATTCTCATACGTGTGCCTCTGGTTGGCTTGGTTTCCATACAAAACTCTTATTTGTTACGGCGCGGATCGCGCAGCGGGCTCTCTTCGCCGCCGGTCAGCTGGTTGCGCAGCTTTTGCAGCAGGCCGGCGTCCGGCAGCGCGGTGTCGACGCCCTTCATCAGCAGCGTGCTGTTGTCCGGCATGCCGAACATCGCGGCGATGGTCTTGGCCTGGCTGGTGGTCAGGATCAGCAGTTCGATGCGGCGGTTGACGCCGGCGTCGGCGCGCTTGATGTCGAGCGGCGCGCGGTCGGCCATGCCCACCACCTGCAGCACCGATTCGGCGTTCATGCTGCCGGCCAGCAGTTGCGAGCGGGCCGACATGGCGCGGTTGGCCGACAGCGTCCAGTTGGAGAAGGCGGCGTAGCTGGTGTCGGAATACTGCATCGAATCGGTGTGGCCGACGATCAGCATCTGGTTTTCCATCTGCTTGAACAGCGGGCCCATCTTGCGCAGCAGGCCGCGGAACTTGTCGGTCGGCACGGCGCTGCCGCGCACGAACATGCCTTGGCGGTCGGTGTCGTGCAACATCACGCGCAGGCCGTAGGGCGTGATGATCGCCTCCAGGTTGCTGGTCAGGCCGAAGTCCGAGCTCATCTTGGTGAGCGCGCGCGACAGCGCCTGCAGGTCGTCCGGGCTGTCGTACTTGACCTTGGGCGCCGGCGTGGCCTCGCCGCTCTCGCCGTTTTCGCCGGTGGTGCGGGTGTTGGCTTCGCCGCGCGCCTTGCGGTCGCCCGGCTCCTCGGTGCTGCCGGTGTGCGGCATCGGGAAGCGGTCGATCAGGCTGCCGCGCGGGCCGCCGACCTGCTCCGGCATCACGCCCTTGCCCTGGTCGGTCTTGGCGCCGTCGGACTCGGTCAGGATCTGTTCCAGCGATTCGGTGTTGCGGGCCGCCATCAGCCACAGCACCAGGAACAGACACATCAGCGCGAGGCAGAAGTCGGCGAACGCGACCTTCCAGGCGCCGCCGTGGTCGTCGTGCTTGTGCTTGCCACCGCCGCGTTTGACGATGGTTTGCTCATGGCCCTTGTCATGCGGCTTTAGCACCACGGCCTCCTCGACGTGAGCTGTCGTCGGCCGGGGCGCTGTCGCGGCCTTCCAGGTCGTTGATCCAGCGTTCCAGCTGGGCGAAGCTTGGTTTGATGTTGAGCGCCACCAGGCGGCGCCCGGCGTCGATCGCCAGCAGCGGCGGCTTGCCGGCGACGTGGGTCACCAGCACCACCTTGACGGTTTCCTTGTTCGAGCTTTCCGAGCTGACCAGCTGCTTCATCATATTGCACAGCGGATCGATCAGGCCGTAGCACAGGAAAATACCGATGAAGGTGCCGACCATGGCGGCGCCGACGTGCTCGGCGATCTCGCCCGAGGTCGCGCCTTCGCTGACGGTGTTCATGGTGATCACGATGCCCAGCACGGCGGCCAGAATGCCGAAGCCCGGCATCGCCTCGCCGATCTTGCCGAGCGACTTGGCCGGCTGTTCGAGCTCGGTGTGGATGGATTCCAGTTCCTGCTCCAGCACGCCTTCGAGCTCGTGCGCGTTGATCTTGCCCATGGCCATCAGGCGGAAGTTGTCGACGATGAAGGCGAGCAGCTTGGGTTCTTCCAGCACGCGCGGGTAGCGCTGGAACAGCGGGCTGTCCTTGGGCGCCTCGACGTGGGCGTCGAGCGCCTTCAGGCCGCCGGCGGCCAGTTGCAGCAGTTCGTACATCAGCAGCAGCAACTGGCGCTGGAATTCGGAGTCGTACTTTTTCTTGGTGATGATTTTTTTAATCTGCGTCATCATCTCCTTGAGCACGTGGCCGGGATTGCCGATGACCAGCGCGCCCAGGCCGGAACCGGCGATGACGATCAGCTCGATCGGCTGCCAGATCTGATGGAACGCGCCGCCCATCATGAAGAAGCCGCCGAAGACGC
>Ga0247815_10000500_pt1 | contig 30791 bp, 22 predicted proteins | sample UWRJL194509B1_FD_181014 | JGI IMG/M metagenome (GOLD analysis project Ga0247815, IMG submission 181014) | Plant litter microbial communities from Arlington Agricultural Research Station in Wisconsin, United States - UWRJ-L194-509B-1 | ecosystem: Environmental > Terrestrial > Plant litter >...
CGCAACCGGTACTTTAACAGGTGTTGTAGGTACAGAAGCTGTAAGCTACACTGCAGCGTTTGCACAAGCTTCGGCAGGAAATGGAATTACCATAAACTACACACTTACACAACCGGCAAGTAACTATACGCTTACCCAGCCTACAGTAACGGCTAATATTACTAAGGCTACACCAACGTTTAATTTACAGCCAATTAATATAGGTGTTGGTGAAGAAAGAGTACTTGTAAATACTGCTAACGAAATTTCAAATTCAAACGGTGCACTTACTTATAGCAGTAGCGATACGAGTAAAGCGACTGTAACTACTGCTACATTGAAAGGAATTGCTGTAGGTACTGCAATACTAACTGTTAACCAGGCTGAAGGCACTAACTATGTGGCGGCAACTACTACAGTAAACATTGGTGTAACTACAATAGTTTATAACGTTGGAGATTTTAGAACAACATCAGGTGGAACGTGGTTAAGCGGAACACCAAGAGCTACATGGGAACGCTATGACGGCAATGGCGTATGGACCTCTGCGACACCTGGCTCTGCCGTAACATCAACACTTTATATTCAAACCGGACACTCTGTAATTGCATCAGGTTCTTTTTCAGGTACAGGTGGAGTTGCGCCTAATTTAAATATTAAAGGTACTTTTACAATTTCTTCAGTTGCTACAATTACTAAAATTTACATAAATGATGGAGGTACTCTAAATGTAAATGCAGGTCTTACTCTACCAACTGCAGCAAATGGTGGGATTCTAGATGTAGCAAGTGGTGGAACGTTAAATATTAACTTCTCTACAGCTACATCTGCACATGCAATGTGGAGAGGTGATGAAAATTTTCAATCAGGTTCAACAGTAAATATCCAAAACTGGGATTATGATGGCAATAGAATCATCGTAGCATCAAGTACTATAAAACCTAATGCTCAGGGATATTATTTCGGTAATTTAGTAATTTCCGGAACACCTAATTTTACTTTTACTATTGTAAATGCATCTCAAACTGGAGTTAAACTTTGTGAAAATAATTTTACAGTTTCAACTACTACGGGATCATCTACAGTTAACCTTACTAATAATGCTTCAACAGTTACTATTGGCGGAAGCATAGTCGTCAATTCAGGAACACTTATCTTAGGTTCAACTGGCAGCCCTGTTATAACTGTTAATGGAAATATAACATTAAATGGTGGAATATTCAATTTTAGCCAGACTAATGGTAGTCCAGTTGTAAGGGTTGAACTGAAAGGAAATCTTTCAACAGCTACAGGAAGTTCTTTTGTAAGTGGGGATGCTGATAGTAAATTGGTATTTAGTGGCACTACAATTCAAACTGTTAGTTTAGCAACATTGGGCATAACTATAGCCTTTGAAGTAGCAAGTGGCGCTGAAGTACAATTAATAGATCGTGATTTGGCACTTAATTCGGCGAATCCTTTTACGGTACTTACAGGAGGTACATTAGCGTTCAACAACTTTAATATTACAGGTGCAGGTGCATTTACACAACAGGCAGGTGCTACTTTAAAAATCACTGATATTGCAGGTGTTTCTACTGGTGTTGCTACAACTTCAGGTAACTTAAGAAATACAGGTGGTAGAGCTTATAATGCAGGTGGTAACTTTACTTACGTGGGTAGTACTACTCCGCAGGTATTCGGTAACGCTGTTACTAATGCAGGTACAATTACAATAGATAAAACTAATGCTACAGATGTAGTAAATGCTAATGCAGTATCAACACTTGGTAATATAGTTGTTAGTAAAGGTGTTCTTGATGCTGGTACAATTGTATTAGGTGGCAACAATACTAACCTTACAGTGGCTGCCGATGGTAAGTACAAGACTGCAGGTGCAGGTACTCAGCCTAATGCGGGTGGTACTTATGCTTTAAATGCTGCATCTACAGTAGAGTTTTATGGCTCGGCTGCTACAGATATCCGTACTACGCCTACTTATGGTAAAGTTATCGTTAGCGGTACTAACGTAGGTACAGATGTAGCTACAAGTGGCCTTAAGTTTGCTACAGGTGGCGCGTTTGAAGTTACCAACGGTTCTAAATTTAAAGTAGCTCAGGCAACAGGTTTTAATGGTGGTACTGCTACTGCTGTTACTACTACAGGAACTCCTGCTATAACGCTTGGCGAAACAAGTACGGTAGAATACACCGGTACTTCTGCACAAACTATTACTGCTTTTAACACCACTACTGGCGAAGGTACAGAAGGCTATGGTAACTTAACTGTAAAGAATGCGGGTATTACAACGCTTGGTGCTAACCTTGTATATGTAAGAAATGATGTTAAATTAGAGGGTACTACTGCAGCCCTTACTATAAATACAGGGTACACCCTTAAAGTAAAAAACCAGTTTGTTACTAACGGCAATACTGTTCTTATAGAAAACAACGGTGCACTATTACAAACAAATGCCGTGGCTAACAGTGGCGAAATTGATGTGCTAAAAAACGGCAACCCTTTATACAGGTATGATTATACATTATGGTCTTCTCCTGTATTTGGTTCGCAAAAACTTAATCAGTTTTCTCCTTCTACAGTGTCAACACGCTTCTACGATTATGGTGTTGTTAATAATACAGGCTACTACTTGAACATACCTAATGGCGATGTTACATTTACGCCGGCTAAAGGTTATTTAATACGCATGCCAGATGTAGAACCTCAGATTCCGGGATATTATACCATAGAAACACCATTTACATTTGTAGGTAATTTTGAAGGAACACCAAATAATGGAAACATTGCTATTGCTGCTAACACTGCTGCAAGCCGCTATACTGCTGTAGGTAACCCTTACCCATCGCCTATTAGTGTTGTAGATTTCTTCACTACAAACAGCGAGGTAATAAATGCAAGTTCGGGTATCTACTTCTGGAGGAAAAAGAATGGTGCGAGCACATCGTCTTATGCTACACTTACCCTTGCGGGCTACACTAATGCAGGCTATCATCCAAATCCTGCACCGGGAAATAACTCTGCAAACCAGGCACAATTTTTTGCAGGTAACCAGAACGACTGGATAATTTCTCAGGGCCAGGGCTTCTTTGTAAGAACTAAAGCTGATTTACCGGGTACACCCGAAATTATATTTAATAACGCTATGAGAAGGCCTGCACCTGTAAGCGGAAACCAGGCTTTCTTTAGGACGGCGCAGTCTGCAACTTCGCGTTTATGGTTAAACATAACTAACGCTAATGACGAGTACAGCCAGTCAGCAATTGCTTATATCGATGGTACTACTACAGGCCTTGATTATGGTTATGACGGAAGGCAGTTTTCTGATGCTAACGGAATATCTTTATACTCTTTAGTTAACGAAGCTAAACTTGCTATACAGGCAAGGCCGTTATTTGAAAACTCGGATGTTGTACCTATGGGCTATGTTGCCGATGTTGCAGGACAGCTTACCATTGCCCTTGACCATACCGATGGTGTATTTAGCAATGGCCAGGATGTTTACCTAAGAGATAACGTATTAGGCCTGGTACATAACGTTACCGAAGGTGCTTATACTTTTGCTACAGAGGCCGGTACCTTTAACGAAAGGTTTGATGTAGTGTACACTGCAGATGCCTTAGGTACTACAAACCCTGTACTAAATGCTAACAGCGTAATTATATACAAAGACGGTAACACCTTGAATATTAATGCCGGTAACAGCATTATTAACGGTGTTACAGTATTTGATATTCGCGGTAGGCAGCTGCTAAGCAAAACAGGCGTAAATGCTGCACAAACAGTGCTTACAGGCCTTGATGTTGCACAGCAGGTACTTATTATAGAAGTTACTACAGATCATGGTAAAGTAAGCAAAAAGATAGTTTACTAAACCCGTAGTTCTATTGTAAAAGTCCCCGGTAAATTAATTTTTACCGGGGATTTTTGTTTTTGTTAAAGGAGTGCAATTCGCCGATAAATGTCTCATATTCAACGATAAAAAATTTTATTGTTTTAAGCAGCATCTGTAGTCTCAGTTTCTTTGTTTTATAAAAATGGAGAAATTATGACAACAAATCGACTCACGAATGCACTTAGTGCATTTTTAACAATTGTGCTCTTATTGACTGCGAGCCAGTCTTTTGCACAAACAAAACATTTTGCCACTCAGGCTACAACATCTGCCTTTCTGGACAACGCATCTACCGGTGCAACAGATTTAGATCTTTCTACCGCGACAAGAATGACTACGACACGTGTAATTCTTGGCCTTGGATCTTACAACGAAAGCTTTATTGAATTGAAATTTCCTGAAGTTTTAAATGCTGATGTTACTACTTATGTAAAAATAGATCTTCAGCAGGGAGCCCAGTTGCAAGGATTAATTGGTGGTTCTGTTGGCGGCTTGGTAAATGCAGCATTAGGTGCAGTTACAGGGCAGCAGGGTATTACTGTAGAAGCTAAGAACGGTAGTACAACTGCACTTACGGCAAGTAGTAATTTTGGACAGCCGAGATTGAGGATAATAAGAGACAATTCTACGACTCCAAACTATTATATTAAGGTAACTCCGGGCGCACAATATGACAGGATTAAGATTTCTAATCCTATAAATGCTCTTTTAGGTGCTACAAGATGGATGGATGTATATGGTGCATTTTATGTTACCGGCGCACCTGCATGCCAAACTCCTACATATACATCTTATGATGCAACTGCCGGTCTTGTTTCTTTGTTAGGATCCGGAGTAGCTAATCCACAAAGAGCTATAGATGGTAACCTTTCAAATTTTTCAAGAATTTCGCTTGGTACACTTGCGGTAGGTACGTATGTAGAACAGTCTTTTTATTTTGAAGGGCCTTCTTCAACTACAGATAAATATAACCTTAAACTTAAAATGGATTCTTCCTTATTAAGCTTAAATGTAAATGTTATACTCGCTGGCGTTAGGATAATTGGATACAAGGGCGCTACTGAGGTATATAATGTACCACTTACAGACCCTTCATTAGTTTCATTACAATTAGGCACTTTACTTTCTGCTAATAGCCCACTGGGCATACAAATTGCACCTGGAGTTTCTTTAGACAGACTTACCGTTAGGTTTACCAGCCTTGTTGGCGCAAGCTTATTAACACAGGGACTTGACATTTATGAAGTTGTAAAAGGAGATTTTGGTACAGCAATAACTATTAACGGTGGTACAGCCATTACCGGCGGAGCATCTGCATTGTTAAATCAAACCGTATCTTTAACAGCCAGCACTACAGGCTGTGCAAACACAGGTCCTTACACCTACTTATGGTCTACAGGAGCTACCACTGCTACAATAACAGCTCCTACAAATACCGTTGGCGATATAGTATATACTGTTACTGTAACAGATGCGTTTGGCACCAAAAAAACAAATCAGGTTACCATCAAAGTATTGCCTCCTCCGGTTGGTGGTTCTATAGGCAATGGCCAGGGAATATGCAGCGGAGACCTTGCTCCTAACCTAACGCTAATTAACTACACAGGTACTATTTTACGTTGGGAGGGATCTACATCGCCTACATTTGCAGCAGGTACTATTCAAAATTACAACAATACTACAGCACAGTTAACAGGTGCAGAGATAGGTGCTTTAAATGCTACAAAATATATAAGAGCTGTGGTTGGATTTAACGGCTATGCAGATGTATACAGTAGTACAGCTGAGTTTACAGTAAAATCTACTACATGGAATGGCACTGCCTGGAGTAACGGTGTGCCGGATATGACAACATCGATTATTATATCTGGTAATTATAACGGTACAACAAACTTAGACGGATGCAGCCTTACAGTAAACAATGGTGCTATAGTAACAATAGCTTCCGACAAGACTGTTACACTTAATAAGTTTATTAATGTTGCAACTGGCAGTAGCTTTACTCTTGAGCATAATGCACACTTAATACAGCAAACAAGTGCCGTTAACACAGGTAACATTACGCAAAAAAGAAATAGCTCTACATTGTTCAGGTACGATTATACGTTATGGTCATCGCCGGTAGATGGGCAGCAACTACATGACTTTTCTGAAAATACATTAAATGAGCGTTTTTACGAATACGGAATATCAAATAATGCAGAGTATTACATACCGGTAAATTCGCAAACTAATTTTGAAGCCGGTAAAGGATATTTAATTCGTATGCCAAATGATATTGGAGTACCATCTTATTATAACATTCAAACTACTACCGTATTTACAGGCTTATTTACCGGAAACCCTCACAATGGTACTATAACAAGGCCTCTATCAACATCAGTAAACCGTTGGAATGCTATTGGAAACCCTTATCCGTCTCCTATAGGTGTAACTGCTTTCTTTGATGCTAACGTTGGTGTACTTCAATCAGGAACAGCTTTATATTTCTGGAGAAAGAAAAACAACACGAACTCTACAAGCTATGCTACTTTAACAAAAGTAAGTTATGCTGCTAACCAGGCAAGCGGAGGCCTACCGGGAGAAAATGCCTACGGAGGTTCTCAATGGACCAGCTTCTTTCAAAATACACCTACTGCAGACTGGGTAATTAATCCGGGCCAGGGCTTTTTTGTGAAAACAGCTGCAAATTTAACCAGCCCTGTAGTTACGTTTAACAATGCCATGAGGAGAGGAAATATACATAACACCCAGTTTTTCAGGACTGCAGAACCTGACCAGATGTCACGTATGTGGATAAACCTTGCCGGTACAAATATTGATGCTTACAGCCAGATATCTATTGCCTATACAAGCGAAGCTACTCTTGGCCTGGATTATGGCAGCGATGGTATGCTATTTAATAGCGGTGGCAACATATCATTATATACTATGGTAGAGAACAGCAGACTAACAATTGAAGCAAGGCCGGCATTTACTGATACTGATGTTGTTGGCTTAGGTTATAACGCTATAGAGGCAGGAGAATTTACATTTAGCCTTGATAGTAAAGATGGTGTTTTTGCAGATGGACAGGATATATTTTTAAGGGACAACCTGCTTGGCACTATCACTAACATTACCAGTGGAAACTATGTATTTACCACCGATGCAGGAAGGTTTAACGACAGGTTTGAACTTTTATATACAACCGATGCACTGGGTACAGAAACCCCTGCGCTTAATGCCAATACTGTAATTGTATTTAAAGAAGGATCTTCTTTAAACATTAATGCAGGTACTGCACAAATAAGCAATGTAACTGTTTACGACATAAGAGGCAGAAAGCTTTACAGCCAAAACGGCACAAATGCAACTACCGCTACTGTTACAGGTTTACAGGCTGCACAGGAAGTGTTGATTGTAGAAGTTAATACAGACAAAGGAACAGTAAGCAAAAAAGTAGTTTACTAAAAATATTCGAACCCCTCCATGTTTGAAGTCCCCGTTGCATTTATTGTAGCGGGGATTTCGTCTTTTTTTGCCCACATGCCGTTATAAAAGCATTTGAAAAGGCAATAAAAAAACAGGTTTGCTGCTGTATTTATCACATTTAAATTATCAATAATCTAACAGGATATTTCTTATGTAACTAATAATATTTAATTTATTCATAATACAGTTCGTCTATAGTTAAATTTTGCATAACTTGCGCCAAACAAGCAAATAACGCTGTCCGCCTGCACAAAAAAGCCATTCATCGAAATTTGAGGGAAAAATGTCGGTCACCGTTGTTTCTTTGTATAAGAATTACAAGAGCAATCATGTAATCGCACCCCAACAAAATTACTACTGATGAAAATTTTTACTACGCCTGTTAACCTTAAGTTTCTTTGCTTAGCAATGGTATTTATGCTTTGTGGCACTTTAGCCGCAAATGCCCAAAACAATACAACCGGCGGATGTAGCGTTACTACTACATGGAACGGTACTGCATGGAGTAATGGAGAACCTAATACAGGAGTAAGAGCAGTAATAGCAGGAAACTATACATCTTCGGCAAATATTTCTGCCTGTAACTTAACAGTAAACAATGGTGCACAGGTTACCATATCGGTAGGAACAACCCTTACAGTAAATAATGAAATAACAGTAAACAGTAATTCTTCACTTATAATACAAAACAATGCCAACTTTGTACAAATAAATGATAGTGCAATTAACAATGGTACTATTACTGTTGTAAGAAACAGCTCTTCACTTTACAGGTTAGATTACACACTGTGGTCTTCTCCGGTAAGTGGTCAGCAATTACAATCTTTCTCTCCCGCTACCTCATCAAATCGCTTTTACGATTACACTTACAGTACAGACAATAGCGGTAACGTAGCCGAAATGTATAGTAGTGTTAATGCCGCTGCTAATTTTGAAACAGCAAAATCGTATCTTATACGCATGCCAAATACAGATAATGCATCAGGATACAACAGTGGCACTTCAGCATTAACGTTTGAAGGAACATTTACGGGAATTGCAACAAATGGCACTGTAACAAAAACACTTGCTACACTTGGAAACAGGTATACTGCTGTAGGTAACCCATATGCCTCTGCAATCAACGTACAGGATTTTTTTGCTGCTAACAGCGAAGTTTTAGATCCTGCTGCCGGTTTATACTTTTGGAGAAAGAAAAATGATACTAATGCAGGCAGCTATGCTACACTTACAAGAGATGCCTATGTGTATAACCATGCTAACGGACAGGAGCAATTTGGCGGCGAGCAGTGGGACGAATTATTTAATGAAGCATCTTCTCAAAACTGGGTAATAAATCCGGGCCAGGGCTTTTTAGTAAAAACTGCCGAAGGTGTTGCTAACCCTCAGCTTGTATTTAATAACGCTATGCGAAGGGGCGATGTGCACAACAACCAGTTTTTCAGAACTGCACAGGATGACCAAAAATCGCGCGTTTGGTTAGATTTAACCGGTAATAATGCCTTTAGCCAGACTGCAATTGTATACAGCAACACTGCCACTACAGGTTTAGATTATGGCAGGGATGGTAAATTGATAACAAGTGGCGCTGTTGCACTTTACTCTGTTGCAGATGCTACTAACCTAACAATCCAGGCACGCCCGGCTTTTCAAAACAATGATGTTGTAGTTATGGGTTACATGGCAAACACTGCCGGTAACTATACTATAAGCATACACCGTAAAGATGGTGTATTTGCAGAAGGGCAGAATATATACATAAAAGATAACGTAACAGGAGCAATACACAACCTTAGCAACGGCGATTACTCTTTTACTACTGCGGCAGGTACATTTAATGACAGGTTTACGGTAGTGTATGCTACTGAAGTTTTAGGGAACAACACTCCCGCAATTACAAATAATGATGTTATTGTTTATAAACAGGATGCTGTAATTAACATATCTGCAGGTACTAACCAGATTACAGATGTGGCAGTATATGATATTAGCGGAAGAAAACTGTATGGCAGCAGTAGCGTTAATGCTTCTCAAACCGTAATCAACGGATTGCAGGTTGCCCAGGAAATGCTGATCGTAGAAATAAATACTGTTAAAGGTAAAGTAAGTAAAAAAATACTATTCTAATTTCCTCCAAGTCAATTTTTATATATTGACTTTCTCCCCACTGTAGTAGTAGCAGTGGGGATTTTTTTTGAATAATTATTTAAATATTAAATAATTAAAACACTTAAACACAGCAATCTTAAAGATGTGTTAAATACTTTGTTTAATTATCTACATCAATAAACATTAAGGTTTAAACTACCAATCGTCGAAAAACAAATACGTTCGTCGATGAAAACAACATGCTTTATCGAAAAATTTAACAACTCGTCGAATAGTTAAAAGTTAATCCAAATGGCGTACTTCCTTTGTAGTGTCATTAAGATTAAAGCTTTTATTTACGCCAATATCACCCAACAATTAATTACAAAAATTATTTAAAAAACAAATAATCATGAAGTGTCATTACAAGATTATGAAGATTACTAAACTTGCTATTTTATTGATGTTTTTTGTAACAGCCGGCATGTATGCACAGGCGCCTACAGTAACATCTTTTTCTCCAACGGTAGTTACACAAAAATCGGTGGTTACCATTACCGGTACAAACCTTGGTAACGTTACAGCTGTAAAATTTGGTGGTACTGCCGCAACGTCTTTTACTGCAACCACTACAAGCATTACTGCTATTGTTGCATCGGGTACATCTGGTGTTGTTAGTGTTACTAATCCAACAGGTACTGCATCATCAACTGCAAGTATAACTTATGTTGCTCCTGCAGCTACAGCGGCATCTAATGCGGTAACACGCGTTATGACCGACTGGGGAGGATATTGGTCATCTACCACAACATCCGCTGAAACAGCAAGACAGCCTAATACCCACCATAACCTTACAGGCTTTACTGTTAATAATGGTACAACCTACTCTACCGGGGTAGATGATGCCACACTTACTACAAGGCTGGGCGGAAGTAACATGTATGCACACTCTGATTTTAGGGCGTTACCTGTAAACAGCATTAGTGGCAACACAGGCCCATCAAGCTACCTTGCTATGGGAAGCCTTATAGACGGAAGCGTTAGCACAGCTACATATACAGCACCCGGTGTTGCCGGACTGCGTGTTAAAGATGTTTTAATTGATGGTATTAAAGGCCTTGACTTAGGTACAGGTGTAACAAACTTAAGTGCCAGCGCAGTACTGTCTTTTAACGTAAACAGCATTGTTCCTGAAAAAATAATTGATGCCGAGCCGGATATCCTTATTACCCAGATAGCTTCGCCAAGCAGCAATGCCGACCTTTATTATTTTACAGATGCAGCCGGAAATATTGTGGGTAACCCAATATCTGCAAACTTAAGCAGCATAAATGCTGTAGGTACTTACAGGCTGGATCTTTTTACACTTGCAACAAACTCTGCTTACTCTACTGTTACACCATCTGCCTCGTTTGAAAATAATGGCACCAGGGAAATCAGGATGATTGCCTTTAAACTAACAGATTTTGGTATTACCTCTGCAACAGCTACCGGCATAACACAATTTAAATGCATACCGGGTGGCGATAGTGATACTGCCTTTACAGCATACAATGCCGCTTCTTTTATAATACCTGCACCGGTTATTACGGCACAGCCTACATCTCAGGTAGTATGTACAGGTACAGGAAATGCTACTTTTAGCGTTACAGCTACTGGCACAGGCCTTACTTACCAATGGAAAAAAAATGGAGTAGACATTCCAAACGCAACATCGTCATCTTATACTGTAGAAAGTACTGCTGCAAACGTAGCTGCTTACAGTGTTGTTGTTAGCAACGAGTCAGGATCGGTAGCAAGCCAGATAGCTTACCTTAATACACTTATTTCGGCACAACCGGCATCTGCAACAACCTGCCAGGCTACTGCTGCTACTCTTAGTATAGCAGCAAACGGTGCAGGCTTAACTTACCAGTGGTACTCTAACACTACAAACTCTACTACAGGCAGCACACTAATTACCAATGCTACAACATCGAGCTATACTCCTGCCGTAAATGCAGCAGGTATTACATACTATTATTGTATTGTTAACAACAATAACACAGCATGTGCAAGGGTTACGTCAAACATTGTTTCTGTAACCGTATCCGCAACGTCAGTAGCAGGAACAATATCCGGCAACCAGGCAATATGCAGCGGTTCAACAGCAACAGTAAGCCTTACAGGTTACACAGGTTCTATACAATGGCAGGAATCATCAGACAATAGTAACTGGGCTGCGGTAACAACAGGAACCGGCGGTACTACTGCAACTTATACTACAGCAGCACTTACAGCAATACGATATTACAGGGCTGTAGTAACAAGCGGAACTTGCAGCACTGCAACATCGGGCACATCAACAATTAACATTACGCCGGTTTCTGTTGCAGGCACACCATCGGCAAACCAAACAATATGCAGTGGCACAACCGCTACAGTAAGTATTACAGGTTATACCGGTACTATACAATGGCAGCAATCTGCTAACAATAGTACATGGACTACTATTGATGGGGCAACATCTGCAAGCTATACATCTAACGCACTTACAGCTACTACTTACTACAAAGCGGTGGTTACAAGCGGATCATGCAGCAGTGCAACATCGGGTACTATAACTGTAAACATATCTCCGCTATCTGTAGCAGGCAGAACATCTGCTAACCAAACTTTATGTCCTAACACAGCAACAAGTATAAACATTGCACAATATACAGGAAGCATACAGTGGCAACAATCTGCCGATGGTACACAATGGGTTAACGTAAGTGGTGGCAATGGCGCTACAAGTGCAGTATATACTACACCGGGCCTTACTGCTACAACATACTATAGGGCTTTAGTAACAAGCGGGGCATGCAGCAGTACTACATCTGCCACTATTACTGTTGCCGTAAATAGCACTTTTATATGGACAGGATATACAAGTACAGCCTGGAACACCGCAGAAAACTGGGCTTGTGGCGTACTGCCTACCTTGAATGATGCTGTATCTATACCGGTAAATGCTACACGCCAACCTACAGTTTCGGGCATAGTAGGCCTTGCAAAAAGCCTTACAATAGAAAGTGGTGCTCAACTTACGGTTCTTACCGGCGGATCGCTAAAAGTTGCGAATGCTGTTACAGTTGCTAACGGAGCCAACATGTTTGTAGAGGATAATGCTGCCCTTATTCAGGTTAACAATGTTGAAAACACAGGAAGGATTAGTGTTACAAAGAACAGCAACCCGCTATACAGGCTTGATTATACAATGTGGTCTTCTCCTGTAATTGGACAAAACCTGCAAAGTTTTTCACCACAAACCATATCTACACGTTTTTATGAATATGGATGTGTTTTGGACAGAAGCACACAAACTTATACTGAATATTACCAGACTGTAAACCCTTCAAACACATCTTTTGAAACAGGAAAAGCATATCTTATACGCATGCCGGATGTAGACGATGCAACAGGATATAATAACGGAGCAGCATCTATAACAGTACCAGGTACTTTTACAGGTATACCTAATAACGGAACTGTTAACAGGGCAGCCTCTTTAAACGGCAAACGTTTTACAGCAGTAGGTAACCCTTACCCTTCACCTATAAGCCTTGTAGATTTTTACACACAAAATTCTGGTATAATAGATGGTAATTCGGCATTATACTTCTGGAGAAAAAGGAACAACCACAGGATGTCATCTTATGTAACTATTACAATGGCTTCTTACACGGCTAACAGGGCAGGATCTGGCGGTGCAGAACAGGCTTCTTTTTACACAGGAGACAACAGGGACTGGTTAATAGCACAGGGACAGGGGTTTATTGTAAAAGCACAAAGAAATCCATCTGTGACAAACATTACCTTTAACAACAGCATGAGAAGAGCAGTACCTACAACAGGAAGGCAGGCTTTTTTCAGGGAAGGACAATCTACAACATCACGCCTTTGGCTAAACCTTACCGGTAGCGAAACCGCCTTTAGCCAGGCTGCCATAGCTTACATGGATGGCGCAACAACAGGCCTTGATTATGGTTATGATGGCGAACAGCTTGCAGGAGACGATGAAATAGCATTGTATACAATTGCAGATGACAGTAATCTTGCTATACAGGCAAGGCCTGCGTTTACTCCAAATGATGTAGTGGCTGTAGGATATGTAGCAAATGTAAGCGGAGAATATGCCCTGAGCCTTGACCATACCGAAGGTGTATTTACTACAGGACAGGAAATTTACCTTAAGGATAACATGACTAATACCATACAAAACATTACCGACGGAGCGTATGCATTTACATCTGAAGCAGGTGCGTTTAACAGCAGGTTCGAGTTACTATATACAAACGATGCTTTAGGGGTTAATACACCTGTAATTACAAGCAAAGAGGTTATTGTTTATAAAGAAGGATCTGTTATTAATATATCTGCAGGTACTACAGAAATTACAGATGTAACAATTTATGATGTAAGAGGCAGGAAACTGCTTAACAAAGACAATGTAAAAGCTGCACAAACTGTGATTAGTGGTTTGCAGGCTGCACAGGAAGTTTTGATTGTAGAAATTAATACCGTAAAAGGAAAAGTAAGTAAAAAGATCGTTTTTTAATTTTTGATAGTTATTATTATTTATCCCTCGCTGTAGCACTACAGCGGGGGATTTTTGTTTACGGCTGAATGCGCTTTTAAAAATTTATTGCTACTTTTATTTCCATTTCCAAAAAAATCCAATCTAAAATTATGTGTAAAAAACTTATTATTACTTTATTACTGCTGCAGTCCCTTGCGTTATTTGCCCAGCAAAATTTATTGGTAAACGTATACAGCCGACCTGTACAAAGCCTTAACGGCAAATGGAATTATATTGTAGACCCCTATGAAAACGGCTATTATAACTACCGCTACGAGCCCTTTGACAAACAGGAAAAACCATCTAAAAGTGCTTTTTTCATGAATGCCAAACAGGAAGACAAAACAGAACTTTTAGAATACAATTTTGACAAATCGCCTACGCTTAATGTTCCCGGAGACTGGAATACACAAACCGACAGCCTCTTTTTTTACGAGGGCACTCTATGGTATAAAAAGTCTTTTGACTACAAACTAAGGAAGGAAAGCAACAGGGCATTTTTATATTTTGGTGCCGTAAATTACCATGCCGATGTGTACCTTAATGGTAAAAAACTGGGTACACATACCGGTGGCTTTACCCCTTTTAATTTTGAGGTTACCGGCAAACTTAAAGCTAAAGATAATTTTGTTGTAGTTAAAGTAGATAATAAACGCTGTAAGGAATGTGTACCCACACTTAATACCGACTGGTTTAACTATGGTGGCATAACCCGTGATGTACAGCTGGTAGAGGTTGCTGCTACGTTTATAAGAGAGTATGAAATTCAGCTGAGCCCTAAAAATAATAAGCAACTTACAGGTTTCATAAAGCTTGATGGGCAGGCCGTTGCTAATAAAAAAATTACGGTTACAATTCCTGAACTTAAGGTAAATAAACAAATTACCACCGGTAGCGACGGTACCGCCCAGGTAACTATTGATGTTAAGAATGTAAAATATTGGTCGCCTGAAAATCCATATCTTTATAATGTATCGATTACCAGCGGAGATGATGTTTTGAGTGATAAAATTGGTTTCAGGACTATTACAACTAAAGGCCATAACATTGTGCTTAACGGCAAAAATGTATTTTTAAGGGGAATTTGCATTCATGAAGAAAGCCCCGATAACGGCAAGCGGATAAGCACTATAGAGGATGCACGAACATTACTTATCTGGGCTAAAGATCTTGGCTGTAACTATGTAAGGCTTGCTCATTACCCGCATAACGAACACATGGTACGCCTGGCCGACGAAATGGGTATTCTTGTTTGGGAAGAGATACCTGTGTACTGGACTATAGACTGGAAAAATGCAGACACGTATGCTAATGCCCAAAATCAGTTAACAGAGGTTATAACACGCGACAGGAACAGGGCATCGGTTATTATATGGTCTATGGCAAATGAAACACCATCGCTGCCCGAACGTAATATTTTTTTAGGAAAATTAGCTAAGCATTCGCGTAGTATGGACTCTACCCGGCTTATAAGTGCCGCCATGGAACAAAGCAATTATGAAGGTAACCCACTCGTGAAAACTATAGACGACCCTTTTGCCGATGTGGTAGATGTACTTAGCTTTAACCAATACATAGGCTGGTATGACGGCCTGCCCGAAAAATGCAACGAGGTAACGTGGAAAATAACACAGGATAAACCGGTAGTAATATCTGAGTTTGGCGCCGATGCTAAAGCAGGTTACCATGCCGATAAACTTACCCGCTTTAGTGAAGAATATCAGGAAGACCTGTATGTGCAAACCCTTAAAATGCTGAGCAAAATTGAACAGTTACAGGGCTTGTCGCCGTGGATATTAAAAGATTTTCGTTCGCCACGCAGGCAGTTGCCGGGATTACAGGACGGCTGGAACCGAAAAGGTTTATATAGCGATAAAGGCGAAAAGAAAAAAGCCTTTTACATTCTTAAAGCTTTTTATGATGCTAAGGCAAAACAGTAAAAACAAAATGGCAGGCTTTGATGCCTGCCATTTATATCAAATTATTTTATACTATACTTTACGTAGTAAGAATATTTAATATTCAATTTCTTAAAATCAGATATGTATGGTTCTAATTCATCTGCAACACCATTATAGCCCTGCACGATATGGTTAGACCTAAAGTAATTACTACTGTATGAGTTAATGTTTCCTTCTTCTTTTATTACAAGTGCTTCGCCGAGCTTTTGCCCGATAGCTTCAAGTAAGTATAAAGCCTTATCTTTAGCGGCAACAATAGCATTTATACGAACTTCTTTTCTAAGAGCCTCTATTTGAGTATGGTCTGTTTTGCTAATGTAAGCTTCTTTGATATTATTGTTATGGAGCATTTCGAATACTTTGCTAACATCCGGTGCCGAAGACACTTTAAGCAAATATTCTTTTGACTCCTCTACCCCTTTCTCCTTTTGCTTATACATTATTAAACCTGAACTGGCATCTGAAAGCATTAGATTTTTAAGATCGATCCCTACAGCCTGAAGTCCTTTTTTCAGTTTTTCATCCTGAGCAGATATGCTATACGTATTTTTGTTAATTACTTTATCTTTTAAGGTAATTGTGATAAAAATTATATCGGGCACTACTTCTTTTTCAGCGGTACCTGTTACCTCAATGAAGGGTTTTTCTATAGCAGCAACGGGCACTTGAGACCAGGCAGATGCAGTAAAAAAAAGGACAAAAAATGTAAGTAGATTTTTCATATATGATAATTGATTAATATGCTAAAAGAACAAGGCCGGGAAAATTCCGGCCTTGTAAATATATCTAAAAGATTAATTGTTTAATCTATCCTTGTAATTTTTGCACCAAGAGCTATTAGCCTTTCGTCTATACGCTCATAACCGCGGTCTATCTGGTCGCTGTTTTGTATAGTACTTACACCTTTAGCAGATAGCGCAGCGATAAGTAATGATATACCTGCCCTGATATCTGGCGATGACATAAGGATACCTTTTAGTTTCGATTTAAAATCAAGCCCTATAACGGTAGCCCTGTGAGGGTCGCAAAGAATGATCTTAGCACCCATGTCTATAAGCCTGTCTACAAAGAACAAGCGGCTTTCAAACATTTTTTGGTGTATAAGTACCTCTCCCCTTGCCTGTGTAGCCACGGTTAGTACAATACTTAAAAGGTCTGGCGTAAAGCCCGGCCATGGCGCGTCTGACACGGTAAGGATAGAGCCGTCTATATAATTCTGAATTTCATAACCATCAGTATGAGCAGGAATATAAATATCGTCTCCCCTGCGTTCTAAGGTTATACCCAGCTTACGGAAAACATTAGGTATTACACCCAGGTTATCCCAGCTAACATCTTTAATGGTAATTTCGCTCTGGGTCATAGCTGCAAGGCCTATCCAGCTGCCTATCTCTATCATATCGGGCAATATGCGGTGTTCGCAACCACCTAAAGTATCTACACCTTCTATCTCTAAAAGGTTAGATCCTATACCTGTAATTTTTGCACCCATGCTGTTCAGCATTTTGCAAAGCTGTTGCAGGTAAGGTTCGCAGGCGGCATTGTATATAGTAGTTTTGCCCTGTGCTAATACTGCAGCCATAACAATATTTGCCGTACCGGTTACAGATGCTTCGTCAAGCAGCATATAAGTACCCTGAAGCCTCTCTGCCTCTACGCCATAAAAATGGTCTTCTTCGTTATATCTAAATTTAGCACCAAGATTAATAAAGCCCTCAAAATGGGTATCTAACCTTCTGCGGCCTATTTTGTCGCCACCCGGTTTAGGGATATATCCTTTACCAAAACGGGCTAACAGCGGACCTACGATCATTATAGAACCCCTTAATGACGAACCTTCTTTTTTAAACGCTTCACTTTCAAGATAAGACAAGTTTACCTCATCTGCCTGAAAAGTGTACGACCCATGATCCAGCTTTTGAATTTTAACTCCCAGGTTACCCAGTAGGGCAATAAGCTTGTTAACATCAATAATGTCGGGTATGTTTGTAATGGTTACTTTTTCGGGGGTAAGCAATACAGTGTTAAGCACCTGTAAAGCTTCGTTTTTAGCGCCTTGCGGCTTTATTTCGCCCTTAAGAGGGGCACCTCCTTCAATTTTAAATGTTCCCATGCAGCGGTAAAAATGTTATGATTTGCGGTTGTTATTATTTTGGTTATTAGATCGTATGTTATTGCCCATACGTTGCATTTTTTGCCTTGGATTGATGGTAAACTGTGTTTTATTACTCAGTTTTTTATTAACCTTCATAAGGTCTATAGATGTAGACAGTTCTTCATCTGCAGCAAGAAGGTTTATTTTACCACCACTAAGTTCTAACAGATGTTCAAAAATAACATCGTCCTTAACAGTGTCTTTATTCCAGCTCAGGTAGCTTTTTTTCATGTGGTTTGCAATCACAATAATGAGTGCATTCTTCATTTCGCCATCTTCCCAGCTATTGGCAACATCTATCATGTTTTTAATGTTATTGCCATAAAAACGATATTTAGGAAAGTTTTGAGGATACCCTAACGGCCCCGGCTTAACATTAAGCACTTCGCGCGATGGTGTAGGATACGGCGAATCAACATCCAGTTTAAAATCAGACATTATAAATATCTGGTCCCACAGCTTGTGCTGAAAATCGGGCACATCGCGTAGGTGCGGGTTTAGCCCTCCCATAACACCTATAATATATTTTGCAGCCTTATTGCGCTCGTTCCTGTCTTCCAGCGCCACGGCCTGCTCTATAAGTTTTTGCAGGTGGCGGCCATATTCCGGAATAATAAGGTGTGGCCTTTCGGCATTATATTCAAGAAAATTAACAGCTTCTTCGGGGGTATATCTCATAATATGTAGTGTTGGGATAATTATAAAGATATAATACCTTCTATAGATGACATCTGTAAGTATTTATCTATTACAGCCTGCGCATTCTCCATACGTACGTTTATAGAAACGCTGGTATATTTACCCGTTTTAGAAGCGCGTGTATCTATAACGGCACCCATATTATTAAAGGCTTCTTCTATCTCTGTAACCTTGTTGCCATCTGTAGGCACAATAAATTTAAACAAATATTCTGACGGCCACTCTGTAGACCCTGCCAGTTCTTCTTTAAGCCTGGCGTAAAACTCTTCGCTCTTGTTATCCATTCGTCATTATAATAAAGGCAAATATACGTTATCCCGCACTAACTTTATTAAAAAATAGTAAGCCGGGTTTATTTTAGGAAAGATTAAAAAAATTAAATTACAAATGCAACCTTTTTAATAAATACATCTGTAGCCTTTAAGATTAAGACTACAACATAATTTATTTTTAACCTCTGTTTATAAAAAAACTATACCTGATTGACTATTAAAGCAACGGTAGCTATTGCTGCAATTATTACCATATAAAAACTATAATTTATAACCTTACTTAAAAACGTGCGGTTGCGAAAAAGCCTTAATACAATAAATACAGATGTACCCATGATAAAATTAAGGCATATCCAGACAGGATAAACTTTAGATAATTGTGTATGGCCTTCGGCAAAAGCATGGTTTAATGCCATACTTAGCAATATCCCAAACACCACTAACCACATAAAATAAAGCCCTACTAATACATGATAGGCAACATGCCTCAGGTCGTAATTTTTCATCTTATTTATCAAAATCAGGCACAATTCAGAGCACCGGTTATATTTTTTCAAAAATAAATCAAAAATTATACCATCCATAGTTTATAGTTATCATTTAAATAAGTACAATTATATAGCGTTTGTCCTAACCATTGGTTACGCAATATACTATGTATAAAAATGTTAAAACATCAATAATAACTTAATTATTTTTTGTCCTAATCGTTTTTAAACAGGAAATTGCGCCCTAAATACACCACAGCAATTTTATTTAATATAAAACTGTTTTATAATTAATATTTGCATTAACCTCATCTTCAGGAGTATTTTTTACTAACATTACGAAATAAATATTATATTGTATGTAAAACATTAACAAAAAATTATCTACTTTTATACCATAAATTTTTTGGCCCCCCGAAGAATTTTACCGTGTACCCCCTTTAAAAAACTAATTTTACTATTTGCAACATGAAGCTAAAAGAACTTAAAGTTTGGCTCGACAAACTGACCGATGAAGAACTTGAAAAAGAACTTTTGTACAACTCTATGGACTATGGCATTTCTGGCCATGTAAGCGAGATAAACCGTACAGATGACAATCTTTATTATGTGGGAGACGAGCCGGTATTACTACACACCAGTGAAGACCTGCGCAAACGCGGCTTTACCGAAAAACAAATTGCAGGACTTGACGTTGAAATTCCTGAAGGCTGCTACTATATAGAGTTAAGCAACGAATACAGTATACTGGAAAGGTTTTTACACGAAAGATAATAATCAGGGCTTTTACATTGCAGTACTCTTAACACAATGTTAGGTAGTGTAAATGGTTTTATTTGGTACATTAGCTTTTACCAATAAAGCAAGCGCGCAATGATAAAAAACATCCTTACTATTACTCTTAACCCTACAGTAGATAAAAGTTGTGCTGTAGACAACATAAAACCAGAAAAAAAACTGCGCTGTACTGCGCCAAAATATGAACCCGGAGGCGGTGGGATAAATGTATCCCGCGGCCTTTCGCGGCTCGGCATAAAATCTACCGCATTATTTCTATCGGGAGGGCGCACAGGCGAACTGCTCGAAAAACTGCTTGATAACGAAGGCGTTACTACAAGCCCCGTAAGCATTGCCGCAGAAACCCGAGAAAATTTTATTGTTGTAGATAAATCGCATAATGAGCAATACCGTTTTGGTATGCCCGGCGACCCCGTTAGTGAGGAAGAAATCTCAGCACTTACAGAAAAAATAAACAGCTTCTCCCCTTTTCCTGAAATTGTAATTATAAGTGGCAGCCTGCCCGAAGGCATTGATGCGGCTTATATGCGCACGCTTGTAAAGGGCCTTAAAGCAAAAGGCGCTAAAGTTATTGCAGATACATCTGGCGATGCACTTACAGAAGTACTTAAGGAAGGTGTATTCCTGCTTAAGCCCAACCTGGGCGAGCTAAGCCTGCTTACAGGGCGTGAAGAACTGGATAATGAAAGTGCCGACGAAGCTGCAAAGCAACTTATTGACGAAGGCAAGGCCGAAATTGTGGTAGTATCGTTAGGACCGCAGGGTGCTTACCTTGTTAGTAAAGACGAATGTATACATGTACCGGCACCATCGGTTAAAAAACTTAGTACTGTAGGTGCGGGAGACAGTATGGTTGCAGGAATGGTTTCTGTTTTAGCTAATGGAGGTAATCATACTCAAATGGCACGCATGGGTGTTGCCTGCGGATCGGCAGCTACAATGAGTACCGGCACAGGATTGTTTACTAAAGAGAACGCGGAGAGGCTGTACAAGTGGCTATCAAGGTAAATATCAAATTACAATTTCCAAATTACAAACAGAAATAGGCAATAGGCAATAGGCAAAATTATAAAACTAAGAATTAACAGTCACATAAATAAGCAATGATATGAATTACCAGAACGCTAAAGATGCTTTTGACGAGCTGAAGAACTTTGAAGGCAATGCTACCTTTAAGGGTGAAGATACAGTAATAGAGTATTTTGTTTTATTACCCAAACAGGATGTCGAAGATTTAAGTCTGAAACCTTTTTTAGAGCAATATACTGCAAGCGGTAGTTTTGAAATTGAAGGTAATCATGACGAACCTTACACTATTATAGCCATTAATACTGATGTAATGAAATATAATAATGATACTGATTATTTCCTGACAATGCTGATAAATTAATTTTTAGGATTGTTAGATTTTTTGATAATCGTACATTCAGGCATCAATTAGTAAACAAAGAGCTTTTAGAAATTTATCTAAGGGCTCTTTTTTTTAAAATCAGGATTGCCTCGCTGCCCTATTGCAACAGCATGTTAGTTTACTGATTCACGTTTGTTTCTCGCTTAAATCGGCGGCAATCACACCTCTCATATCACACATAACAATTACTTAACACACAATACATTAGCTATAATTATACTACACAATATTTAAAAAATAAAGCCCGCAACATACAGCAACGCATTTAATAAATAATTACAATAAACAGTGAACATTTTTATTTAAATCTGCAGCTTAACAACTTATAATGGTAGCCGCCTCAATCGAAATAGTTAAGGGATTGTTACTAAATCTCTTAACTAAATTTAATATTTTATTGGCATAGCGTTATTAAAGTTTAAGAGATTAATGGAGCATCTTTGTAAAACAAAACCACCTAAAACATACACCATGAAAACAAATATCGACTTAGCTACCATTAAAAGTTTTATCCTTACAAATGCTTTATCAGAAAATGTAATGCTTATGCTTCACCCGTCAAACTTTAATAAGCTTGTAAAACAGGGCACAAGAAAAGCAAAAGCACTTTGCATATCCGGCATTAATATTATTGCCGATGATAACAATGAAGTTAGGGAAGGCGAAATAGATGTACTTGAAATTAAATTTAACTAAGAATATAAATAATTCGCAATATAAAAAGGCATAAGCTTAACCGCTTATGCCTTTTGTGCAATTATAGTATATAGTATTCAGTTTTTTAAGGCTATATTCAACTATTTTCTCTCTATATCTCTTAAATTTTCCATCTTTTTAAGCTCAAGGAAACCTTTTATACCTTCAAAATGTTCTTTAACGCGTTTGTTACCAAATTCAAAAACCTTTGTTACAAGGCCGTCAAGGAAATCCCTGTCGTGAGATACCAATATCAAAGTACCATCAAATGCGTTAAGGGCATCTTTAATAATATCCTTGGTTTTCATATCAAGGTGGTTGGTAGGCTCATCCAGAATAAGCAGGTTAACGGGCTCCAGCAATAATTTTATCATTGCCAGGCGGGTTTTTTCTCCCCCTGAAAGTACTTTTACTTTCTTAGTGGTATCATCTCCGCTAAACATAAAAGCACCCAATATCGTTTTTATTTGCGTGCGGATATCGCCTTCGGCAATGCGGTCTATCGTTTCAAAAACAGTAAGGTTTTCATCGAGCATTGCTGCCTGATTTTGCGCAAAATAGCCTATCTGGATATTGTGGCCCAATTCGAGCTTCCCCTCAAAATCTATTTCGTTCATAATCGCCTTAACCATGGTAGATTTACCCTCGCCGTTCCTGCCCACAAATGCCAGTTTTTGCCCGCGCTCTATAACCATAGATGCGTTGTTAAAAACAACATGGTCGCCATAGGCTTTAGTAAGTTCATTAACCACAACAGGATATTGACCGGAACGCACTGATGACGGAAACTTAAGCCTTAGGGCAGATGTATCAACTTCATCTACCTCAACGAGAACCAGTTTTTCGAGCATTCGCACGCGGGACTGCACTTGCTCGGTCTTAGAAAAAGTACCCCTAAAACGCTCAATGAACGCCTGATTATCTGCAATAAATTTTTGCTGCTCGTCATATGCCTTTTGCTGGTGTACACGACGGTCTTTACGCAGTTCTAAATAATGCGAATATTTGGCTTTATAATCATATATTTTACCCATAGTAACCTCTATGGTACGCGTGGTGATATTATCTACAAAAGCCCTGTCGTGGCTAATTACCATAACGGCCTTTGCACTGTTTACAAGAAAATCTTCCAGCCACTGTATACTTTCAATATCCATGTGGTTGGTAGGCTCATCAAGTAGTATAAGGTCGGGTTTTTGTAAAAGTATCTTAGCCAGCTCAATGCGCATGCGCCATCCACCACTAAATTCAGATGTTTGCCTTGTAAAATCTTCACGGGTAAAACCCATACCTATAAGTACCTTCTCTACCTCTGCCTCATAGTTTATTTCTTCTATCGAATAAAATTTCTCGCTAAGCTCTGATACCTTCTCGATAATCTTATAATACTCATCCGATTCATAATCGGTACGCACCGTAAGTTCTTCATTAAGTGCATCAATTTCAGCCTTCATTTTAAAGATTGCCGCAAATGCCTTAGATGTCTCTTCAAACACGGTAGCATTGTCATGCGTAAGCAAATGCTGTGGCAAATATGCTATAACAGTACCTTTTGGCGCAGATATGTTACCTGATGATGGTTTATTTTCGCCGGCTATAATTTTAAGCAGGGTCGATTTTCCGGCACCATTTTTACCCATAAGGGCTATTTTGTCGGTCTCATTTATAGAGAACGAAACATCGCTAAAAAGCGTGGTACCGCCAAACTGTACCGAAATAGAATCTACTGTAATCATCAGGGATATTTTTTAAAGCCGCAAAGATAGATAATTAGCTCAGGCAGGGAAACAGAAATTTTATATTTAATGGATTAGTACATTGCCTATTTCAAAAAAAAACTTAAATTAGATATACATTTACTTATTTAGCAAGGCTATTTTGTAATTATACGTTTAATGTATAACCTAAATTTTTAAGTCATGAAAAAGTGGGTTCGCTCCGGCCTTGTGTGGGCCGGTATTTTATATATAATCACTATGGGCTTTTTTCCCCTGATAGATCATGAAGGTTTTAATCTCGAAAAGTTATTGCTTGGTTTACCACTGTGGGCAATGGTAGGATTAATTATTGGGTATCTTTTTGAAAAAAAACCAAAACGCAAAAAACAAAAACCTGTTTAGCTTTTTGGATTTTTAATCTCAAACCAAATGGCTTCTTCGCCATTATAATCAAAAGTTTCAGTTTGTGTAAGCCCTGACTTTACCAATGCATGGCATGATGCCACATTGCTGCGTAATGCTGTAGCATTTATAATCGGAATATTTAGTTGATTAAAACCGTAGGATATAAAAAACTTGGCCGATTCAGTAGCATAGCCTTTGCCCCAAAACCGTGGCAAAATGCGATAACCAATATCGTAAAACTGTTCGCGGCCGTTTACGTTTCGCTCCAGCTTTAACCCACTCCAGCCTATAAGTTCATTTGTATCCTTAAGGAAAGCAGCCATCCGGCCAATGCCATTAGTTTTGTATTGATCTGTTAGCGACGCAATGTACTCCTGAACCTGGTTGATATTGGTAACTGGGTTGTTGCCAAGATAGCGGTGTACTTCAGGGTTTGAATCAAGCTCGAACATACTTACATCATCAGATGGCACGAACTCGCGATAAAAAAGGCGGGACGATTGCAGGGGTTCCATAAACAAAGTACTCAAAAACAGCTGCCACATCAAAATTAAGCTCAGGAAACAACGGACTTTGTATAACATCATCTGTAGTAAGTGGCCTTTGCCCAATAAGTTTATCATTGTGTAAATAATAAACAAATATTGCTTTTTCTGTAGGTTCAACAATCCAGTATTCTTTAACACCAGCTTCCTCATAGAGGCTAAACTTAATCCCCATTTCTTTTTTTGAATTTCCCGGAGACAATATTTCTATTACAAGGTCCGGAGCACCATTACACCCTCTTTCATCCAGTTTTTCTTCGTCGCAAATAATACAAAGATCCGGCTGAACAACAGTAAAAATATCATTATCAGGAGTGCTTAATTTTTTATTAAGCAGCCTGACATCAAAAGGTGCCGAATAAACACTACAACTTTTATACTCAAAATACTTATACAGATTAAAAAATAATTTTCCTGAAATATTTTGATGAAGTCTTCCTGGTGCAGGACTTATTTTAAAAATTTTACCTTTAAACAATTCCAGCCTGTCCTGAAACTTCCAGGTAAGATAATCAGCATACGAATATACCTTATCTAAATCAAGTTGTTCAATATTGGTTATTGGTGCCATCAGAAAAGCGTTTATGTAAAAATAGTTATTCTTATTCTGCTGCGCTTATTTTAAAAAAAAAATAAACCGATTAAATAATCTTATTTTTTTTATTATTGATTTATTAGCAGAGTCTTTTTAAAGTCCTGAATCTCCTCATAATCGTTTATACATAAAACGTCGATCAGATTTAACCAATGTAGTTTACCTGTCAAGTGGTAGTGTATTAATTGCTCACGTATATGCTGATTGCTATATTGGTCAGTCTGCTGAAAATAAAAAGTTTTTTTATCTCCGTTACTTAAATGTATAATTATTGAATTACCTACTCCGCGAGATATCCTGCCGTTTGCTGTTCTGTAATTAAGACTAATTTTACCCACATAATCATTCATATAGATATTTAGTTTTCTTATATCTGCCAACAAATATTTTTCATCATTAATAACTATTTGGTCTAACTCAAAAAATAAAGAACCGCCAATAATTCCTTTTAAAGTTTCCTGCCTTACGCTGTTTCCTAACATAGAAATAAAATGTAAAAGGATTGCTAAAAAACTTAAATATGCAAAATAGGAACTAAACAATGTTAAGTGTTCACGATGCTCTAAAACATAAATTTCGAAAACTACAGGGATAAGCCCTAAAACAAAAAGAGTACAGGTAACTAAATTACGTGTAAAATATAACTTATTAACAGGCGTGAATAAGGTAAATTTGTTCATCGCAGTAATTACTCCCCCATTTTAAAAGCTTCTATAATAGGTTCAGCCTTAGCCATGTTGTATTCTTCAACAAAAACCTCTACAGCCTGGCCTGATTGACCAAAACCTGATATCCTTGCCGCCTGAATGTTATTTTTAACCACAACACCTATACCTGCTGCCTCAATGCGCGATTGTAAAGCCATTGCTAAAATTTCGCTTCCTGAAAATATTTTCTTTAATCCCATAATCTTTTTTAGTTATTCGGTTTCGTTAATTTCTGTATCGTCGTCATCTTCTTCCTCATCCTCTTCGTCGTCAAACTCAAAAAAAGTGGGTTCTATCATTATTTTATCGGCCAGTGCTTCTACCCTGTCAGATGATGCGCTGGTATAAAAAAGTCGTTGCGTTTTTGGAATACCATCGCTCATACGCATAATGCGTACGTCATGACGAAGCTTCAATATCTCATAAGCATCATCTAAAATAAACATTTTAAGCTGGTTAACATCAAACCCGGCAGATGCAAACATATCGCTAAGCCTTTGTGGCGTTCCTATAAGTACATCTATACCAAGAGATATCTGGTTTTTATCATAATCAAGGTCGCCTTTTTCATGCACGCCATACAACCTGAGGTCGGTATTGCGGCCAAACAGTTTAAACTGTTCCATCATTTCCAGCACCTTTTCTTTAGTCTGCACAATTATAAGGGCGCGGGGCGACTCCTCAAACTCTTTTTCAAGCTTTTGTATTACGTTGATTACAATAGCAGTACTCTTGCCCTGTGTACCATCCGCAATGAGTACGCAGTCGGCACCACTTTTTATGGTACCAAAGGTTGCTTTTTGTAACTCTGTAGGTTGGGTAAAGCCTGCATCTTCAAGCGCTTCAGACAGGCCCGGATTTATTTTTTTCAGAAACATTATTTAATTATGAATTTTAAATTAGGAATTAGGAATCGCTTCGTAATTCTTAAGCCAATACATAAATGGATTTAGCTATTTGAATGCAAAGGTAACACAAAGATTCACAAAGTTTTTATTCTCTGTGAATCTCTGCGTTTTTCTCTGCGAATCTTTGTGAAAAAAACTATTTACTGGCGAACAACCTTACATCGGTTTCTGATATTTCGCTGCTGCCCAGTATTATGAGGCGTTCTACAACATTGCGCAGTTCGCGAATGTTACCCGTCCAGTCATATTCCTGCAATAATTTAATGGCATCGGCAGAGAAGCTTTTTTGCGCAGTACCTTGTTCTGTACCTATCTTTTCGGCAAAGTATTCTATTAATAACGGTATATCGTCCCTCCTGTCATTAAGTGCCGGTACTTTCACTAAAATAACGGCAAGGCGGTGGTACAAATCTTCGCGAAAACGCCCTTCGGCAATTTCTTTTTTAAGGTCTTTATTGGTTGCTGCAATAACACGTACATCTACACGAATATCCTTCTCGGCACCCACACGCTGAATCATGTTTTCCTGAAGCGCACGCAGTACTTTTGCCTGCGCCGACATGCTCATATCGCCTATCTCATCAAGAAAAATAGTGCCTTTATCGGCTGCTTCAAACTTACCCGCACGGTCTTTAACTGCACTGGTAAAGGCTCCTTTTACGTGGCCAAAAAGTTCGCTCTCTATAAGTTCAGACGGGATTGCTGCGCAGTTAACCTCTATAAAAGGCTGCGGTGCACGTTCGCTTTTTTCGTGCAGCCAGTGTGCCACAAGTTCTTTACCGGTACCGTTAGGCCCGGTTATAAGGACGCGCGCATCTGTAGGGGCTACTTTTTCTATAATTTGTTTTATGTGGTTAATAGGCTCGCTGTTACCCACCATTTCGTAACTTTTGCTTACTTTCTTTTTCAGCATTTTATTTTCTACCACAAGCACTTTACGGTCTAAAGCATTACGCACCGTATTAAGCAGGCGGTTTAGATCGGGCGGTTTAGAGATGTAATCAAAAGCACCAAGACGCATGGTATTAATGGCAGTTTCCAGGTCGCCATGGCCGGATATCATTACAAACGGTATTTCGGGCTTAAACTTTTTAACGGCTTCCAGCACTTCAACACCATCCATTTTGGGCATTTTTATATCACAAAGTACAAGGTCGTAATCATCGGCCTTTATTTTTTCAAGCCCCTGTAGGCCGTCTTCAGCCTCATCTACCGTATACGTATCATTTTCTTCCCTGAGTATTTTACCCAGCACACGGCGTATGGCAGACTCGTCTTCTATAATTAATATTTTGGGCATCTTTTTTTAGATTGTAAGATTACTGGATTGTGAGATTGCCGGATGCAAAACCCACAGACCCGATTTAAAAGTAACAAATAGTGCGAAGCATAGCAAATAATCTAAAAAAGTTTTAACTATTTACTTTGCTTCGCACATTTTTATATCCCCCCTTTGGGGGTTAGGGGGCTCCTAATATTTAAGCCATTTATAAATTTCTTTATACGTAGGTTTCTTGCCATACATTAAAATACCTATGCGGTAAATTTTTGCGGCAAACCACACTACGCCAAAGAATGTTGCAAACAGTATAGCCATAGAAAGTGCTATTTGCCAAAGTGGCACGCCAAAAGGCAGGCGCATCATCATTACAATGGGCGATGTAAGCGGTATCATAGAAAAAACCGTTGCCACGGTACCATGAGGGTCGTTCATTACGGTAAAGAAGCCTACATAAACACCAAGCATAAGCGGAAGGATAATGGGCAACAGGAATTGCTGAGAATCGGTCTCACTGTCTACTGCCGCGCCAATGGATGCATATATAGAGCTGTACAAAAAGAACCCGCCTATAAAAAATATAAGGAATGATAGTAACATGGTTGCCCATGGTAAAGTAAGTACTTCTGTAATATACACCTGCATTTCTTCTGTTTTGCTTGTACCTGCGGCTATCATATCCGGCGATACTGCCGATGCTGCTCCCATTTTTAAACCAAAGAAGCCCATAGCCACCGTAAGCAGTATACCGCCTAAAACTGCCCAGATTAAAAATTGCAGTATACCCGCAAGTGAGGTTCCTATTATTTTACCCATCATAAGCTTAAACGGCTTGACAGATGATATGATGATCTCTATAATGCGGTTGGTTTTTTCCTCAATAACACTACGCATTACCATATTGCCATAAATAATTATGAACATCATGATAAGGTAGCCAAAGCCGAAGCCAATAAATACCTTTAGGTAGTTAAACCATTTAAAGCTTTTCTCTCCGGAGAATTTACTAAGCTTAACCTCAGCTTTAGTTTTAGCGGCATCAATAGCCTTGTAATCTATATTTGCTTTTACAAGGTTTTGCTTGGTGAGGTTATCATTAACAACCTCCTCTATTTTATCAACCAGTTCCATCGATGGGCTATCGTTAGAAATATACTCCACTTTATTAACCAACTCTTTAGAGTCAGCAACTTTTGGAACAAAGATCAGGCCCTCATAGTTTTCTGCAGCCTCTTTCTTTACTTTGTCCAGTGGAAGTTTAGACAAATCTGTATACGCCGTTTTTTTATCTGATTTAAAATCTTTAGTAAATACACCGGCAGGGTCGTAAAGTGCTATTTTTTCAACTTCATCGCCATTTACACTTGCCAGATAGCCTACTAAAGCCCCCATAGCTACAAACAGTATAGGGCTAAGAAACGTCATTACTATAAACGACTTGTTGCGCACCTTGGCGTTAAATTCTCTTTTTATAATTAAAGACAGGCTCATTATTTCTTCTTGCTTACGGTTTCTATAAATATATCGTTTACACTTGGTATCTTCTCTACAAAGTACGTTACGTCGCCTTTATCCATAAGATAACTAAGCAACTCGCGCGGCGGCGTGCCCTGTGGCAGCGCTACCTGTAGTTTAAGTTCGTCGTCGAGCGTTTTAAAGTTCGCCTGGGTGGTTTGGTATTTAGTACTGATATCTGCCAGCAGCTGCTGAAAGTTAGTTGGCGCGATACCCACCTCAAAAGTATTAGTGCGGTATTGCTTTTTAACCTCGTTAAGCGGCCCTTCTATAAGTTTGTTAGACTGGTGAATCAGCGCAATGTGGTCGCACATATCTTCTACACTTTCCATACGGTGGGTAGAAAATATTATAGTTGTACCCTTATCGCGAAGTTCCATGATCTCGTCTTTAATAAGGTTGGCATTTACAGGGTCAAAACCACTAAAGGGCTCATCAAGAATAAGTAGCTTGGGCTGGTGCAATACCGTTACTACAAATTGTATCTTCTGTGCCATCCCTTTAGACAGTTCCTGAATTTTTTTATCCCACCATCCCTGTATGTCCAGTTTGTTAAACCAGTAATCAAGCTGCTCTTTTGCTTCTTTTTTAGTGAGGCCTTTAAGT
>Ga0247815_10000502_pt1 | contig 30716 bp, 27 predicted proteins | sample UWRJL194509B1_FD_181014 | JGI IMG/M metagenome (GOLD analysis project Ga0247815, IMG submission 181014) | Plant litter microbial communities from Arlington Agricultural Research Station in Wisconsin, United States - UWRJ-L194-509B-1 | ecosystem: Environmental > Terrestrial > Plant litter >...
GATCTTACTATCAAGGAAAAAAAAGAGCCGTAGGCTCGCCAAATATTGTAGTGCTGGACTTCAGTCCAGTCTAGACGATCAAGGAAAAAAAGAGCCGTAGGCTCGCCAAATATTGTAGGGCTGGACTTCAGTCCAGTCTAGACGATCAAGGAAAAAAAGAGCCGTAGGCTCGCCAAATATTGTAGGGCTGGATTTTAATCCAGTCCAGCAAGGATTTACCCAATATTTAAATTGATTTGAAATTTAAAAAGTTTGGAATTTGGAATTTAAGATTTGGAATTTAAATCGAGATTTAGATTGAAATTTGGAATTTCAAAATTTTAGAATTTAAAACTTCTACCCATCATGCAAAATAAGATCCTGTTCCTTTCTGAGTTTCGCAGTTAAGTTATCGACATAGGTTTTTATTTTTGGTGGTAAAGAATTCCAATTAGCATCTTTTTTGAATGTTCTGCAATAATCAAGAACACATTCTACGGCGCGAATTGCATACTTTTTGTTCTTATAAACCGTAATAATTTTAACCCGTCTTATTTCATTATTTTCATTTCTGGTTCCGTAAACAATTACAGGATCGATATAGCCATCGCCGTCAAGATCTTTGGTGCTGCAGTATTTGGTCCAGAACCAAATATTGGTTTCTTTAGGATCGCTAATTTCCAGTAAATCATTTATGCGCCATTTTTCAAGAAAACCACCATGATCGCTCATTGTATAAATCGCCTGAATTTTGGTGTTTAAAGTATCCTTTTTAGTAATAGATTTTTGGTTTTCGCACAAAAGCAAATTATAAACACCGCTTTTATCAGAACATTCAAAAGCCTTATAAATAGGAAAATCCGAAACCTGATCGAGTTCTCTTTCTTTGATCTCACTTTTTGTTAGTTTATAACTTTCTATTTTTTGCGAAAAGCTCGATATGGAAAAAGAAAACAACAGAAATAAAAAATATTTTTTCATGTGCAGCATGGTATTTTTTGATCAATCAAAGATATTTAAAAGCTTTTTAGTTCTTTAAATTTTATATTTTTTAAAAAACAGATTTTGTTGTATTTTTCTAACCTGTAATTATTAGAAAAACGTTTTAATAAGTGCCTGATACTGTTTTGTAGAAAATTTAATGTTTAAATAAAAATACCTGATGAATAGAATAAATTGCAAAAGTTTTCTCTTAGGATTCTCCTTTTTAGTAATTGGCTTTGGAGTAAACGCTCAGAAAAAAGCAATAGAAAAACGTAATTTAATTCAGTACGTTGATCCTATGATTGGTACAGCTAAGATGGGACATACTTATCCAGGAGCAACCGTTCCGTTTGGTAGCGTACAATTAAGTCCGGAAACTGATACTATTGCGTACAGTTTAAACGGAAAATATAACGGAGACGTCTATAAATATTGTGCAGGATACCAATACGAAGACAAAACAATTGTAGGTTTTAGCCACACGCATTTTAGCGGAACTGGCCATTCAGATTTAGGAGATTTTCTAATAATGCCTACAACCGGAAAATTGCAACTGAATCCCGGAGTAGCTTCAAAACCATTATCAGGCTACAGATCGGCATTTTCTCATTCGACCGAAAAAGCAGAACCGGCTTATTACAGCGTAATGCTGGAAGATCATAAAATTAAAGCAGAACTTACCGCAACTACACGCGTGGGAATGCATCAGTATACATTTCCAAAGTCGGATGAAGCGCATATCATTCTGGATCTGACTTCCGGAATTTACAATTACGATAAAAAGAATGTATGGACCTTTGTTCGAGTAGAGAATGATACTTTAATTACAGGATATCGCCAGACAAACGGCTGGGCGAGAACCAGGACCGTTTATTTTGCGATGTCCTTTAGTAAACCAATTAAAAGTTACGGACAAGCGCCTGTTGAAAAAAGTGTTTACAAAGGTTTTTGGGGAAGATTTGATCAAACGAAGAATTTCCCGGAAATGGCAGGTCAAAACTTAAAATTATTTTTTGATTTTGATACTAATGAAGGAGAAAAAATCAAAATAAAAATGGCTTTATCTCCCGTAAGTTCAGCCGGAGCGCTTGAAAACATGAAAAAAGAAGTTCCGGGTTGGGATTTCGAAAAAGTAAAAAAACAAAGTCAGGAAGTATGGAACAACGAATTGAATAAAATTCAGGTAGAAACCATTCAGAAAGAAGATTTGGTCAATTTTTATACCTCGATGTATCATGCCTTTTTAGGACCAACAGAATACATGGATTTAGATGGTAACTATAAAGGTTTGGATATGAATGTTCATAAAGCCGAAAATTTTAAAAACTATACCAGTTATTCATTATGGGATACGTACAGGGCTTTGCATCCTTTGTTCAATTTAGTGCAGCCAGCCAGAAACTCAGACATGATTAGTTCGATGTTGGCGCATTCAGATCAAAGTGTACATAAAATGCTGCCAATCTGGTCGCACTATGCCAATGAAAACTGGTGTATGATTGGTTATCATTCGGTTTCTGTAATTGCCGATGCGATTGTAAAAGGCAATGGGAATTTTGATCCTGAAAAAGCACTTCAGGCGTGTGTAAACACAGCAAAAGTGCCGTATTATGACGGATTGGAATATTATATGACAAAGGGTTATGTTTCTGAAGATAAAAATGGGGCTTCGGTTTCTAAAACTTTAGAATATGCTTATGATGATTGGGCGATTGCACAGGCAGCGAAAAAATTGGGTAAAACAGAAATTTATAATGAATTTATAGAAAGATCTAAAAATTATAAAAACGTTTACGATGCTAAAACAGGTTTTATGCGTCCGAAATTGAACGACGGAACTTTCAAAAAAGAATTCGATCCGCTTGATACACACGGACAAGGATTTATTGAGGGAAATTCATGGAATTACAGTTTATATGTTCCGCAGGATCCTGCTGATATGATCAAAATGATGGGAGGAAACGACAAGTTTAATGTTCGCCTTGATTCGTTGTTCAGTATGCACTTACCGGATAAATACTTTGAAAACACAGAAGATATTACCAGAGACGGAATCATTGGGAATTATGTTCACGGAAACGAACCTTCGCACCATGTGGTGTATTTGTACAACTGGACCAACTCACCCTGGAAAGCGCAAGACAAAATTAGAATGATTTTGAAAAAAATGTATAGAAATGGTGCAGATGGTTTAGGAGGAAATGATGATTTTGGGCAAATGAGTGCCTGGTATATTTTTAGCAGTTTAGGGTTTTACCCAGTTGCGCCAGGTTCTGATGAATATGCTTTGGGAAGTCCATTGGTTAAAAAAGCGGTTTTTAATTTAGAAAACGGAAAGAATTTTGAAGTCGAAACCGTAAATCAATCGGATAAAAATGTGTTTGTGAGTAAAGTGCTTTTAAACGGAAAACAATTAGAGAAACCTTTCCTGAAACATTCGGATGTTATCAATGGTGGAAAAATTACTTTTTATATGAGTGCGAAACCAAATAAGAAGAATTACCAGAATTAAAGTTGCCCACGGGTTTTACGGATGAAACGGGTTTAAGCGGATTTTTTATTGTAATGTCTCTCTGAGCGAAGTCGAAGGGCTTTAAGTCGATGAGGGCTTCGACATCACTAAAGCGGTCAGCTTTCTAGATGTCACCCTGAGCGGAGTCGAAGGGCACTCCTATAGGACGTGGGCTTCGACTCCGCTCAGCCTGACAACACTTAATTACAGATTAAAATTAGTGAAAATTAGTGCGTGGCAGAAAGATTAATAAGAATAAAACATAACGGACTTTGCAAAAAGTTTACGAAATTTTCACTGTAAATAAAAGTAAACTTAATAAAAGGAATTATTAACTTTTGAACCCATTTGTCTGATAGAAAATCTTTATATTTGTAAGATTAATTTTATGCTTTAGTAAGGTTTAATCAAAAGAAAAAAAATGAAAAAAAAAGATATAAAAAATTATTTTCAAGCAATTCGACAAAATGATTTAGCAAGAGTCATAGAACTTGTATCAACTAATATGGAATATTTAAATGCTTGCAATTTTGCACCTCCAAAAAAAGATGATGGGCAATCTGGTCTTCAGGTCGCATTTAAAACTGGGAATTTTGAAATTGCAAAATTTTTAATTGAACAGAATATTGATGTAAATTTTATAGAATTGTCAGAAATAAATGAGTGGAAAGCTCCAGTATTACATGACTGTATTAGAGCAACAATTTTTAATTCAATTAAATTTCAGAAAGATACAATGAGATTTCATATAGCATTTGAATTATTGAAGGAAATGCTGCGTAGAAAATCAAATCCTAATGCAATTGATAGTTATGGAAATAATTGTTTAAATAGGGCATTAATGGATGCTAGACAAGCTTTAGACGGAACTGACATTTTTGAGAATGGAGTTTTAATTGAACAATTAAGAAGTGTATTTAAAGAATTAATAAGTTTTGGAGCAGATTCAAAGGAAAAAAATGATAAGAGAGAAAGTTTAGAACATAATATTTTAAATTTCAGAATGGAAAAGTATAAGTTAATTTAAAAAATAAAATAAATAAGAAAATCAGTCGAGTTATAAAAAACTTCCCGAAATTTGCACTTTAAATAAAAAGTAAATATGAAAATAAATCTAAAATCGGGAATTGATAAATTGCTTTTCGGAATGAGGCAAAACGATGTAACTGCTGCTTGGGGAAAACCGGATAAAAATTATGTAGACGAAGATGATAATGTGATTTTTGTATACAATGCACACAAAATCAGATTGACATTTTATCAGGAAGAAGACTTGAAATTGGGTTATTTAGTAGCTTCGAGCAATGAGTTAGAAGTTTTTGGATTCAAATTAATTGGAAGAAAAATTGCTGATGTAAAGAAGGATTTAGCGACTAAAGGAATTACAAAATATACTCAGGAGACTTTTGATACTTTCGAAAACTACTTTAACGAAGATAATTGGTTTATTCTTCAAACTGAATTTGATGAAGTAGTAAAGTTTGAAGTTGGTGCGATCATCAACGAAAAAGACGAATTTGACTGGAAATTTCCGGTGAAGAAATAAGCACAATCTTGTCATCCTGACGCAGGAAGGATCACACTAGTTTATCGACAAAGGATGTCGACAATCTTTGCGGAGTTTCTTGTGTGATCCTTCCTGCGTCAGGATGACAAAAAAAAACAAAAACCGACAAGTGCTTGTCGGTTTTTTTTATGCCATAATCTAAGAGCTGGTAATAAACGATATTTCTTGAATCATCTAAATCCCTAGCCCTGATGGGAACGGCATCCTTTTGTGGTGGGGTTCACCACAAAAGATACAGTGGACAGCAGGAAATAGCTCCTTATTTTTATTATTTAATACTTAGTCTGATAAACTAAAACAAAAAAAACCGACAATCACTTGTCGGTTTTTTTTATGTTTTGATGAAAAGAAATTATCCTTTTAACCATGCATTTTTAAGTTTGTCTTTTGAAGCATCTGTCGCTTTAAAAGTTTCTTTTTCTTCGAAAGGTACTTTTACAGTTCCTTTGATGGTTTGTTCTTTTCCGTCACGTTTGATTTTGATTGTGATAGGATCATTTTCTTTCCAGTTTTCACTTTCGGTAATCAAATCATAAATATTGTCCAGGTTGTATGCTTTTGCGTTTACAGTAAGGATTTGATCGCCTGCTTTAAGATTTAAACTGGTAAAAAATACATTAAGGTCAATTCCCGGGCGAACGCTTATTATTTTGGTTACCTGATCGACACCAATATATGGAGCTTGTCCTTTGATGAAAATAGATCCCGGAACTTTTTCTGATGCTTTTCCTACGCCCACTTTTGCTAAATAAAAATCGTAAGGAATTGGAGTTGTTCCCTGAACATATTTAGTCAAAAATTCGCCCACTTCTGGGTAAGTAAGCTGTGTGATTTTAGCAAAAAGTTCATCATCATTAAATGGTTTTTCTACACCATACTCGTCTGATAATTTATGCATTAAATCAAGAATCCCTCTTTCTCCGTTGCTTTTTTCTCTAATGATAATATCGATGCACATACCAATTAAAGCTCCTTTTTGGTACACGTTTAAGTATTGGTCTTTATAAGGCTGCTCTAATACATTTTTGCTCATAACGGTAAACGACATCGTATCATTTAGATCTTTTGCCTGTTCGATTTTATCAGCAATACGAGTATAGAATTCAGCTTCGCTAATTAACCCCTGATTGATTTGGAAAAGGTTGGCAAAATATTCTGTTACTCCTTCGTACATCCATAAATGTTCAGACATTTTTGGTGCATTATAGTCGAAATACTGAATTTCTTTTGAGTGAATCGTTAATGGTGTTACAATATGAAAAAACTCATGCGAAACAACATCTTTCATTGATTCTACTAATTTTTCTTTTGGCATAGATTCCGGTAAAACAACGGTAGTTGCAGTAGGATGTTCCAAGGCTCCAAAACCGTGAGCATCATCTTTTGCCATGCTTGATAAATACAATAAAACAGTGTATTTTTTGGTAGCATTTACTTTTCCTAAAAAGTTTTTCTGAGCTGTCATCATTGTTTTCATCTCAGGAGTAATACTTTCGGCAGTAAATTTTCCTGTTGGAGAGTAAACAGCGATTAAAATATCCATTCCGTTTACGTTAAACGTAGTGTAATCCGGTTTAGAATACATGATTGGGTTTTCGACCAAAACAGCATAACGCGGAGTTGTAAAAACGTCGCTTGTGTTGCTTGCATCTTCATCATTCATCGATGTTGCTCCCCAAAGTGTTTCAGGATGTGTGATCGTAACTTTGTAAGGTACATCTAGTTTATCCTGAAAATAACCTACAAAACCATGCGTGTTCACCATGAAGTTAACTCCTGCTTTTATATTGGTTCCGGCCGGCGAAAAAACATCGTCGTTACCAAATCCGGTTCCTTTTTCGGTATCAAAAGTATCTCCAACTAAATAGGTTACTTTTTTTAATTTTTTGGCATCAGCAATTGACCATGAATTATCGTCGATTCTTTTTACTGTTAGTGGATTTCCTTTTGCATCAAAAGCTTTAAAATCATCTGAAAATTTACCGTAGTTATCTGTAGAGTAAGTTCCCGGAACTGTTTTTGGGATACTATAAATTACTTCGTCGGTTTTTATTGTAGGAGGTGTAACGGTCACCAGTACTTTGTCATCTTTTACATCAACAAGATTAATGTTAACACCTACGACATTTGCGGCACCAGATGAGCTTCCTGTTTTACAGCTCCAAAGAGTTGCTGCAAGAGCTAAGGTATAAAGTATTTTTTTCATTTATTTAAGTTTAGTTATTCGTATATGACTTATAAAATATTAAAAAGTTACATTAACAGTAAAAATAATAAAAAAACTCCTGAATGTCAGGAGTTCTGTGTTAGTCTAGCTTGTTTTTTATATAATATTTACCATCCAGATCTTCGTCAAAATCATCTATTTTAACAGGCTTTGGTTTTGGTTTATTTGCAATTGCCTTTTTTTTCCACATTTCAAATTTTTCAAGTGGCATCTTCTTTTTCATGATTTCCAGAACTTCTTTTTCTGCCAATCCAAATTCCTTTTTAATGATCTCAAATGGATTTTTTTCTTCTAAGGCTAACGAAACAAGTTTTTCGGTTTGCTCCCAATTCAATTCTTTGCGGTTACTCTTTTTCATCACGTGAAAATTAATTCAAAATAGGGGTTAATGATTAATAGATTGATTTTCAATTTAAGTATCAATATTAATAAAAAAAATAATTAGTTGGTTCGATCTGGGATATTTTTTTTAATGATTTTAACTGTTTTTTGCAGATCTTGATTTTTGAAACGGAATTTGCAATAAATTTTGCAATTTGTTGTTTTCTTCAGGTTCCATATGTGTATCAACTCCGTAAATTAATTCTTCTTTTGGTAGTGTGGTAAAAGTGCCAAAAAGCCGATCCCAAACCGAAAAAATATTCCCGTAATTGCTATCTGTATAAGGTAAAACATAATGATGATGTACTTTATGCATATTGGGTGAAATGATAAAATAACTCAAAAAGGAATCAAATTTAGGAGGCAAAGAAATATTAGCATGATTAAACTGCGAGAAAATAACCGATAAACTTTGATATAAGAAAACCATCCACATGGGGCTTCCTACAATTAGAACGCCCAGAGTAGTAAAAATAAACCGAATGACACTTTCTCCCGGATGATGTCTATTGGCGGTTGTGGTGTCGATCCAGGTATCGGTATGATGAACGATATGAAAACGCCAGAGGAATTTTATTTTGTGCTGAACAAGATGCGCTAAATAAGCCCCAATTAAATCCAATAAAAGAAGTCCTATAATGGTATACAACCAAATTGGTATTGTGGGCATCCATTGCAATATTCCAAAATGATTTTCTGTTGTCCAGTTCGCTGTTTGAATCAGGATAAAAGCCAATACAAAATTTACAATAATGGTAGTGAAGGTCAAAAAGAAATTGATGCCTGCGTGCTGCCATTTTCTGTATTTCATTTGAAACAGGGGGAAGGTGTTTTCGATGAGCCAAAAAATAGTAATTCCTCCCACCAGAATTAAACTTCGATGGGTAGACGGAATCGTGCTAAAATATGCTATAATATCATCCATAAGTAAAATTTAGATTGATAAAAGTTGTAATCTGTTTTCTATGAAGAGATTAATTTAAAATACAGGCATATAAAAAAAGAGAAAACCGAATATAAATATATTTGATTTTCTCTTTAAAAGTAAGTTATAAGGTGTTTTTTTATGCTTTTTTAATCAGGCTGATTAAAAAGAGTAATACCCAGGCTCCTCCAACAGCAATTAAAATTTGCCAAAGAAGTCCGCCGCCGCCAATGCCAAGATTACCGGCAATCCAGCCACCAATAATTCCGCCAATGATCCCGACGATGATATTACCCAATAATCCAAAACCTGCGCCTTTCCAGATTTGGCCAGCAAGCCATCCTGAAATTGCTCCTATAAGTAAAAAATATAAAAATGCCATATGATGTTTTTTTAGTTGAATTGAATTTGATTAAGCTGCGTCGTGATTTTGTAACAACGTTTTGTATAAAAATCCGGCTACAATGGCTCCTAAAATTGGTGCAACCCAAAATAACCAAACTTGTGCTAATGGCTCTCCTCCGGTAAAAATTGCCTGAGATAAAGATCTTGCAGGGTTTACAGAAGTGTTCGTAATAGGAATACTGATTAAGTGAATTAGAGTTAATGCCAAACCAATTGCTATACCGGCAAATCTTCCGTTTGCAAATTTATCTGTAGCCCCAAGGATTACCAATAAGAAGAATAATGTTAGAACAAATTCTGCAATAAATGCTGATGCCATAGAATAGTTGTCAGGAGAGAACGCTCCGTAACCGTTTGAGGCAAAAGCTCCGGCTTGTGTGTTATTGATTGCATTTCCTGCTTTTCCTGACCAGATGATGAATAATGTTCCGGCCGCAGCAAGTGCACCAACGCATTGTGAGATAATGTAAGGTAAAAGATCTTTTGCCGGGAATCTTCCGCCGGCCCATAGACCAAATGATACAGCCGGATTAAAATGTCCGCCAGAAATATGCCCTACAGCATATGCCATCGTTAATACTGTTAAACCGAAAGCTAATGCAACTCCTGCAAATCCAATTCCTAAATTAGGAATTCCAGCAGCAAAAAGTGCGCTTCCACAACCTCCAAAAACTAGCCAATAAGTTCCAAAGAACTCTGCAAATAATTTTTTCATAATAAAATAATTTAATTAATAGTTGATTGTTAAAGGGTATATTGGTATGCCCAAAAAATCAAAACAAATTGTAAGGGCAAACGTACAAATAAAATCCAATTTGGTAAACCAAAACTTGCTTTTTTATTTTGATACATAAACAGATTTGCAGGAAATACGGCAATTAGTAGTGCAATAATTCCCCACGCAGCAAAATTTGTTGTGTAACTAACCATTAGGAGTATGCCAAGAACAACTTCGGCAACTCCGCTTAAAATATTTATTAATTTGGGGTTGGAGAAAAAGGGCGGAATGATTCTGATATACATTCCGGGATTTCTAAAATGATTTAATCCGGCAATAATATAGAGCGCTGCCATTAAATATAAATGCCAAGGTAAATTCATGATAATTAAATGTTTATCACGAATTTATAAAAAAATTAACAATTATTACATTACAAGTCTTTTTTTTTTTAGATCCTCATAAAATAAGTTAATTTTTACGTTTAAAATTGACATTCATAATAATTATGGCAAGAATGATCAGGACGATTCCAATCCATTGAGAAAGAACAACTTGTTCGTCTAATAGTACATAAGCCATCATGACAGAAACAGGAAGTTCAAGTGCTGAAACAATACTTCCTAAACCAATTCCGGTTAGAGGAAAACCTGCAGTCATAAGCATAGGAGGAATAATAGTTCCGAAAAGAGCCAGGATAATTCCCCATTTCATGAAGATCTCAAAGTTAAAAGGAGTAACCTGAGTAGCAATTGCGAATGAAAATACAATTACCGCTCCACCTAAAAGCATATATAAACTACGTTGTGCTGATGAAATCTCTGTAGCAACGCTATTTGCCGTAAACATAGTTGTAGTAAATGAGGCTGCTGCCAAAACTCCCCAGGCAAGACCACGCCAGTCAAGATCTACATCATTATGAATGATATTGGTAGCCAGAACAGTACCAATAAGTACAATAATTACAGCAATTACTTTTTGTTTTGAGGGTAATTTTTTTTCTAAAAACATTTCCAGTAAAACTCCCATCCAAACGGTTTGCATTAATAAAACAATACCAATAGAAACGGGAATGTATTTTACAGCCAGATAATAGAATAAACTTGTCATACCTAATGATGTACCGGCAAGCATTAAGCTGAATATGTTTTTTTTGGTCGCTTTTACAACCTTGTCTTTATGTTTTGCTTTTTGAAAAGCGTTTATCAATAAAATACCAATGATTCCTAATATAAATTGAGATGTGGTTACTTCGGCAGTTGTATATCCTTCTGAATAAGCCATTTTTACGAAAGTAGCTAACATTCCGTAAGTTGTAGCGCCTATTGCGACTAAAAATACTCCCTTTAATACATTGTTTTGTGACATCTTAACTTGTTTAGATTAAAAAAATAAAGCCGGCAAAGGTAAGCTATTTTGTTTAGGATTTAATAGAAAACAGCGAGAAACATTATTACGAATTTGGTTTAGAGTCTAATTTATACTCTAATATTGTGAATTTGATATAATTGGATAAAATAAAAAACCCTTCAAAATTCTATATTTTGAAGGGTTTGAATATATTCTGATAAAATAAAAATCTTATTTTGCTGCAGGCTGATTTTGGTAGGTTTCAATTTCGAAAACCAAAGTAGAGTTTGGCGGAATAACTCCTCCGGCACCCTTTTCTCCGTAAGCTAAATTTGAAGGAAGAAAGAAGATTGCTTTTTCTCCATCAGTCATCATGTCTAATGCTTCAATGAAACCAGGGATCATTCCGTCTTTTTTACCTACTGTAAACGGGAAAGCCTGGTATCCTTTTTGAGCATCGCGGTTTGCATCATATTTGCCATATGCTTTTGCTACGCTTGCAATACTGCTGTCAAAAAGATTTCCGTTTTCAAAATATCCTGCGTAGTGGAAATAAATATTAGAACCTTCGGCACCTTTTACACCAGTTCCTTTTTTAGTAACTACATATTGTAAGCCTGATGCAGTTTTAGTGGCTTTCGCTTTAGTAGCGGCAAAATAAGCTGCTTTTTCAGTTACTACTTTTTGAGATTCAGCTTTTTTAGCTTCTTGTTTTTTTGCATCATCAGCTAAAACTTTTACAGCATTAAACTTTTTAGCAGCGTCACCTTTGCGGGTAATGGTAATTTTTGTCATGATATCATCCTGAACAATTTTGTTTACATTATCCATTCCTGAAACTACATGACCAAAAATCGTATGTTTTCCGTTTAACCACGGAGTTTCTTTATGTGTGATAAAAAACTGGCTTCCGTTTGTAGCAGGACCAGAATTTGCCATGGCAAGAACACCGCCTTTTTCAAATTTTAATTCTTCAACAAATTCATCTTTAAAAGAATATCCAGGACCTCCAGAGCCGTTTCCGTCAGGATCTCCACCCTGAATCATAAAGTCATTGATTACTCTGTGAAATTTTAATCCGTCGTAAAAAGGTTTTCCTTTAAGTCTTTCCACTTTTACATTAGGATTATTTCCTTCTGCCAGCGAAATAAAGTTAGCTACCGTTACCGGAGTTTTTATGTATTCTAATGATACAACAATATCACCTTTTGTTGTTGATATTGAAGCAAAAATTCCGTCGTTTGGATTGGTTGCCGGAGCCACTTTTGTCGCTGCTTTTGTTGCAGGCGCTTTTGGTTTTGCTACGGGTTTCTTTGTCTGAGCCTGAATGTTTACTACTGCCAGGCAAAATAAAAATAGAAATTTAAACTTCATGATTTAGAATTTAAGTCTATATTGATTTTATAAATAATTTATTGTGGCTTTTCTAATAATTGAATTTCGAAAATAATGTTAGCATTTGGCGGAATAACTCCTCCTGCACCAGTTGCTCCGTAAGCTAAATGAGACGGAATAAAAAGTATTGCTTTATCTCCAAATGAAAGTTGCTCGATTCCTTCGATAAATCCAGGAATCATACCATCTTTACGACCTGCCTGAAAAGGGATAGGCTGGTAACCGTGTTGATCTGCTCTTGCTGCATCAAATTTTCCGAAAGCTTTATTCACCTCTTCTACACTTGAGTCAAACAAAGTTCCGTCTTCTAAGAAACCTGAATAGTTAATGTACAATTGAGTTCCTGCAGTTGGTTTTTTACCTGTTCCTTTTTCAGTAATTAAATATTCTAAACCTGAAGTTGTTTTAGTTGTCTTTGGTTTAACAGAAGCAAAATAAGCTACTTTTTCTTTTTGAACTCCGGCGTATTTACCTTTTTCTTTAGCAATTTCAGAGAAATAGTCGTGAAATACTTTTACAGCATCAAACTTTTTAGCGGCTTCACCATTTCTGATAATTGTTACGGCAACGATCGTATCGCCTTGTTTTACCTGATTTACAACTTCCTGACCTTTGTCTACAACATGACCAAAAATAGTATGTTTTCCGTCTAACCAGGGAGTTTCAACGTGCGTGATAAAAAATTGACTGCTATTTGTTCCAGGACCGTTATTGGCCATTGCCAAAACTCCTGCTTTGTCAAATTTTAAATCCGTGATTTCGTCTTTAAATTTATATCCTGTATCTCCTGAACCAGTTCCTTCGGGATCTCCAGTCTGAATCATGAAATTTTCAATAACTCTGTGAAATTTTAATCCATTAAAAAAAGGCTTATTTTTTAAATAGTCTTTTGTTACAAACTCGTTTTTACCTTCGGCTAAAGTGACGAAGTTTGCAACAGTAACCGGTGCTTTTGTGTAATCTAATTCAACAATAATGTGCCCTTTATTGGTTTCAATATCTGCATATAGACCATCAGGTAGGTTGCTGTGCTCGTCTTTGCAAGAATACAATGAGCTAACGGTAACAGCTAGTAATAATAGAATACTCTTTTTCATTTTTAAAATGTTGTTTTTATGGGTTTATTGTATCTTTTTTAGTTGGAGCTGCAGGTTTTGGTGTTGCAGGTTTTGGAGCAGCTGTAGTGGTTGTAGTGGCAGTCTGACCCGCTGCAGGCATTGGTTTAGCTGCCGGATCCGGTACGAAATTACGAAGTGTAACCGTGCAAATTAAGGATTGATTGGTTCCTATCTTTTTGTTGTCTCCGTGATATCCATAGGCAATATGCGAAGGAAATAAGAAAGTTACGGTTTCATTTTTATGCATCATTTTGATACCATCGCGCAATCCCATCATGATCTCCTGTTTGTCTACATAATAAGTTTGAGGGCCAAGATCAGCTTCAGAATAAATAATTTTACCGTCTATGTCTTTTACTTCCAGATTAAAATAAGCAATATCTCCTTTTTTAGGTGTCGAAAGATCTGTTGTGTTTTTTTCGTCATAATACAACCAATATCCTTTTCTGGTAGCGTAATATTTTATTTTCGGATTGCTTTTGATTATCTTTTTAATAACCTCCTCTTCGTTGGCTACTAATTTTTTGTTTCTGTCCACCGATTTTTTCATGAAAGTACCCGAAGCCTGAGAAATAGGTCTTCTGGCTTCTTCGTGTTGTTTACAGCTCACCAATAAAACAGCAAAAAGTAGGGTGTAAATGCTTAGTTTTAAGTAGTTCATATGGGGTTATATTTTTAGTTTATTTACTAAATTTTCAAATTTCTTCACGGTTTCTTCCATCGAAACGTCAGATCTTCCGCCGGCCGCATTGCTATGTCCGCCACCATTAAAGTGATCTCTTGCAAATTGGTTGACGTCGAATCCGCCTTGCGAACGGAAAGAAATCTTGATAATTTTCTCGTCTTTATTTTCGATAAAAATAGCAGTAAAAACAATACCTTTTATACTTAGTCCGTAATTAACGATTCCTTCAGTATCACCTTTTACATAATCAAAGGAATCCAGTTCTGCCTGAGTAAGTGTAGTATAGGATGTTTTGTGTTCCTCAAACACTTTCATATTCTGTAAAGCGCGGCCTAATAATTGCAAACGGCTGTATGAACTATTATCAAATAATAAAACAGGAATCTGAGTGTTTTCGACTCCTAAATCAATTAACTCTGCAATGATTCTATGGGTGTTTCCTGTTGTTCCCGGAAAACGGAAAGAACCTGAATCAGTCAATATTCCGGTATAGATACAAGTGGCAATGGTTTTATCTAAATCTTCTTTTCTACCTAAAAAAGAAATGAAGTTATACACCATTTCGCAAGTTGATCCAAAAGAAGTATCAGAATAGGTATAAGCTGCATAATCATCCGGTTTTTGGTGGTGATCGATCATGATAAACGGAGCCGTTAGCTTTGCTAAAGTATGTTCCATTTCGCCTGTACGATGAAAAGCATTAAAGTCTAATGTAAAAATCAGCTCAGCTTCTTCAAGTATTTTGGTGCAGTTTTCAGTGCCTTTTTCGAAGATTTTTACGGTTTCAGAACCTGGTAACCAGGCTAAAAAATCAGGAAAATCATTGGGAGCAATCACAGTTGGCTGATGATTGTTTTTTAATAAAAAATGGTATAAACCTAAGGTTGAACCCATAGCATCCCCGTCAGGACCTCTATGTGGAATTATGGCGATTTTCTTTGGGGTAGCGAGTAACAATTGTATCGCTTGAATATCTTGTATTTTCATAGTGTGCGAATTTACATTTTTTTAATGTAATGTTGAAATCATTTTACAGATTAACACACTTTTATTAGTCGACAGTTTTCGGTCGCTCCCGATAGCTATCGGGATCAGTCTCAGTTTTCAGTTTTCTGAAATAGAGTTGATTGAAAAAAAGTAATAATGGTACGCAGATGAAACGGATTAGCTATAGCGAAAACGCGGATTTTAAACGGATTTTTTCTTTTTGGAATTTGGAATTTGCTTTTTGGAATTTAAGTTTTTTTATTTCACAGAGATTCTCAAAGAAAGCTCAGAGATTCACAAAAGGAGTTAAAATAAGACTGATTTGTTTTCGTTGGAATTTGGAATTTATTTTTTGGAATTTTTCTTTTCTATTGGATTTTGGAATTTAAAAAATTGGAATTTATTTTTCGACACAATTTGCGATTTATAAATTCCCACAGAGCCCGAAGAAAAATAAGCAATTGTACAGGCAATGGCAATAAATAATCCGGGTTGAATGCCAAAAAGTTCCATTCCCATAATAGTGCAGGCGATAGGCGTGTGGGTTGCTCCCGAAAATACTGCAACAAATCCCAAACCTGCTAATAGTGCAATTGGCAACGGAATTATTAAAGATAAAGCGCTTCCTAAAGTGGCGCCTACAAAAAACAATGGAGTTACTTCGCCGCCTTTAAATCCTGCTCCTAAAGTAAATCCTGTGAATAAAATTTTAAGTAAAAAATCATACCACATATTGGCATTCGAAAAGGAATCGACAATAACCGGAACGCCTAATCCTGCAAATTTTGTTAAACCAAAACCAGCTATGGCAATCGCCAGAATTATTCCTCCTATAAAAGGACGAAGCGGCGGATATTTAATTTTAGAAAAAAGTGAACCCCAAAAATGAGTGCTTCTGGAAAATAATAAAGCTGCAAAGCCGGATAAAACTCCAATGATGATAACATAGCATAAAGTTGAAATGCTAATTTCAGGAATAACCGGAATACTGTAATGCGTATGTTGTACATGCCAGAATTCGACAGTAAAATATGCAACGTAAGCTACTAAAAAGGATAAAATAATGCTTTTGAAATTGATTTTACTAAAGTATAAAACCTCCAAAGCAAAAATAGCACCCGCCAGCGGAGTTCCAAAAACCGATGCAAAACCGGCACTGATTCCAAGGATGATTAGAATCTTTCTTTCGGAATTATCTAAATTAAAAATCCTGGTAAATTGATCGGCAATTGCTCCTCCCATTTGTACCGCTGTACCTTCTCGACCGGCAGAACCTCCAAATAAGTGAGTAATTAAAGTTCCTAAAAGCACCAAAGGAGCCATCTTGAACGGAATGACTTTCTTAGGATTTTCGTATTCTTCGAGTAATAAATTATTGCCTTTTGCAACAGATTCTCCCCAATAATAGTAGCTAAAACCTACCAATAATCCGCCGAAAGGCAAAAGCCAGATAATCCAGTCGTGGTGAATTCTAAATTGTGTTACAAATTCTAAAGCAACCAGGAAAAACGCTGATGCAGATCCGGATAGAAGACCTATCAAAACGCATATTAAAATCCATTTGAAAGTGGTCAGGAATATTTCTTTTAGTTTTTGAGAAGTCATTAATTATTTAAAGAAAAAGTTTGCCACGAATTTCACTAATTTTCACTAATTAATAGCTTTTTGATTGTGAAAAATAAAAAAAGAAATCTTTTAAATCTTTAACGCGGCTAGTTCTATTTAGGAGTGGCAAAAAAATAATGAAAATTTTTAACCACAAATTCCGCAAATTTTCACAAATTAATAGTTTTAGCAAAAAAACAATTAGCGAAAATTTGCGGAATTTGTGGTTAAAAAATATTTACTGTACAACAGCTGTAAATTCAATTTCTACTAAATATTCAGGCGCAACGAGTTTACTGATTTCATAAAAACCAGTTGTAGGTTTTACATCTTTAAAAAATGAAGAGTGAGCTCTTGCTACTTCTTCAAAAGAAGTAATATCGGTAGTGAAAATTCGGGTTCTGATTACGTCTTTCATTCCAACATTTAAATCTTCCAAAACTTTTTCAACACGTTCCAGGATGTTGTAGGTTTGAGCATAAGCATCATCGGCTTTTACTTTTTCGCCATCAACAATAGCCACAGTTCCTGAAACTTCAATGATATTACCAATTCTTACCGCACGACAATATCCCATTTTGTCCTCCCAAGGTGATCCTGTTAAGATGTTTTCTCTTTTCATTTCTTTATATTTTATTGAATTTGTTTCTTCGATTTTAAATCAAATTCCGGTTAGTTAATTTCGCTGCAATTTATAAAATATACAACTGATAAAGAACCAAATTAGATTGAAATCAATTCGTAAAAAGTTCTTTTTTGTGATATTTTGAGGAGTAAGTTTTATTTTCTTGCCACAGATTAAAATGATTCTAAGGATTATTTATTTTGTAAAAATTTTTGCCACGAATTACACGAATTTACACCAATTTTAATTCGTTTAATTTGTGTAATTGGTGGCGAAAAAACACTTACAGCATAAATCATTTTAATCTGTGAATCCCGATAGCTATCGGGAGTGACGAAAAAAAATCATTATTCAATTTGATGTTGCTGATAAAGGCGAAGTTTATTTTGGGTAACAGTAAGGTTTTGCTGCAATACTTCGATTTTGTCTAAAAGATTTGCAATGACATCAATACCTTCTAAATTGATTTTAAGATCATAATGCAGTCGGATCATTTTTTCTACGGCGGGTAATTGTTCCGGTTGTAGATATTCATCTTCTTCCAGAAAAATAATTTTCACTAAACCATAATTATGAAGCTCTGTTATAAAAGTGTTTTCAATTTCGTGATACAGACAAAACTGTTTTATTTGAATTAAGTTTTTACTATTCATGATTTCTTAATTTAGCTAGTTCTTCGAATAATTCTTTTTCTTTTGCCGATAATTTTGTTGGAATTTTTAACGTATAAGTAATGTACAAATCCCCAAACTGATTGTCTTTTTTATATATCGGAAAACCTTTTCCTTTCAGTTTTACTTTCGTTCCGGGTTGAGTTTCCGGGGCTACTTTTATTTTTACTTTTCCGTCAAAAGTATTCACATAGATTTCGCCTCCTAAAATGGCCGTGTATAAATCCAGATCAACATCAGCATATAAATTATTGCCTTCTCGTTTAAATTCTGAATTGTTATCAATTAAAAAAGTAATGTATAAATCCCCGTTTGGTCCGCCATTTGCGCCCGGTGCTCCATGATTAGGAATTTTTATAATTTGTCCGTTTTCGACTCCGGCCGGAATTGTAATTCGGATATTTTTGCCGTTTACCGTTAGATTTTGTTTGTGCGTAGTATAAGCTGAAGCTAAGTCAAGTTGCAATTCAGCATTAAAATCCTGTCCGCGGTATTTTGCCTGACCTCTTGAACTTCTTCCTGAAGAACCGTACATAGAATTGAAGAAATCAGAAAAATCACTTCCTGAAAAATCTCCTCCGCCAAAATCAGAATAACTTTGATTGCCGCCTTGCTGTTGTCTGGAATATTGTTGCTGTTGGTTGGGATCGTAACCTGCTTTTTCGAATTCATCAGCATGTTTCCAGTCTTTTCCGTATTTGTCGTATTTTTTACGATTTTCGGGATTGCTTAAAACTTCGTTTGCTTCGTTTATTTCCTTGAATTTTTTCTCTGCTTCCTTATCATTCGGATTCAGGTCAGGATGATATTTTCTGGCCAGTTTTCTATAGGCCTTTTTAATCTCGGCTTCAGTAGCCGATTTTGTGATATCTAATACTTTATAATAGTCAATGTAGTCCATTTGCTTGTATTTTTATAAAGATAAATTAAAATCTTGAAGTTACTCATAACTTATTAAATGTCAAAGTAAAAAGAGCATTTTTGTATTAATACTCTTGTTTTAAGAAATATGAATGATTAATCGATTTATTTAAGTTAAATCTTACTTTTTGATAAGTATATGTAATTATTTCTTATATAATTGCAGATATAAACCTACAAATATTTGTAGAATCTAACCTTTTAATCTTTAAATTATGAGAAAATTATCTTTTTTAAAATCAACCTTTAGCTTTGCACTTTTGATTTTTATGTCAGTTTTAGTTTCAAGTTGTAGTTCAAGCAGTGATGATGATAATACGTCAGCAGGTACAGCATTCAATCCATCAAATTTTTCACTAACCATTACAAAAAAAGAAGTTACTGCAACTGTTGGTTTAATGATTACATATGACTTGAAAAATATTTCAAAAGAAGCATATAATGATTATACACAAGGTTCTTTTTCTGTAAAGTTTACTGTTAAGAGTACAGACGGAGAAATATTCCAGGATATTGTTACTGTAGATTATATAGATGCAGGAATTACTTTTAGTGGGTTAACTTTTCTTGATTATAGCGAAGTAAAAACTTTAGATCTTACAACACTAACTGCTGTAATTATTAAAAATAAATAGCATAAAAATAAACAGTAATTAATTACTAGTGTGATGACCGATTTGTTTTTTTAACAAATCGGTTTTTTTTCTACAAGAAGTTTGGCAGGTTTTTTGCTTTCCAAAAATTAGCCTAATATATTGTTATAATAGTCTTAAAGTTGTAGTGCCTAATTAAATTATGCTATTTTTGTGATGCTATGCTTTGATCTTATAAAATTTTTAAAAGCCGATTCGATAATACTTTTTCAATGAAGCACATCTTATTTTTCATATTATTTTTTACCGCTGTCACTGTTTCAGCTCAAACTGAATTTGGTACTAAATACAGACCTATCGCAGCACCTAAATTTGGTGCAAAGCCAAAGAAGACTCCAGTACCAGAGGTTAAAGATCCTCAGGCTGATAAGATGGATATACCAAGTATAAAAACACCAAACGTTTTTGATAACACCAGTATCACTCCAAAATCGCAATTGCAGGTAGGGGCAGAGAAAAGTAAATTTACAATGTCTACCGAAACTGATTTTGCCAATCCTGGTGACCGTTATGTACCTAAAATGGAAAAAGATCTGGATAAAGCTTTAAGAGATGCAGGACTAAAAGAAGGTCGCGGACAATTAGTAAGAAAGAATATTTCGCTGGGAGATTTTAGAACAAAATCGAAATACTTTATTATAAAGCTAAGAGATTTTGGTGCTATTGATGGCGATTTGGTAAAAGTATCTTCTAATGATCAGGTGATTAGAGATCAGATATTTTTAGAAGGTAATTTTAAAGATGTAAAAATTGATCTTGTAAACGGTTTTAATAAATTGGATTTCGAAGCACTAAACATTGGTAGTTTAGGAGGAAATACAGCCGAAATTCGAGTTTATGATGATAAAGGTCAATTGGTAACCAATGATTATTGGGATAATCTTGCGGCAGGTTTTAAAGCTTCTATTGTAGTAACAAAAGAAGAATAAGATACAATCAAATCGTGTTGCATCTTATCTTCTAGCTTTAATAATTATCAATCTTTCGCCAGTTCAGGAGTATTATTCGATTTTCCTTCGCCAGTTTCCTTTAATAGAAAACTCACCAGAATTGCTATCGAAATTCCAATTATCCAGAATAAACCTGCTTGTTGAAAATGCATAATTTTATCCGTAGTATCATTTAATGTTTGTCCGAACAAACGACTGAATAACGGACTCAAAAGCGTTGTTACTCCAAAAGTTATAAAATTAATAGCTCCTGTAGCACTTCCTTTTACATTGTCAGGATTCGCTTCTTTAATTATAGAATACGGAATCATTGCAGCACCAGAACCAAGGCCTAACAAAAACATACTGATTTTTGTAGGAAGTAAATCGGGGAAATACAATAACTGAATCAGGCTCAAAATCATAAATAGCGCTCCAAATATTAAAACGGGTTTGCGTTTGTTTATTTTATCGGTAATATATCCTAATAACGGACAGCCAAATACCCAGCCAAAAGCAACCATTGCACTCGAAATTGTTGCACTATGAAAGTCGAAAGCACGATCTTTCTGAAAAAAATCTACTGCCCAAGTCATAGCAAATATAGTGGTTGGAGCAAATAATAATCCTGAAACGATTCCGCACAACCAGGATTGAGGATTACTAAAAACAACTTTATAAGGTTCAAGCAAACTTTGTTTTTTTACGATAGTTTCTTCCTTTTTCTCGACTGCGTTTGCCGGAGTTATAAACCAAAGTCCAAAAGCTACGATTATAGTAAAAATTCCGATAGAAAGCCAGAAGGTATTAATGTTCATTCCTTTTTCTATTAAAGGACCTACAACAAATTGCCCTGCTGAACCGCCGAGCATTCCTAAACATTGAGTAAAACCAATTGCAGTTGCCAATGATTTTGCTGAGAATCCTTTGCTCGCCAAATACACACAACCCGGAAAAGCGAAGGCACATCCGGCACCTTGAAATAATCGCCCCGTTACGCCGCTAAACTGACTAGAAATCATAAACAATAAACAGCCAATTCCTAAAATAAGTGCTCCGGCAAAGAGCGAATATTTGGCCCCAAACCGATCCAGGGCAATTCCTGCGATCAAACTACAGGTAGAATAAGTATAATAATAAGTTCCGATAATTGTCACCAATCGAATCTCATTTACAGAAAAACTCTGTGCAAGTTCCGGAAGCATTACAGCCGGGGAGGAGCGTATAACATAATCTAAAAAATAGAAAAGCAAACCAAATACCCATGCAATAATGTAATATTTAGTATATGATTTATTTGTATTGATGTCCATAAAAATGTATTTCTTTTATTTTGAAGGAACACGAATTGCACGAATTTGCACAAATTTTTGATGAGTACTTTAAGTTTGCGAAATTAATTTCACAAATAGAATTGGTGCAAATTCGTGCAATTAGTGTTTATGAATGTCTAAAAATCCGTTTTTAAATACCTTCTTTCAAATGTTTGTAGTTGGATTTTATAGTATCTAAAACTTCATCCATTTTACCGCCAAGCATTAGTCTTGTCATCGATTTTGCCATACCTACAACTTGTTCCCATTCTACTTTTGGCGGCATTGCCAACGCATTTGGGTTGGTGAAGATATTCAGTAAAACAGGACTATTATGTCTCAACGCATTTTCGATTGCAGCTTCAACCTCTTCGGGTTTATGCACATTTACACCCTGAAAACCCATTGCCTGAGCAATTAGTCCAAAGTCCGGATTGACCATATCGGTTTCGTTATCTGGTAAACCAGTCACTTCCATTTCGAGTTTTACCATTCCTAAAGCACGATTATTAAAAACAATAATTTTTATGGGAATTTCATATTGTTTAATGGTTGCTAAATCACCCAATAGCATTGAGATACCACCATCACCACACATGGCAATAACTTGTCTTTCAGGATGTGCGAGAGCTGCTCCTATAGCCATTGGCATTGCATTGGCCATAGATCCGTGATTGAAAGAGCCCAGCATTTTTCGTTCTCCTGTTCCTTTTATAAAACGAGCTCCCCAAACGCAGGTCATCCCGGTATCTACAGTAAAAATGGCATCTTTAGTGGCCAGTTTATCAATGATATGCGCCACATATTCCGGCTGAATAGTATCTTCTCCGCCATTATCATTAATATATGTGTTCATGTTCTCTTTTACGCTGGCGTATAGTTTTAGCTGTGCCTGTAAAAAACTATCATCTGTTTTGGTTTCTAATAATGGTAATAAAGCTTCTATAGTATCGGCGACATCACCGCATAATCCCATGTACAGATTGGCTCTTCGGCCTAAACGTTCTGTGCTGGTATCAATTTGAATAATTTTATTATCACCAGGCATGAATTTATCGTAAGGAAAATCAGTTCCTAACAATAAAACCAAATGCGATTCATGCATGCTATGATAAGCAGAAGGCTGACCAAGTAAACCTGTCATTCCTATTTCGTTAGGATTATTGGGCTGAATACTCATTTTTCCTCGGAAAGAATATCCTACGGGAGCTTTGATATGCTGCGATAATTGCACCACCTGATCGTGAGCTTTTTCGGCACCAATTCCGCAGAATAAAGTGATTTTGGAACTCTCATTGATCGCTTTTGCTAAATGCTGTAATTCAGTATCAGAAGGTCTGATAACCGGATTACAATGAAAAAATTGGGTAGATATATTGCTTTCAACTGCTTTTAATTCTGATACATCACCCGGTAAACCAATCACAGCAACACCTTTTTTGCCCAAAGCATGTTGTATGGCAGTTTGTATGATTCGGGGAGCTTGCTCAGCCGTCATAATCATCTGATTATAATAACTGCAATCGTCGAAAAGTTTGATGGTATTAGTTTCCTGGAAATAATCCATTCCCATTTCGCTCGTATTTATGGTGGAGGCAATGGCTAATAAAGGAACGTGCGAACGATGCGCATCATACAAACCATTTATTAAGTGTACATGTCCCGGGCCGCAACTTCCGGCACAAACCGCAAAACCGTCTAATTCGGCCTCGGCAGCAGCTGCATAAGCGCCGACTTCTTCATGTCGAACATGAATCCATTTTATTTTTCCGTTTCTGCGTATCGCATCATTAAAATGATTTAAACTATCACCGGTTACTGCATAAACGCGTTTTACTCCGGCTTCTACCAACATGTCAACTAATTGTTCTGCAACTATTTTACTCATGGATTATATTTTTAAAATTAATATTCAGACAGTACAAACATTGGTTATGGTTTACTTTCTTAATGATTATATTTTAAGATACACTTGGTTATGATGTAAAAACGGTTTTTGGTATGGTTTTATAAATTTAAGAAAAAGAAATGGTTTTAAGAAGGAACTAAGGTTCTAAGATTCTAAGCTGCTAAGATTTTTTTTTAAGTGGCTAAGGTTCTGAGGTACTAAGTTACTAAGTTTTTTTTGAGTTACTAAGGTTCTAAGATTCTAAGCTGCTAAGCTTTTTTTAAGATTCTGAGTATCTAACAAAGCAAGAAAGGTTCAAAAGGGTAAAGCTTTTACGCTTCGTTTACCTTTTGAACCTTTAATAATAAATAAAGTTGGTAGTATTCTTTCGATTTTTAGATCTTAAAATCTTAGAGACTTAGTGTCTTAGTGTCTTAGAACCTTAGCAACTTAGACTAGAAAGGATCCGCAGTTACTCTAAACTTCATATTTGCTTTTACGGTAACATCTTTGGTAAGGGTTTCTTTTAAGGTAACCTGAGTTCTTATTTTATATTTATCGGCTTTAATGTATTGATCTAGTCTGGCATCGGTACAAATTAAATCTAGCGTATTGCTTGTCGAGTTGATATTGTCCAGATAGGCCAATTCGATTTCGTCAGCATCATTTGTGGAGATGTAGAGATGAATTGATTTTAAAAATGTAAAAGTTTTATCTGAAGGATCAGAAATAATTAGTTTAAGAGATCTTATTTTTACCTCCTTTACCAAACTCGCTTTGGTTTTGTTATTACTGAATTCAGCCGAAGAATTTGTAGTAACATCAGGCGTAATAATTTCTGATGGCAGATTGATAGGTAAATTGCTTTTTATTTTAATAGAAGCTTCATTAGAAATAGTAAAAGTCAATAAGTCGTCTACCGCATCGCAAGAGGTTACAAAGACAGCTAAAAAAAGAAAAAGGGCAATAAGTTTTGATTTCATGGTTATGGTTTTTCGTTTAAATACGATGTTTCTTGAATGTTGGTTTTTTTTAAGATACTAAGTTTCTAAGGTGCTAAGTAACTAAGTTTTTTTGACGATCCAACACCTTAGAAACTTAGCACCTCAGAAACTTAGAATCTATATAGAAAAAAAATCAAAATTCCATTTTTCAAATTCGAATATAAAAAGTATTTTTGCGCATGCAACACAACGTACTTATTTTAGATTTCGGATCGCAATATACACAGCTTATTGCGCGTAGAGTTCGCGAATTAAATATATTCTGCGAAATTTTCCCTTACAATCACTTTCCTAGTGATTTATCACCTTATAAAGCCGTAATTTTAGGAGGAAGCCCTTTTTCTGTTCGTGCAGAAGATGCTCCACATCCTGATTTATCTCAAATTCGAGGCAAACTACCTATGTTGGCGGTTTGTTACGGAGCACAATATTTAGCCCATTTTAGTGGAGGCGAAGTAGCCGCTTCAAACACCAGAGAATATGGTAGAGCGAATTTATCTTATATTAAAGAAGGTGAAACTTTCTTTAACGGAGTTTCAGAAAATAGCCAGGTTTGGATGAGTCATAGCGATAGTATCAAGGCTTTACCAACAAATGCTGTAAAATTGGCAAGCACGCATGATGTAGAATATGCGGCTTACAAAATTGAAGGCGAAACAACCTATGCAATTCAGTATCACCCTGAAGTTTTCCATTCTACAGATGGATCAAAAATGCTGAAAAACTTTTTAGTAGATATTGCAGAAGTTCCTCAAAACTTTACACCAAATGCTTTCGTAGAGGAAATGGTGGGAGAATTAAAAGAGAAATTAGGAAACGATAAAGTGGTTTTAGGATTGTCAGGCGGAGTAGATTCTACTGTAGCTGCAGTTTTATTACACCAGGCCATTGGTAAAAACTTATATTGTATTTTCGTAAATAACGGTTTACTTCGTAAAAACGAATTCCAAAATGTATTAGATCAATACAAAGGAATGGGATTAAACGTAAAAGGAGTAGATGCCGGAGATCGTTTTCTTGGTGAATTAGCCGGAATAAGTGATCCAGAAACAAAACGTAAAACTATTGGTCGTGTATTTATCGAAGTTTTTGATGATGAATCACATTTGATCGAAGATGTAAAATGGCTGGCACAAGGAACTATTTATCCTGATGTAATCGAATCGGTATCTGTAAAAGGACCATCGGCAACGATTAAATCACACCATAATGTGGGTGGATTGCCGGATTATATGAAATTAAAAATTGTAGAACCACTTAGAATGCTTTTCAAAGATGAAGTAAGAAGAGTTGGAGCTACTTTAGGAATAGATCCTGAATTGTTAGGAAGACACCCTTTTCCGGGACCAGGATTATCAATCAGAATTTTAGGAGATATTACTCCGGAGAAAGTTCAAATCTTACAAGATGTTGATGCCGTTTTTATCGACGGATTAAAATCTTGGGGATTGTATGACAAAGTTTGGCAGGCTGGAGCAATTTTGCTTCCGGTAAACAGTGTTGGGGTGATGGGCGATGAGCGTACTTACGAAAAAGTAGTAGCGCTTAGAGCTGTAGAATCAACAGATGGTATGACTGCTGACTGGGTTCATTTACCTTATGATTTCTTGATGAAAGTGTCGAATGACATTATAAATAAAGTAAAAGGCGTGAACCGCGTGGTTTACGATATTAGCTCAAAACCACCAGCAACAATTGAGTGGGAATAGTATTGTTTTTCAAATTAAGGCGTTACATTTGTAACGCCTTAATTTTTTAAACCTACTATTTATGAGAGAATTTTTAACGATTTCTCTTGTCTTTATTTTGTCTTTTAACAAAATAACTGCGCAAGATTCAATTATTGAACACAAAATTCAAAAAGGAGAAACTGCCTATTTTATTGCCCAAAAATACAAGGTTTCTGTTGATGAAATTTACAAACTCAACCCCGAGTCGCAGAGCGGAATCAAAGACAATCAAATTATTAAGATTCCGGTTCACTCCGCAGAAAAAGAAAATTCAAACCAGCAAATTACTCATGTTGTTGGTCCCAAAGAAACCCTTTTTGGTTTATCAAAACAATATAATATTACTGTAGAAGCGCTTCAAAATGCAAACCCTATTTTGGCCAACGGATTACAGATTGGTCAGGAATTAGTTATTCCGAATCCTTCGAGTTTTCTTAAAACAGAAAGTACAACTTCTTCAAAAGTAACGCATCAGGTTGTTGCTAAAGAATCCTTGTTTAGTATCGCGAGAGCTTATAATGTATCTGTTAATGATTTAGAAAATCTAAACAAAGATCTTCTTATTAACGGATTGCAGATTGGTCAGACGATTTCAATTCCAAACAAACGAAAAACCTTAGACGGACGAGTTCGCGTGATCAATCAGGAAACGGTTTTTCATGTGGTTGAACCAAAGGAAACTAAATTTTCGATTGCCAAAAAATACAATATTTCTATCGATCAGTTAGAGTCTCAAAATCCCGAAATTGTAAACGGATTAATTGTTGGGAATAAATTAGCCATTAATACCAAGGAAGTAAAACCAACCAACGAAAGCGAAGAATTGATGTTGGCTTTGGCCGAAAAACAAGTTGTAGTCGAAAAAGGAAAAGCCAAAACGGTTGAATTGGAAGATTTGAAAGACAGATTGGTGGTTCAGAAAGAAATGAATCAGAAAATTATTAAGATTAATGATTTGAAAGTGAATCTGAATGATATGAACGGTTCGAAGGAAAATTCGGTTGAAAAACTGCGATTGGTTCTGGAAGCCAATAAAAATGTACAGGATATTTTAATGGCAAAATTAGATTCGTTGGTGAACACGATGAATAATGATTTGGTCGATTTAAAAAGAATGGATATTCTGAATGTCGATGAGTCAAAAAGATTAGAAAAGCGATCGTATGAAAGTATCGGCAAAACCAGTGAATTATCTTCTCAACTAAAAAAAGAATTGGCAGAAAACCGAAAAGTCTATGCCGGTTTAATGAATAAAGTAGAAAAAATTGCTGTTGAAGAAAATCAGGAATACAAGAAGAAAATCCGCGAAAGCGAAAAAAATACAAACGTTAAGTCTTTGCAGCAAAGACTTTCATTAGAAGAAATAAAAAGATATAAAATAGAACAGGAGCAGGGCGATGCGCAAAATCAGCTTTTAATTGCTAAGATTGATTCGCTTGATACGCAGAAAAAAATCGAAGTAAAACGACATATTAGCAAAGCGACTTATTATAGTATGGAAGCCCGAAAGTTTGATGATAAACTGGCTTTGATAAAATTGAAAAAGTATCAGGATGAAGCCATTAAAAAACAAGATAAATCGACTTCTGCTGAATCTGCAAAAACAATTTCGCTTGAAGAAATGAAGCGTGAACTTAAGGAAAATCCGCTTAGAGCAGACAAAACAGTAAAAGTTGAAGTTTATGATAATCTTAAAGAAGTTTCAAACGGCTATTACTTAGTTTTAGGTATATTTACAGACTCGTCGCTGAGAGATAAGCTCATTATGAAACTCATTGATTCTGGCGATTTTAACGCTAGTTTCTTCTTTAATATCAACAGTCTTTCGTACTATGTTTACTCAGATATGTACCAAAATATGGAAGAAGTACTTTATAAATGCAAGAAAAACGAAGAAGATGAGTTATATAAAGAGGTTGTTATTGCTAAGGTAGAAATTGATCTTAGATAATAATTGGCGATAAAATAACAAGTGGCAAGAATCTTGCTTTAAAGAGATTTTAGTAACTTGTTTTGAATTAAAAATTAAATTGTTTTAAGTCTATTATGAAGTATTATTCAACATTATTGTTTCTCGTTTTTTTTGTAACATTTTCTGCTTTTTCACAAGAAAAGGTTATTAAATATACCGTTGCGAATGGAGAAACTATTAACCAGATTGCCGTAAAATTTAAGGTTACGCCTTATGATATTTATGCATTAAACCCCGATGCCAGAAGTGGTATAAAACCCAATACAGTTTTACTGATCCCAACCAACAATGCAAAATCTGCAGCGGTTAAAACAGAAACAGCTGTGGCAAAAACGGGCGGTAATACCAAAGAAATAATTCATGAAGTACAGCCAAAAGAAACTTTTTATAGTATCGAAAAAAAGTATGGTATCTCTGATGAAGCTTTGAAAGCGGCAAACCCTACTTTAGAAAAAACCGGAGTTCAGATTGGACAAAAACTGGTGATTCCTGCAAAAGGATCAGCGGTAAAATCGGCTGTAAAATCTTCGGTAGCGGCTGAAAAACCAGCGAAAGAAAAAGCTCAGGAAAAATATGTGTATCATGATGTTGTAGCAAAAGAAACTAAGTTTTCGATCGCTAAACAATACGGAATAACTATTGAAGAATTAGAAAAACGCAATCCTGAAATTGTTTCTAATTTACCCGTAGGATACCGATTAACCATAAAAGGAAAAGCACCTAAAACAGATGCTGCAAGTCCTGCTGTAACAACTACTGCCAAACCAGTTGAAACTGCTAAAAAGGCGACAACTTATATGGAGTATCAGGTAAAACCAAAAGAGACTTTTTATAGTTTAGGAAGAACTTTTCACATTTCTCAGGAAGAATTAACGGCATTGAATCCGTCACTTTCTGAAGGAGTAAAAGAAGGAATGGTTTTAAAAGTTCCTGCAGGATATTTAGCTCCGGCTCCAATTATTCCGCAACAGCAGCCTGTTGAAAAAGCAATAGAAAATTCAAATACAGGAGGTTCTATACAAATTGTAGATAAGGTAAAATCTGAAACTGTTTCGGTTAATCCGGAAGTGGTGGAACTAACGAAGAAAAGAGGACAAAACGATCGTAAAAAATTAGTTTTATTGTTGCCATTTAATTTGAATAAAATGCAGAATGATACAACAAGTCCTGCTAATCGTATCAAAAACGATAAATTCTTAAACATGACTCTTGATTTTTATGCAGGAGCAATGATGGCGATCGACTCGGCTAAAACCTTGAAATTGCCAATTGATGTGGCGATTTATGATTCTCAGGAAACAAAGACGAGTTCAAATGTTTCTACTTTAATGGTTCAGAATAAATTGCAGGATGCCCATGCAGTAATTGGACCATTTTATCAAAATAATGCTGAAACTACAGCAAATACATTGCGTTTGTTTAATGTTCCGGTTATTTCTCCATTATCAAAAGATAAAGCAAACCCAATTGATAATTTATACCAGACAATTCCATCTAGTGATGTGGTGAGAAATGCGATGTTTGATTATATGCGTGCGAAAAACGGAAACATTGTAGCTGTTGTTGATAAAAAGAAAGAATCGGTTATTAGTTATATCAAACAAAACCAAAAAGGAGTTGTTTTTGCAGCTTTGACAGAAACAGGTGGTTTGGATGTAGCGAGCTTAAAAAGTTTGTTATTGCCTAACAGAATGAATTATGTGGTGATGGAAACCGGAAACACTGCAATGGTAAAAACTACCATTAAAGCCTTGCTGGATGCGCAAAAAACATGTCAGGTTCAATTGGTTATTTTAGAACCAAACAGCACATTGGATACTGACGAAATTAGTTTTGATAATTTAGTAAAACTGAAATTAATGTATCCGTCTGTAACTCGTGAAAGCGATGAACCGGGAGTTTTAATCTTCGATAAAGAATACAGATTGAAGAATAAGATAAACCCAAATACTTATGCAACACGCGGATTTGATGTTACTTTTGATACCATGATGCGTTTGGTACAAGGAAAAACATATCAGGAAACTGCAGATTTAATGACAACGGAACAAGTTGACAATAAATTTCAATTTTATAAAAAAGAAGATGGTGGACACGCCAATAAAGGAGTGTACATTTTATATTACGATTCAGACTTAACTTTAAAAGTAGCCAATTAATGACATCAAAAGT
>Ga0247815_10000503_pt1 | contig 30716 bp, 30 predicted proteins | sample UWRJL194509B1_FD_181014 | JGI IMG/M metagenome (GOLD analysis project Ga0247815, IMG submission 181014) | Plant litter microbial communities from Arlington Agricultural Research Station in Wisconsin, United States - UWRJ-L194-509B-1 | ecosystem: Environmental > Terrestrial > Plant litter >...
CATTGGTTGAGCATTATCTAACTTATAATAAGGCATTCGATAAGCATAAATTTGAAGTTCTTGGCGGATTCTCTTATCAAAAATTTGAAAGATCAGGAACAAGTTTCAGTATTGATGGAATTTCAGCGCAGGGAGCAGGTGTAAAACCATCTATTAATCCAGGTTTTGCAGGAACGCAATCTGGTACAACAGGTTATGCTCAGGAAAACGAATTGCAATCTTATTTTGGAAGATTAAATTACAGTTTCGATAATAAATATTTATTGACAGCTTCTATGAGAGCTGATGGTTCTACACGTTTTGGAGATAATAACAAATACGGTTATTTCCCTTCATTTGCTTTAGGATGGAATATCACTAATGAAAATTTCCTGAAAGATTCTAAAACAATCAATAACCTAAAGCTTAGAGCAAGCTGGGGACAAACAGGAAATCAGGAAGTACCCAATAAACAAACTAAGGCAAGTTACTCTTTGGCTGGCCCGGACGGATATTATTTAAATGATGATTTAAATCTTGTAAATGGTGTTTCTGTTTCCAGAACAGCAAATCCAGATTTAAAATGGGAAGTTGTTACACAATATAATGTAGGTCTTGATTTTAATTTATGGAATGACAGATTTTATGGAACTGTAGACTATTTTAATAAAACAACTACAGATGCTATTTTGTATATACCTTCAACTCCTTTAAGTCAGACAAAATTTATCTGGACAAATATCGACGGTAAAATTGTTAATAAGGGTATTGAGATTATGCTGGGTTCTAAAATCATCGATAGAAAAGATTTTACCTGGAATGTTGATGTGAATGGATCTACATTAAATAACAAAATTGAAAACTTACCGCTTTCAGAAATCTTAACAGGTGCTATTTCTGGTCCTGGACAATCAGGTGTTAATGCTAATATTTACAAGAGCGGTTATGCGGCTGGTTCATTCTATTTGTTAGAGCACACTGGTTTTGATCAAAACGGAGCAAACATATTTAAAGACCAGAACGGAGACGGTAAAATTGATAACAGCGACAGGGTTATTATCGAAGGAGCTTTACCCACTTTTTATTACGGTTTCAACAGTGATATGAGATATAAAAACTTTAGTTTTTCATTCTCAATTATCGGGCAAACAGGCGGTTATTTGTTGAATAATACAGGATTGAATGCTTTAAATATTAACAACTTAGCATCAGATCGTAACGTGGCAACAGGATATTATGAGTCAGGGGCAAACCCAACAAACTCACCAATTTTGTCTACGCTTTTCTTAGAAAAGTCTGATTTTATAAGATTAAATGCGGCGCGTATAGGTTACAATTTTGATTTGAAAGGATTAAACTGGATTAATGGCTTAACACTATATGTTACAGGAAATAACCTAATTACAATTACAAATTATACAGGATTTGATCCATTAGTAAATACGCCTAAAGCAACCGACGGAAACCAATCTATTGGAATTGATTACGCAGCTTATCCAACTTCGAGAACGTTCAGTTTCGGAGCAACTTTAAAATTATAAATTATGAAGACAAAGACATTATTAAGCATAAAATTTTTAACATTATTCTCTTTCATTTTTCTTCTCAACAGCTGTACTGATCTGGATGAAGTTTTTTTAGATGAAATACCTGGAAATACAGTTTCAGATCCTGCGGGTTCACTTGCTGCCGCTTATGACAGATTGGGTGACGGAACTTTCGTTGATCATGGAGCCATTTTTGCCATGCAGGAATACACAACAGATGAAGCTATTTTACCAACTCGCGGAAGTGACTGGGGAGATGGCGGAAAATGGAGAGATATGCACGAATTTACCTGGAGCTCTACCAATTCAATCATTGTAGGTAACTGGGATTTATTAACAAATGGTATTACACGTTGTATAACCGCTATACAATCGGCTGAACAAAGTACAATTCCTGAAAAGAAATTATATGCTGCAGAAGCAAAAGCGCTTATGGCTTTTTACACATATACCACTTTAGATTTATACGCACAGGCTCCATATAAAGATCCAATGGATACAAAAGCCACTTTACAAATTTTAAAAGCAGATACTCAAATCGATAAATTAATTACAGATGTTGAGGCTTTAATTCCTGATTTGGCTGATATTGGTACACAAAGAACCTACCAGGGAAGATTTACCAAACAAGCCGCTTATGCTTTTTTAGCCAACATGTATTTAAATCGTGCTGTGTTCAAAGATCGTTACAATGCGTCATCAAATTTCAATTTTAATGAACCGGCCGTAACAGGAAGCACAGGAACAGATATGGACCGTGTTATTTACTACACCTCTTTATTAATCGATTCAGGAAAATTCAGTTTAGAGAGCGACTTTTTCAAAAACTTTGCAAGAGACAACAATAATGGTAAAGAACTTATTTTCGCTATTTCTCAAAAAATAGATTACATCCGTAACGGTTCAAACAGTTTTGCTTATGTGTGCATGGAGCGTAACCAGAGAGCATCTGCAGCAAACAGAGGAACAAATGCTGCTTGTATAACTCCTGAATTTTACGCATCATGGGATGGTAATCATGACGATCCAAGATTCGAACAGCATTATCAATATGCTGACGGTACATGGTTCATGAACGATGGTACAGATGTAAGTGTTCCCGCAACCGATATTGTACCTAAAAGCAGTCCGGCGTTGCCTTGGTTCCATTTCAACAGAGGAATTCAGGCTGGTCTTCAATATGGTCCTATATTATTAGCTTCAGGATCTCTTGAAATGGTAGGTAACCGTATCAAAGTTTCTCCGTTATTTATGGAAAAAAGTACAGGTACAAGAATGAATTTTACCCCATCATTAACCTTTGCAGACCCTACAAAATCTGTTTTCGCTCAAAACGAAATCAATCAGGGAGCCCGTGTTTTTAAATATGAATTTGATCCGGAAGGAGGAAACGGTAACAGTAATGTTGATATCCCGTTGTTTCGATTAGGAGGAATTTATGCCATGAGAGCCGAAGCCTATTTTAGAAAAGGAAGCACAGGTTTAGCCATGATCGATCTTAATACATTGCGTACCAGCAGAAAAAGAGAATCTTTATATGGCAATGCTCCAGGAAAAGCACTTACTGCTTTAGACTCAGATCAATTGTACAAAGAATTAGGTTTCGAGTTGTACTGGGAATTACAAAGAAGACCACAAAGTATCCGTTTTGGAAAATTCGATTTAGCCGGAACTGCAAAAGCTGCTTCTCAACCCTTTAGAAGAGCATTCCCAATTCCGCAAACCGTTATTGACCAAAAAGTATTCAAACAAAATCAAGGATATAATTAAAAGTTTTGTGTTAGTTTATTTTTTTTTACAAAGAGCCTGTTTCGAAAGAGACAGGCTTTTTCATTTTAATTCGAAAGGATATACATAAGCTTCTCCCAACTAATCTCAAGCCCGGAAAAAAACTTAGAACCTTAGCGTCTCAGCATCTCAGAATCTTAAAAATAGGGGCATGCCACCATCCCGATAAGAGGGCAAAGTTACTTTGCGCGTATACGCCCTCTTATCGGGATGCTGTCGGGCTTTCACTGCTACTTCGGTAGCTTAGCTCTATCCCTCATGCGCGCGTAGTTTTCATAAGACGATTATCAATTTATCATTGTAGATTCGTTATCACTGTTGATTATTAATCAAATTGCATCGTCATAATAATATCCACAGATGCTAAATCGTAGAGACGCACAGCAGTGCGTCTAAAGCCCAATTGGCACGTCCAACAAAAAAACCTCTGCACCTCAATTCACAAGTCCAGTTAGAAAACTAATAGGAAAAAGCAAATTTTAGACGCACTGCTGTGCGTCTCTACGGAAAATCATTGTCAATTATTAATTATCAACTCATCATTATCAATTTATCATTGTAGATTCGTTATCACGGTTGATTATTAATCAAATTGTATCGTCATAATAATATTTACACATGCTAAATCGTAGAGACGCACAGCAGTGCGTCTTAAGCCCAATTGGCACGTCCAATTAAAAACCTCTGCACCTCAATTCAAAAACCCAATTCAAAAACCTCTGAACCTTTGCACCTCTGAACCTTTGTCCCTTAAAAAAGAAGTAGTTATAATATAAAACTCAACCGAGATCTTATAAGATTCAAAACCAATTCTATAACTAAATTTGATAGTAATTTTCAAACCTTCGAAAATTTATAAAATATAAAATTCAAGAATCAATAATTCAAAAAAATCACATAAAATGATACATCAAATCGATACAACAGACAATATTGTAGCTTTTAGAGCTTTGGCCGAAGTAACAAAAGAAGACTTTCTTAGCGTAGTTGTTCCCGCTGTAGAGCATTTAGTTAAGCAAAGTAACGAAGTCAACTTTTTATTAGTTCTCGACACTGATATTCAAAATTTTACAGCCGGTGCCTGGTTGCAGGATGCTTTACTAGGATTAAAACATTTAGGAAAATGGAATAGAGCTGCAATCGTAACAGATTCTGACGAAATCATAACTTTTACAAACGGTTTTAGTTTTGTCGTTCCCGGAGAATTTAAAGGATTTAAAAAATTAGAATTCAACAAAGCTTTAAATTGGGTCGAAGGAAATATTCAAATTAAATAATCATTGCCAGTATACGCTTATAAATTGATTTTGATTGAAGTAAATTAGCTCAGATGTCAAGGCTTTAAATTAAAATTGGTTTATGTTTTTACCCCATTATTAATTTAAAAAATCAAACATTATGAAAAATTTATTTTTAAGTTGTGCCATGATCCTTTTTATAGGAACAGCATTCGCGCAACAGAAGCCACAAAAAAATAATGAAACAAAAGTTGTATCAGATCCTACCGCTCATCCTGTTCATCTCGACACGGTAAAAAATAATACAACTGCCAGGAAAAACAATGTTCAAAAAGCAGCTACAGGCAAAAAGCAGGAAGTTAATACAACAAAAATAGTATCAGATCCAACTGCAAATCCTGTGCATATTGATACCGTAAAAAATCCTGTTCATTCAAAACAGAAATCAGTACAAAAAGCAGCAACGGGAAAAAAACAACAACCCAATACTACTAAAATAGTATCAGATCCCACGGCTAATCCTGTGCGATTGGATACCGTAAAAAGTCCAACTAAAAAATAAAATTTAAAAGCCGCGAATTCAGGAATCTTTATAGCTGATGATGTAGCATGATTCGTGAATTCGCGGCTGACAAATATTTTTTTTGGTTTCTTATTTAAAACTTAAAACAAAAGAAATTTTTAGTGATTGTATTCGATACCGCTACTATCAGTAAGTTCTTTTTTTGCTTTAGATACTTTAGTAAATTGTTTGTACGCTGCTGAAGCTAATAAAGGTAAGGCAAAACCTCCAATAAGGTTACCAATAGTGTTTTGTCCCGCTTTTTTTAGTACAGCGCCAACTATAAGAGAACTAACTCCTGCGCAGGCCAATTGTTTAGCAGAAAGATTAGGTATTTTGTTTGTTGATTTTTCAGGGGTAATTCCGTGTAATAATGGATCTATAAAATTTAAATTTTCCATAAGTTTTCAATTTATTAGTTATACTTTTTTATGTAGATAGTTTTTCACTATCTGTTTCGTTCTCAATTTTTTCGATTTCTACTTTTTCCTTTTTAATAGCCTGTCTGAGCAAAGCAAAAAGGCTCATATAGACATTAGACATAAAAACAAGCGAAAATCCTGCCAAAATATAGCCACGCCAATCATTTAGCAAAAGTTTATAATTACAAAGGATCAAAAAAGCAATTGTGACATAATGGCTAAAACAATATTCGCACGTAAAGAGATAAAAAACCTTTCGGGACAAAATTGTCTTATCGTTTTTAGAATGTTTTACACACCATTCTCTAGGCTCTTTAAAAATTTCTTCATGCGTTACAGTCCAGCTAATGCAAGCTACCGGAATAGCCAGAACAAACAACCAGACAATTTGAATTGTTATATCCATCATACAAATGCATTTTAATAATCGATTATAATTTATTTAAAACCAATAGTTTAAAATTACATTAATTTGCATTGAGACAGATTACATAGTTTTAATTTTTTATTATAGAATTTTACAGCAAATTTCAGACTTCAATTTACAAAAAATAACCGTTAAGTTCAAGTCCTTAACGGTTATCTGTTATAATATTCCATAATTTTTAGAAATTTTCCGGATTCGTACTCGGAAAAGGATCGTGCGATACCTCGTCTAAATCCTCCTCAATATCTCTTAAATTTTCATCATCTTCTGAATCATCATCATCCAGATCGCCGTCTTTTTCTAAGGTATCATCCAAATCTTCAGGATCTTCATCATTTGTTATTTGATCCTCATCATTAGTGATTGGCTCTCCTCCAGGATTATTTTCGTTTCGGTTATAATCATTTGTCTGGTGATTTACATCATCGATAAACTCTTCCTGAATCTGGTATTTTTCATCCTGATTAGCATTTTCTTTATCAATAAGAGTATCTAAGTCCTGATTAAAATCACGATTTTCCTGACCGTAATTTTTATTGTTTTCATTTTCCATAGTCAATATACTTTAGAATTAATTACTTTTTTGTTGTCGAAGGCTTCTTCGCATCCTTTTCATTTGGTTTGGTTTCTCTTTTTGGAGATGTTTCTTTTTTGTCTATTTTTTTGTCCATAGACTTTGCACCAGATGTCGAAGTGCTGCTGCTTTTTTGATCTGTAGTTTTCATGATATTTTTTTTTAAAATTGTTTGTTATAGTACAAATCTAGTTCCTTACTGCTCTTGTTTTCTTATAAAAAAACATAATGTAATTGTATAATTAACAGCAGGTTATAATGTAAGTTTTTTGTTTAATGATATAACTTTTCAGGAGAGATAAAAATCTATTTTCTAAAAGATTAAATCAATAATTACAGCTGATTATCAAATGTTTAAATGATGTAATCTTTGGGTAAAATCATGTAAGCAGATGGTTATATTGTAACCTACATTTGTCAGGCTTGTTACAGTTTATAATTCTCTCTAACTACTTTAATCACTTATTAAATGAGAATATAAACTGCTTTTTAAAACCATTTTTAAAAATCCTAAACAACTATCAAAAAAATGAAAAATTCAAAGAAACCAAGTCAGGATCATGCTGATGAAAAACAAAGAGATTTAGAATTTAATAAATCAAATGCTGACAATCAATTTCTGACCACCAATCAGGGAGTGAAAATTAACGACAACAACAATTCATTAAAAGCTGGTGAAAGAGGACCATCTTTATTGGAAGATTTTATTCTTAGAGAAAAAATCACCCACTTTGATCACGAACGTATTCCGGAAAGAATCGTACACGCAAGAGGTTCGGCAGCTCATGGTTATTTTGAATTGTATGAGTCGATGGAAAAATATACCAAAGCGGGTTTTCTTAATGATAAAAGCATCAAAACTCCTGTATTTGTTCGTTTTTCGACTGTTGCAGGTTCAAGAGGTTCAACCGATTTAGCGCGTGACGTACGCGGATTCTCGGTTAAATTTTACACACAGGAAGGAAATTATGATTTGGTAGGAAACAATATGCCTGTCTTTTTTATTCAGGACGCCATGAAATTTCCTGATTTAATACACGCCGTAAAACCGGAACCACATCACGAAATGCCTCAGGCAGCTTCTGCTCACGATACTTTTTGGGATTTTATTTCTCTAATGCCAGAATCGATGCACATGATTATGTGGGTAATGAGCGACAGGGCAATCCCGAGAAGTTTAAGAATGATGGAAGGTTTTGGAGTACACACTTTTAGACTCATCAATAAAAACAACGAATCTCATTTCGTAAAATTTCATTGGAAACCTAAATTAGGAACTCACGCTGTAGCCTGGGATGAAGCTCAAAAAATATCAGGAAAAAACTCCGATTTCCACAGACAGGATTTATGGGAAGCCATCGAAGGCGGAAACTTTCCTGAATGGGAATTAGGTGTACAAATCATTCCTGAAGCCGACGAACATAAATTCGAATTTGATCTTTTAGACCCAACCAAATTGATTCCGGAAGAATTAGTTCCGGTACAAATCATTGGTAAAATGGTTCTGAATAAAAATCCGGATAACTTTTTTGCCGAAACAGAGCAAGTTGCTTTTCATCCGGGACATGTAGTTCCTGGAATCGATTTCTCGAATGATCCGTTATTACAAGGACGTTTATTCTCGTATACAGATACACAATTATCAAGATTAGGAAGTCCTAATTTTCATGAAATCCCAATCAATCGTACTGTTGCGCCTATGCACAACAATCAGCGTGACGGGCATATGCGTCAGGAAATTCCAACCGGTCGAGTAAGTTATCATCCTAATTCATTAGGAGGTGGTTGTCCGTTTCAGGCAAAAATCGACGAGGGAGGTTTCAGTAGTTTCAACGAACGAATCGATGCGCAAAAAATACGTGAAAGAAGCGAAAGTTTCTCAGACCATTTTAGTCAGGCAAAACTTTTCTTTAATAGTCAGACACCAATAGAACAAAATCATATTGGCGACGCTTTGTCTTTTGAACTTGGAAAAGTAGAAACAAAAGCCATTAGAGAACGCATGCTGGGATTAATTTCTCAAATCGATAAAAATCTGGCGGCAAAAGTAGGTAAAGCATTAGGTATGAATGTACCAACTGAACTTGAAAAACCAATTAATCACGGCGTTGGAGCTGATGATGAAGGGAAACAAGAACCTAAGGAAGTAAAACAATCGATCGAGAATTCGGATGCTTTAAGTATGTTGAAAAATCCAACCATTTCGAATACAATTGCCACCAGACAAGTTGCTTTTTTATGTGCAGAAGGCGTAAATGCAGAATCTGTAAAAACTATGAAACTAGCCTTGAAAGATGCCGGAGCAAAAGCGGTAGTTATTGCACCGCATTTAGGTACAATTGTATCAGAAGAAGGTCTTGAAATTGCTGTAGATCAAAGTTATCTTATTGCCGCTTCGGTACTGTTTGATGCTGTTTATATTCCGGCAGGAAAAGGAATTTTGGCACTTAAAAACAAGAAGGAAGTAGGCGAATTTATAAAAGATGCTTACCATCACTGCAAGTTTATCGCAGCCGAAGGTCAGGGCGTTCAGGTTCTTCCTTTAAAAGACGATGTACAGAAAGATGCGGGAATTTTAACCAGCGAAAAAATAGGGGATAAGGCTTTGGCCACTTCTTTTATAAAAGCAATGGGAAGACACCGTTTCTGGGAAAGAGAAGAATTATTAAAAAAAGAATAATTTCTTTGAAATGTAATTTCTAATAAGCAGTAAATGAAAAAGTTTTTCTACCATAACAGTTTGTCAATTGTGTTTCTGTTACTTTTTATCGGTGCCTTTATAGGTCAGGTATTTTTTGGTATAGAAGAATATAACAAAGAGCTTTTAGAAAACGGTGGTCATGCAGTTACGATGAGTAATTATCTGACCACCGGACATTTCATAGAAGCTACTTTCGAAAACTGGGAAAGTGAGTTTCTGCAAATGGCTTTGTTAGTATGGCTGACTATTTTTCTCAAACAAAAAGGATCATCAGAATCGAAAGGTTTTGATGGAGATGAAGAAGTTGACCGTGAACCTTCAGCCAACCGAAAAGGTGCGCCATGGCCCGTTAAAAAAGGGGGAGTTTGGCTTTGGTTATATAAAAACTCATTGACAATCAGTTTATTTTTGTTGTTTTTTGCTTCTTTTGTACTTCATTTTTATGGAAGTCTAAAAGACGAAAATACAGTAAATGTTTTAAAAGGAGATCCACAACTTTCTTTGATGGATTATTTAGGTGAATCAAGATTTTGGTTTGAATCTTTTCAGAATTGGCAAAGCGAATTTCTTTCCGTTTTTGCTATTATCGTATTGTCTATTTTTTTACGACAAAAAGGATCTTCACAATCTAAACCTGTAGACGCACCTCATAGCGAAACAGGAGAATAATTAAGTATAATTAATTGAGTAATAATATGGCTTCAGAAAAAGTAACTGCATGTTGCCAGGCTTTAATAAAGAAAAATTGGACCATCAGTTTTGTAGAAAGTGCCTCGGCAGGAAAATTAAGTTATGAATTTTCTACCGTAATCAATTCGGGACAAATTCTCATTGGCGGAATGGTTTGTTATCGTACTTCAATGAAAGAAGATTTACTTTTAATTCCGCAGGGAACCATTCAAAAACATACTGCAGAATCTGCCATTGTAACCAAATTAATGGCACAAAATTTTCATCGTTATGTTCTGTCTGATATTTGCGTAGCCCTAACCGGACTCACAACACCGGGCGGAAGCGAAACTCCACGTAAACCTGTAGGAACTATTTTTGTTCATATTATCTTTCCGGATAAAGAAATAGCCAGACAATTTACATTTAAAGGAAAACCTGAAAGTATCGTTGATCAGGCGATTGATGCAGTTTCAGAATTGATTTTGGAAGAAGTATAAATGTAAGTAGTAAATCAGTTTTAGGGCAATAAATGCACAGTAAAATGTAATTTTAAATAAACCGATAAAATTTTTACCGATTAAAAAGGCTACATTTACCAGAATGCCATAATTGTGTTTTTTACATTACCTAAAACATGAATTAAATAGCATATCGTACAAAGATTAATTTACATTACCACAATCTACAATGAGTAACAATTTAGATTCTACTTTAACTATTGATTTTTTAGAAAACCTAAAAAAGCAAACAGCAACATCGCATAAAAAGCTCGAAAGCCTTCCGGTTTCGGCATCCATACTTTCTCCTCAAATGAAAATGGCTGACTATTGCCATTATTTATCGCTAATGTATGATGTGCATTATAGTGCTCAGGAAATTGTTTTTCCTTTGCTAAAAGATCATATCACTGATTTAACAGAAAGGGAAAAAACGCAATTAATAAATAAAGATCTTTCTTTTTTACATTACACAAAAAACAATACAGTTTCGGTTTTTAGCAATAAGAATATCAATGTTCCATTTGCACTGGGCATTCTCTATGTTATAGAAGGATCCTCGCTTGGCGGACGTTTTATTTTAAAAAATATAGAAACAATTCCGGGATTAGATCAACAGGAAGGAGTTTCGTATTTTACGGGTTATGGCAATAAAACAGGAAGTTACTGGAAAAATTTTCTAAGCCAGCTTACAACATACGAACAGCAAAATAATTGTCAGGACGAAATCATAAAAGGTGCTGTTTATGCTTTTGATACTATTTACAACCATTTTTTGAATAACAGTAACAATGAAAATTAAGGACATTGTAAACCGTGATTTGGTCACCCTAACAAATTGCGAGCATGAACCCATACATATTCCGGGAAGTATTCAGCCGCATGGTTTTTTGTTGGGAATTGATTTAGATTGGAAAATTGAATTTTGTACAGCCAATATTAATTTGTTTCTCGATTTAACGTACGACGAATTATTAGGACATAAATTCAGTAAAATTTTTGGCGCATCGGCACAAAAACAGCTTTATGATTACGTACACAATCAAAAAGAGCAACTTGTTTTTCCGCTTGAAGTCGAACTAAAAGAAGTAGCATTTCAGATTACGATACATAAATCCGGTGCAATATATGTGCTCGAAGCAGAGCCACAATCTACCGGTAAAGAACAATTGGCCAATATTTACGCGCAGACCATTCAGTTTGTGTCTAATATGAATAGTACCCGATCATTAAAAGAGTTATGTGCACTTGTTGCAGAAGGAACAAGGGAAATAACAGGATATGATCGTGTAATGATTTATCGTTTTGATGAAGATTATAACGGTGAAATTTTTGCCGAAGACTGCAGAGAAGATCTGGAGCCATTTTTAGGACTTCATTATCCTCATACTGATATTCCGGTGCAGGCGAGAGAATTGTATATGAAAAATCTTTTGCGGCTTATTGTTGATATTGGTTACGAACCGGTTCCTATTTTTACCATAGATGACAAAGAAAATAAAAATCTTGATCTGAGTCTTTCGTCGTTGCGAAGCACATCGCCAATTCATGTTGAATATCTTAAAAACATGGGAGTTGGGGCAACGCTTACTATTTCGCTTATTCATCACGGCAGATTGTGGGGACTTATTGCCTGTCATCATTATTCGCCTAAAAATATTTCTCCCGAAATTCGACTGGCAGCCAAACTTCAGGGTCAGTTTATTACTTCTCAAATCGATTTAAGGCAATCGAATGATGAATATGAGATTGCACTTAAAACGAATAAAGCCCTGGAACGATTAACAGCTTTAAATCTTCCGTTAAAAAATGATTCTTTTGAAGTTATTTGTGCTAATCCTGAATTGCTAAAGCTTTGTAATGCGACCGGAGTTTCTATTTGTATTGGACATAAAACCTATAAAAACGGAATAACTCCATCTGATAAAGAGATCGAAAAGATCATCATGAGCATGCAGGATAACGAGTACGGAAAAACATTCAGCACTAATAAAGTGAGCAACTTTGTAACAGATTTAAAAAGTTACGAGGATGTTTCCGGAATAATTTATTATGCTTTGGGTAATGGTAATAATATTATTTGGTACAGACCGGAAACGGTTGCCGTGATCAATTGGGCAGGAGATCCTGAAAAAGCCATTATTATCGATAGTAAAGGACTGCATCCCAGAAATTCATTCAATTTATGGAAACAAATTATAAAACACCAAAGTAAAGCTTGGTTACAACCGGAACTAACTGCAGCGGCAAGTTATGCGCATTCTCTTCATAATCAGATTATAATGTTATTGCTTAGTGAAGAAGAAGAGAAATACCGAAACCTTAGTGATGTTTTGAAAGAAACAAATCTGGAACTCGAAAACATTAACTGGATTAGTACACACGATTTGCAGGAACCTTTACGTAAGATTCAGTTTATTGCTTCGAAAGTATTATCAGATACTACCGAAATCCCTTCGGTAGCGATCATAGATTCGTTACAGCGCGTGACCAAATCTGCGAATAGAATGCAGAATTTATTGATAGATATCCTTAAATATACCCGAATAAAACATACCAAAGAATCCATTCAAAAAGTAAACCTTAATACTATTATGGAAGAAACCTTGCGGGATATGAAGGAGATAATGGAGGAAAATAAAGCCAATGTTGAATGCGAAAGTTTGCCTGAAGTGCATGCTGTTCCGTTTTTAATGAAGCAGTTATTTTCGAATATCATGCAAAATTCATTAAAATACGCTTCTGTAAACCGACTTCCGGTGATTACGGTAACAGCTTCAAAAGAACCTGAAATCAATGAATATTCTAATAAAGTATATTGTAATTGGGTAAAATTTAGTGATAACGGTATTGGTTTCGAACAGGAATATGCCGAGTCTATTTTTAAAATATTTACCAGATTACATACGCTCGAAAAATATGATGGTTCAGGAGTTGGATTGGCATTATGTAAAAAAATAATGCAAACCTGTCACGGAAATATACGTGCTGTTGGTAAACTGAATGAAGGAACAGAAATTACGATTTATTTTCCTTGTGATCCAAATGATTCTCTTATAGCCAATTGATTGTAATTGGTTTGGAAGACAGAATATTATTAAAAAATAAAAGTCGTAAAGGAATTAATCTTTACGACTTTTTAGTTTTAGATTATTTTCTACTATAAAGCGAACCATTTTTAATTGATTTTTTATTCAATTCTCCTTTTTCATATAAGTCTTCTAAAATAGTTGTCGCTTCGGTATAAGATTTATCCAGAATTGCGGCATATTCTTTTGGAGCTAAAGTGGGATAAATTTCAAAAATTGATAAAGAATTTTCAGCAATAAATGGTTTCTTTTTAGCTTCAGGATATAATGCCAGTAAAGCATTTTCATAAGAAGCGTAAGGTTTAGAACCGTAAACCGTTAATTGATTATTATTTCCATCAGAAAAAAACAAAGTAGGGAAACCTCGTACGCCTAGAGTTTTTGCGTAAGCCAAATCTTCCTGAAAAAGTGTTTTTGCCTTTCCTTCATAATCTGTTTTTAATTTATTTACATCAAGACCGGCAAGTTGCGCTGACTCTGCAATGTTTTCCCATTTTGCAATATTTTTCTTTTCGAGATACAATTTCTCACGAAGAATTCGCATAAACTTTGTAGCTTTTTCCTTACTCTGAATTTGTGCCGCTTTCATGGCAATACAAGACGGATACGAAGAATCAAGAGGATCTTCAATCCATACATTACCATCAATAGGCATTTCGTAATGTAAACTGGCTTCGTCCCAATGATGCGCTACATCTGAGGGTTTGCTTATTCCGCCGCTGTTGTAAGACCAATCGGGTAGGAGACCGCCCATTCGGTAATCAATATCGATATAATCTTCGTATTCCAGTTTTAGTTTTCTCAATTGCGGTTCGATTCCCCAACACGAAGAGCAAATGGGATCTGTGTAATACACTATTTTTATGGGTTTAGTTTCTGTCGTAATAGTGCCAATTTCATTTGGTTTTTCATCAACAGGCATTTCGCATGTTCCGGTTTCGGGATCGCACAATAACGGATTTATCTTGTTTTCGTTCATTTTAGGGATAATTTGCGATTGACAGCTACAACTGAAAATCAGGATTAGTAATAGCGACAGTATTTTCATAAATAACTGTTTTAAATTTACGCTTCGGTTTTTAATTTTATAATTTTACTGCAAACATCGCTTATCTTTAATCACAAGTCAATTAGTCTAAAAAATATGACTACAGAAAATAAATCTCAAAAAGAAAATGAATGTCCGGCAGAAGGGCTTTTAAAATTGTTGTCCGGAAAATGGAAACCACAGATTTTTTTATTGGCTGTTAATGGTCCTTTACGCTTCAACGGACTTTTAAGAGAGATTAAAGGTGCTAATAAACAATCGATCGCAGTAGCACTTCGCGAGCTGGAAGATTTCGGTATATTAGACAAAAATGTAATCAAACTGAAACCTCTTCATATTGAATATAATTTATCCGAAAAAGGAAAATCTTTGATTCCGGTTTTTAAGCAACTGGAGTTTTTTTTGGAGAGATAAATTCTACGCCACTTAGATTTAAACAATAATTTGAAATGACCATAATACAAAAAATTAAACGCCTTTATAACCTTTCGGAAAATGAAAATTATGGATTTTCGGAAGCTGAGATTCTTGAACTTGAAAAGAAATTAGAGGTAACGCTTCCGGCAAAACTTAAAGAATATTATCTGGAATTAGGAAAAGAAGAAAACCTAAATCACTCTTTTAACAGGCTTTTGAAACTAGAAAGTGAAATTGGTTATTCAGACGATGGATATTTGGTTATTTACGAAGAAAACCAAGTTGTAGCATTTTGGGGAATCAAAAAAGAAGATTTAAAACTGGATAATCCGCCGGTATATGGCAATTATGATACAATTGAAAAATCGGACTGGGAAATTGAAACCCAAACTACTGAGATTTTTTTTCTTTTTATGGCTGTTTTTAATGGCACTTTGGGCGGACTGAAATATAACGGAAATTATTTTGGTGCAATTGATTCAGAAATTGTAAAGTTTGTTGAGCAAAACTGGATCTTAATACCGGATATAAGTCGTGATAATCAAAAAGTATATACTGAAGGTTACAATGAGCTGATCAGTCTGTCTTTTGATCAAAATAATAATTGCACGGCAGCTTTTATAGGAACAAGCGATCAGGATCGTTTCGATAGTATTTTAGAGAATTTAGATATTGACTGGTCTTATCTTTCATATGATGATGACGAGGAATATGAAGAAGAGTAATGGTAATAAATATTATTTTTGTAAGAAGGAAACTTTCAAAATAAATATCAAACACACCATTAAGCAAGAAAAATGATGAAAAAGCTATTTTTAATTTTACTGTTGTTATTGCAAATACCTACAATCTCCGGACAAAACCAAAGTGAAGACCCTTCATCAAAAAAAATTATAGGAACCTGGTACATGGATCAAAACCGGGATACGAAATGGGTTTTCAGTCAGGATGGAAAAGTCTACAACTATAATAAAAATATTTTTAAAGTAATGTATCGCTATACCATTTCGCATTCCTGTCAAAATTATTCATCTGATACTATTGAATTTATAACTTTAATGGACAAAGACGGAAATGAATTTTGTTTTAGGATAAATGCAATCAACGAAAACAAAAATGGCATATTATCACTTACTAAAATGGATAATATGGAGCAACTATTATTTGTAAACAATCCTGATGTAATCGTAAGGAACTAAACAATTTAAAATGAATTATTGATAATTTAGTTTCGAAAAAATGAAAATACCTTTAATCTTATTTGTGTTGTTTTTAATAACAATTGTTTCCTGTAAACGAAATACTGCAGACACTATTTATTCCGTTTCTTATAGTATCGAAAATGGTGGTAAGGGCGCTGCCAGTTCCAGTCTTTTAATTTCAAAAGATTCGACACAGTATATATGGGCAAATTATAAGGAAACAAAAACCAGATCTCAAGTAACATCGAGCGATACATGGAAAAAAATAATTAATAGCATAAAGTTGATAGATTTTGAGCGCATTAATAGTGGTAAACGCCGTATTCAGTATGATGGTTCAGATATTGTAATCACAATAAATGCACATAAAGAATATAAATTGATCAATGGGAAAGAAGATTCCGTAAATTATACTAAGATAAAACCTTTAGAAATATTGCTGAAGCAAGAATATAAAAAATTAGATTCTTTAGCATTACATCTTTAATTAATACAAAAATGAAGCAATTACAATTAATACTCCTGGTAATCTTATTTGCTAATACAGCACAATCGCAGGCAATTAAAGACTGTGAAACTTGTTTTTCTAAAACAATAAAGCAAGAACAAATAAAAAACTTAAGCATAGATGAATTGCGTTTTCTTACCAACGATTTATACGCCCGAAAAGGATATAAATTCAAAAGTGGTGAAATAGACAGTTATTATTCTGATAAAAAATGGTATAAACCAATCAATGGCAATGAGAAAATTGTTTACAACACAATTGAACAGCAAAATTTGCAATTATTTAAGCAAAGAACAACTGAACTTAAAACAAATCGTGATAAGTTAATGAATGAGTTAAAGATATTTAAAGCTACAATATTGGCTAATGATAAAGTTACCCTAAAAAATAAATATTCATTTACAACCGAAAACGAGCAATACAAAAATATTACTGAAGCTTTAACAAAATTAAATCTTGAGGATGTAAACTGGTCGAAAAATAAAGGTTTATATTGTGTAACTATTGATAACGGTGATTATGTAATGGCGTATGAGCTAAAAATAGAAAAGAATCATGTAACCGTACAATATAGCAGCAGAGGAGGATCTGATATTGCAGAATCTTTGTACCCAAGTGAATTCTCTGATGAATTTTCTTTTTGGTGGGAATTTGAATGGAAAAATGACACACTGAAATTCATAAAAATGAATGTAGCAGGCTAGAGAATAGATTTTTTTTAGATAATTTAAGAAATAAAAATTTAAAACAACAACATAAAATCACCAATATGTCTCTATACAAATTCGACGAAGTTTTAAACGACTTAATGGATTATTTCATTTTAGGCGATCCGGATTATTTATTGCAGTATAAAACTGAAAATAATTTGCCTGATGATTTGCTCACGGAATTTACTACAGAAGAAACCGGTGATCAGGTTGTAGAACAAGGAGTAATGGTACCTATGATAGGAATTGAAAATCATCCGTACACCATATATTTCAATCTTTCGGTTGAAACTCCGGAGCTTTTAAAACCAGGAAATGAACTTCAGCATCAGCGTGACGGATATTGCTTAAAAGTAGCCAACGGACGAATTTACCTTTATACAATTCCTTATTTAAGAAATTTTACAAGACCCACAGTCGAAGCCTTAAAGAAATTCAAAAATGCGACGATCGAATTGCCAAATGGCTGGTATACAGTTTCTGTGTTAGCCGGATTAATAAAACAGCTTACAGAAATAGAAACGGTTTCAGGCGAAATAAAAGAATTTGAAAGTATGGAACCCACTTTTGAATTTGTTTTGAAACCGTCAGCAGAAAAACCAGATTATACGGCAGATTTTAATTATCAGTTTAAAGTTGAAGTGTAAAGTATAAGTACTGGCGTTATTGCAATTTTAATAGAATAAAATTTGTTCGAAATATAAAAAGATAGGGGATAACCCCTAAAAAGATATTAATATGAAAATGTACATTTTAGTAAAACAGGGTGTTCCTGATAAGTTGGTTCCTGTAATTACTGCACACGCTTCTTTAGCCTGTTTTAGAAAGTTTGAACAGAATGAAAACATGCAAACCTGGATCAACGGAATCTTTAAAAAAGTAGTTTGTGTTGTTTCTGAAACAGAATTTAAAAATGCACAAAAAGAACCGGACAATATTGTATTAACTGAATCGGCTTTGGATAATCAGGAAGTTTGTTTGGCATTTGTACCCAGGGAAGAATATTCAAAGATGTTCAAATTTTTTAGAATGTGGACTCCACAAGATAATTTAAAGAATGAATAACGAAATAACTATAGAAGAAATCAGGGAAAATACTTTTTTCTGGAAGTTTTATTTATGCTGGTTCAGAGGTTTTGATGATAAAGAAGAAATTAATATTGATGAAGCAGTTGATGTTATAGAAACCAATGAAACCGAATTTTATACTTGGGAAAGATTATTTTTTAATCATGAATCTATAGAAGAAAACCCGAGATATATTACGGGGAATCTAACAGATAATTTAAATTTTGCAGTTGAATTTCAGGAATACGAAATCAATTTTTTTCTGAATGATATTTATATTGGCAATTTGGGCGGTCATTTTGAAGCATGGTTTTTAACATTGGATGAATTGCTGGCTTTTGAAAAAGATCCTGTTTTCTTTTTGCTTCTTTTACCAATGACAGGAATACAGGAAAATCAGAAATCGGTTTTACAACCAATAATCACTAAACATCTGGAAGCTATTCCTAAATTTGAATCCCATTCTGAATATATTGCCAATTGTATTTTAAATGGTTTAATAATGGACTCTTCATTTCAGGAAACAACTGAAATTGGCCTGACAAATAATGAAAATCACAGCGTAAGGAATATCATAAAATATCCGCGTTATGAGGAAGATGTAAAACAGTTGAATAGAATTCTACTATCCTTAAAAAAATAACTTTGAGACTTAGTGCCTTCGTGGCTAATCTTTCGTATTAAACTTTTATTAACAAAAACTAAATCTTCATTAGTTTATATTTGTAAGGCAAATTTAATTTTAAGCCTTCACCAATATGAAAATCAACTTTTTTAAAATCTGTACTTTTTTATTCTTTGCCTTTTCAATTGCAGGATACAGTCAAAATGTAAAGTTATTGAATATAGATCAGTTGAATGAAAGAATCAAAAACGGAAAAGACAGTACTTATGTTGTCAATTTCTGGGCAACATGGTGTGCGCCCTGCATTAAGGAATTGCCTCATTTTGAAAAGTTAAACGCAGAATTTAAATCAGAAAAACTCGCTGTATTATTGGTAAGTGTTGATTTTAAATCAAAATTAAACTCGGCTGTAATTCCTTTTGTAAAAAGAAAAAATATGAAAAGTCAGGTTTTCTTATTAAACGAAAGCGATCCACAAAAATACATTGACCGAATCGATAAATCCTGGTCAGGAAGTATTCCGGCAACACTCTTCATTAAAGGAGATCAAAGAAAATTTATCGAATCTGAATTTACCTACGAACAATTATTAACCGAATATAAAAAACTATAAATTATGCAAAAGTTCATTACTACAGTCACAATACTAGTATTTAGTATTTTATTTGCCCAGGCACAAACGGCAACGCTTAAAGCAGGACAAACAGCACCTGAATTTAAATTAAAAAATGTTGATGGAAAAGAGGTTTCTTTTGCCAGTTACCCAAAAGCAAAAGGTTTTATCGTTGTTTTTACTTGTAATACCTGCCCGTATGCAGTGGCATACGAGAAAAGAATAATTGAGCTGGATAAAAAATTCAAACCACAAGGATATCCTGTAATCGCTATTAACCCAAATGATCCTGAAGCTTCAAAAGCTGACGCTTACGATAAAATGCAACAATTGGCAAAAGATAAAAAATATCCTTTCCCATATTTATTTGATCAGGGACAAGTGGTTACAGATCAATACGGAGCAAAACATACACCGCACCTTTTTATTGTTTCTAAATCAACAAAAGGAAATATCGTAGAATATGTAGGAGCAATCGACAACGATCCTGAAGGCACAAAAACAGAGAAAACAAAATATGCCGAAGATGTTATTGCGGCCTTAAAAAGCAATCAAAAACCTGCTATAACTGAAACTAAAGAAATTGGTTGTACGGTAAAAAGAAAAGTGAAAGCATAGTTTTTTATATTTTCGTATAAAGAAACACCACTGAAAAGTTGGTGTTTTTTTTTTGTTTAGAGTTTTCTTCAAAACGTTCCGAAGGAACAAATCATATTGTAGAGATGGATTTTAATCTATCATACGCGCAATTTTGTCAATTTCAACGAAGGAGAAATCCTCGCCAGAAATTCGACAAAGATTACGGAATTACTTTACGGAGTTCCTGGTGTGATCCTTCGTTCCTCAGGAAGACAAGATTGCGTTAAACAATCAACACGCAAAATAACCCCAAATATTTGTCATCCTGACGCAGGAAGGATCACACAAGAAACTCGACAAAGAATCTCGGTAAAGATTAGGAAATTACTTTACGAATTATTAGTGTTATCCTTCGTTCCCCAGCACAGATTCTGGTTACTTTAGTTTTGTCAGGCTGAGCGAAGTCGAAGCCCCGTTCCAATAAAAACTCTCTTCGACTCCGCTCAGAGCGACATTCGCTGTAGATAAGCAAAAACCAATTAATTTTAAAACAAAAAAAGACTGTCTTAAAAGAACAGTCTCTATTATGCTTTTTACAAACTTTTCAGCTTTTTCATAAAAACGGGAAACACCTCATTCAATTCTTCAAAAAGAGGGTTCTTACGATGCTTTAATTTTATTTCGCTAAACAATTTCAGGCCAAGGGCAAATTGTGTCGCTTCGTTAGCATCTTCAAAAATATTTTTCTCTTTTATTTTTTCAATAATGCTAAAAACTTCGTCGTGATTGTCAAATTGTATTCCGAGTTCTTTTGCTGGTTCGGTTGTACCGTCTGCATATTCTTTTAGACTGAGTGTCAGGTAATATTTATTTGATCTTTTTTCCATTTGATTTTATATTATAATTATTTCAACCATTTTTCTACAATGGTTTTAAAGGTTTCCTTGTACTGTTCCCCAACAGTTATTTCGGTTTTATTAATGAAAATTGAATTTTTACTGATCGCATTTATTTTTTCGAGTGAAACAATAAAAGAACGATTGATACGCATAAACTTGGATGCAGGCAGTTTTTCTTCCAATGCTTTAAGGGAGATTAAAGACATTACTGATTTCTGTGTATCTTCAAGATGCACTTTTACATAATCTTTTAAGCTTTCGATGTATAAAATGTCTTTTAATGAAATTCTAACCCATTGGTATTCGACCTTCAAAAATATAAATTCATCATCAGCAGTTACAGAAGGGTATTGATTTGATGCTTCTTCAGACATTTGTAAAACCTTATTAGCAGCTCTTAGAAACTCTTCATAGCTAAAAGGCTTTAAAAGATAATCTACTGCGTTTACCCTGTAACCTTCAATAGCATAATGGTTATATGCGGTCGTGAAAATAATTTTAGGCAATGGTCCGGGTTGTTCCTGCAAAAGCCTGGCGAGTTCCATACCTGTTAAATTGGGCATATTGATATCCAGAAAAACAATATCGGGTTGCTGTTCGCGTATCAGACTCATTGCTTCAACTGCATTATCGCAGCTGCAGGTTAATTCTAAAAAAGGAGTTTGTTCGATAAAAGTTTCAACCAGTCTTAATGCTAATGGTTCGTCATCTACTGCTATACATTTTAATACCATCATTGTTCTAAAGTTATTTGCAGATTTACTTTGTATTTACCGTTTGAAGCAATTCCGCATGTCATCATATGCTTGTGCGGATAAATTAAATGCAATCTGCGTTTCGTATTCGTTAATCCAATTCCGCCTTGATCTGTTGTTGCTGTTTTTTCGAAAAAAGTATTTTCAACTTCAAATTCAAGATTGTTTTCTTGTTGTCTAAGCTTAATATGTATTTCACTTTTGTCTGTGGCATGTACGCCATGTTTAAAAGCATTTTCTACTAAAGGTAATAACAACATGGGAACAATTGGGTAATCGTGTATTTTTTCGGGAATATCTGTTGTTATGGTAAGCTTGCTATTGGCACGAAGTTTCATTAAAGCTATAAAATCTTTCATGAAGTCGGCTTCTTTTAGTAAAGTAGTTCTTTCGCCTTCGGTACTGTAAAGTAAATAGCGCATCATACGGCTTAAGGTATGAAGTGCACTACGTGAATCTTCGATATTGGTATATGTAAGCGAATAAATACTATTAAGCGAATTAAAGAAAAAGTGCGGATTGATTTGTGCTTTTAGCATTGCCAGTTCGGCCATTGTTTTATCCTGCTCCAGTTTTTGTTTATGTTGTGCTGCTCTTTGCCAGTGGTGTAACATGGCCCAGCTCGTACTAATACCCAAAACCAACAAAGTAAGCATGAAAACATAATTGTCAAAATAAGGATTTTTGTATTTTTTAAACCCTAAAACCAAACTAATTTTAGTATGAAGATCTGTTTGAGATGTATAGAAATAGGCGATGACCTGCATAACAAAGATGATACAGAACTCCCAAAGTAAAAAAGGAGATGTACTATCTTTTATAATGGTTTTAGGAACGATGATTTTGGCATTAGAATAAAATATAATAATAAGCAAAACCAATACAATCATTTGCCAAATCCAAAAAACTGTTGGAAGTATTACATTCCAGGTTATAGGAATATAAAATAGCATTATAAATCCCAATAAAAGCCAGGCAAGAATATGTAATCCGGTGAAAATGTATGGTTTAAAAAAGGTTGGTGACATTTTATATTATGATTTTATGACAATATTACATTATATTTATAGAAGATATAAAAGCAATCGCCCAAAATAGTATGAGAACCCGTAAAAACCATTTTAGAGCCGACGAGCATGTTGTAACACGTGTTGTTATTCATTAATAAACTTCTATCGGTTCTTATGTGATATCTATCGATTGTTTCTTGCGCTCCGTCTATTGTAAATTTTTTGCTTGTTATATTTTAGTTCTTTTGTTTCGATATAAATTGATAATTACACATTTTTCACAATGAATAAGCAATCCTTTTTAAGCATTCTCGCAGTAGCTGTTGTTATCACATCGTGTGGTAATAAAAATGACAAATCGGCTCAGGCCGGAGGTGCACCACAAGTTAAAGAGTATAAAACGCTGACTTTAGAGACTAAATCAGCCACATTAAATACAGACTTTCCTGCCAGTATCCAGGGACAGCAAAACATCGAAATTCGCCCTAGGGTAGAAGGTTATATCGATAAAATTTATGTCGATGAAGGTGCTGTTGTTAAAGCAGGGCAGCCTTTATTTAAAATCAGCGCACCAGAATATGAGCAACAAGTTCGCACAGCAACTGCAAGTATAAAAAGTGCTCAGGCAGATTTAAGTTCAGCAAAACTGGCGGTAAATAAAGTAAAACCACTGGTAGAAAAAGGAATCATTAGTAAATACGATCTTGAATCGGCTCAATATACTTATGAGTCGGCGTTGGCGTCAGTAGCTCAGGCAAATGCAGCTTTAGTAAATGCCAAAACCAATTTGGGATATACTACAGTTACAAGTCCGGTTAATGGAGTTGTGGGGTCAATTCCGTTTCGTTTAGGAAGTTTGGTGAGTTCTAATACAACTGAACCTCTTACAACAGTTTCTAGTATAGGAAACGTTTTTGCTTATTTTGCAATGAACGAAAAAGCTTTACTAAATTTTAGTCAAAGCGGTACGGGAACTTCATTAGAACAAAAAATCAAACAATTGCCAGCCGTTTCACTTTTACTTTCAGATGGTTCAACTTATCCTGAAAAAGGACGTATTGAAACCGTAAACGGACTTATTAATACCGAAACTGGTTCGGTAAATATCAGAGCGCGTTTTCCTAATCCAAAAGGAATTATCAGAAGCGGAAGCAGTACAACTGTGAGAATCCCTAACGAAGTAAAAGACGTTATCTTAATTCCTCAGAGCGCTACATTCGAACTTCAGGATAAAATCTTTGCTGTTACTGTAGGGAAAGACGGAAAAACAAAAAATGTCAATATTGCCAAACTTGAAAATACAGCAGGGAATTACTATGTTGTAACAAGTGGCTTAAAAGCAGGTGATCAAATTGTATTAGAAGGAGTCGCTGCTTTAAAAGAAGGAACCGAAATTAAAGCTCAAAATCAGAATCAGGAAACGGTTTACGCTGACTTAAAATAAGAAAAAATGTTTAAAATATTTATACAAAGACCTGTACTTTCGACGGTAATATCTGTTATTATTGTCATTCTGGGAGTTTTAGGACTTATTGAGTTACCTATATCTCAATATCCTGATATCGCCCCACCAACAGTAAACGTTTCGGCAAGTTATACAGGTGCCAATGCTGACGTTGTACTTAAAAGTATCGTAATTCCGCTTGAAGAGCAAATTAACGGTGTAGAAAACATGACCTACATGACTTCTACAGCAACAAATGATGGTAATGCCTCTATTAAAATTTTCTTTAAAGTAGGAACAAACCCGGATTTAGCAGCGGTAAACGTTCAGAACAGAGTTTCAAGAGCAACAAGTTTACTGCCTGTAGAGGTAACTCAGGCCGGTGTAACAGTAACAAAGAGTCAGAGTAGTAACTTAGTGATTTTCTCTTTATATAGTGATGATCCTGCTTATGATCAGACCTTTCTTCAAAATTATGCTAAAATCAACCTTGTACCGCAAATTCAGCGTGTAGTTGGGGTAGGAGATGTAACCGTTTTTGGTGCAAAAGATTACTCCATGAGAATCTGGTTAAAGCCGGATATTATGCAACAATACAAGTTGATTCCGAGTGATATTTCAGCTGCTTTGGCCGAACAAAATATCGAAGCTGCACCAGGTAAATTTGGTGAGAACGGAGATCAGGCTTTTCAATACGTAATTAAGTATAAAGGACGTTTAACAAGCGACAAGGAGTTTGGTGATATTATCATCAAATCTGTTGGAAACGGACAAATGCTGCGATTAAAAGATGTTGCTAAAGTAGAGCTAGGATCTTTAAGTTATACTTCAACGATTAAAACAAATGGTGTAGAATCTGCTGCAATGGCAATTAGCCAGACTCCAGGATCTAATGCCCGTGACGTAATCAACAACTCTAAAGCCCTTATTGAAGAGGCTGCAAAAATCTTCCCAAAAGGAGTAAAATATACAATTCTTGTTGATGTTAATGAAAACCTTGATGCTTCTATCGAAAAAGTAATTCATACGTTGATCGAAGCTTTTATATTGGTTTTTATCGTTGTATTTATTTTCCTTCAGGATTTCAGATCAACTTTAATTCCGGCGATTGCAGTTCCGGTAGCGATTGTAGGAACATTTTTCTTCCTGAATTTATTTGGATTTACGATTAACCTATTAACCCTTTTTGCAATGGTATTGGCCATTGGTATTGTGGTCGATGATGCTATTGTCGTCGTCGAGGCAGTGCATGCCAAGCTGGATCACGGTTATAAATCGTCTAAGAAAGCAACCATCGATGCCATGGATGAAATTTCCGGAGCGATTATTTCGATCACGCTTGTAATGGCAGCGGTATTTATTCCTGTAACATTTATTACAGGATCTACAGGGGTTTTCTACAAACAATTTGGTATTACGTTAGCTGTTGCGATTATCCTTTCGGCAATTAACGCCTTGACTTTAAGTCCTGCATTGTGTGCTTTGCTTTTAAAACCACATGCTGATGATCATAAACATAAAAGTTTTATTCAAAGATTTTATACATCGTTTAACGTTGCCTTTGATAACGTTACGAGTAAATATAAAAAATCAGTTCAATTTCTTTCTGTAAAAAAATGGATCGTATTAGTCTCTATTGTTATTGCTGGTGCATCTTTATTTTATATGATGAAAACCACGCCATCTGCTTTCGTTCCTGCGGAAGATCAGGGAACTGTTTTTGCTAATATTAGTTTACCGCCATCTGCTTCGATGGAACGTTCTGATATTATTGCAAAAAAAGTGGATAGTATTGCCAAAACAATTCCGGGAGTTAAAAATACACTTCGTATTGTGGGACAAAACTTTACTGCAGGAGCGGGAAGTGCTTACAGTATGGTAATTGTAAAACTGGAAACTTGGGAGAAACGTGATTTAAGTGTTAATGATGTAATTGGTCAGCTTTTTGCCAAAACAAGCGGTATTCGTGAAGCTAATATCTTCTTTATTTCTCCGCCAACCATTCAGGGATTTGGACAAAGTGGAGGATTCGAATTCCAATTGCAGGATAAAGGAGGGCACACTACGGCTGAATTCTTTAAAGTAAATACTGATTTTTTAGAAAAGTTGTCAAAACGTCCTGAAATTCAATATGCTACAACGCCATTTAATCCAGGTTTCCCTCAATACATGATGGATATCAATCTGGCAAAAGCAAAAGATGCAGGCGTACCTGTCAACACGATTTTATCAACGATGCAAGGTTATTACGGAGGATTGTATGCTTCGAATTTTAATAAATTCGGAAAACAATACCGTGTTATGATTCAGGCTTCTCCGGAATTCCGTACCAATACAGAAGGATTAAATAAAATCTTTGTTAGAAACAGTGCAGGAACAATGGCTCCAATTACAGAGTTTGTAAAAATGACCAGAGTTTTCGGGCCGGAATCTATTTCAAGGTTTAACCTTTTTTCTTCTATTGCTATTACCGGAGCACCAAATCCTGGATTTAGTTCAGGAGATGCTATTAAAGCCATTCAGGAAGTTGCAGCAGAAGAACTTCCAACAGGCTACGGATATGAATTCTCAGGATTAACACGTGAGGAATTGGCTTCAGGAAGCGAAACTATTTTTATCTTTATATTATGTCTTGTATTTGTATACTTCTTATTAAGTGCACAATACGAGAGTTATATTTTGCCATTTGCAGTATTATTATCGATTCCGTTTGGATTGGCAGGAGCGTATTTGTTCTCGATCATTTTCAAATTAAACAGTAATATTTACCTGCAGATTTCCTTAATCATGTTGATTGGTTTGCTGGCGAAGAACGGTATTTTGATTGTTGAATTTGCCCTCGAAAGAAGGCGTAAAGGAATGCCAATTGTACAAGCAGCAGTCGAAGGAGCCGTTGCGCGTTTAAGACCAATTTTAATGACCTCTTTTGCCTTTATTTTAGGACTTGTTCCTTTGATGTTTGCTTCCGGAGCTGGAGCTGTAGGAAACAAATCAATTGGTACAGGAGCAGTAGGAGGAATGTTAATTGGTACCATATTAGGAGTATTTGTTATTCCGGTATTGTTTATCATTTTCCAGACATTACAGGAAAAAGTGAGTGGCCCGGCAAAAGATGGTTATGATGATGACGATGATGACGAAGAGGTACAACTAATCGAAGCTCATAAAGAGTAATAATTTTAATTAAGAAAAAATGACTCATAGTTCAAATAAATATATTCTTATGGTAGTTGCAGTCACTCTTTTGAGTGCCTGCGTTACCAAAAAGTACGAACGTCCCAAAACATTATCGACAGATAATTTGTACAGAGATCAGACTTCTACTGACTCGACTACGATCGCTACTATGCCGTGGCAGACTGTTTTTAAGGATCAAAAACTAAATGCTTTAATTCAGAAAGGATTAGACCAGAACCTGAACTTAAAAAATGCAATCGAAAATATCGTTCAGTCTCGTGCTACTTTACGTCAGACAAAATTAGCGTATTACCCAACTTTAGATTTTGATGCTAATGCAACGCGCAATAAGCAATCTAAAGCAGCATTGAATTTTCCTCCGGGAATCAATATCAATACGCTGACTACGACTTATAAAATGGGTTTTAACACCTCTTGGGAAGCTGATATTTGGGGAAAACTAAGTAGTTCTAAAAGAGCAGCTTTGGCCACTTATCTTTCTACAGATGCGGCAAAACAAGCGGTACAAACACAATTGATTTCGGATATTGCTAATAATTATTTTTTATTGCTGTCCTATGACAAGCAATTAGAAATTACGCAGGCAACATTAGAAAGCCGTATTAAAAATGTCGAAGTTATCAAAGCTTTAAAAGAAGGAGCAATTGTAACCGGTGCATCTGTTGTGCAAAGTGAAGCCAATCAACATGCAGCCGAAGTTTTGATTCCGGATTTAAAAAGAAGCATTCGTGAGACTGAAAATGCAATTAATATTTTATTAGGACAAGCATCAGGACCAATCGAAAGAGGAGTTTTAGGCGAACAGGTAATTCCTGAAAAAATAGCTATTGGTTTACCAGCTCAGTTATTAGAAAATCGTCCGGATGTTCGTCAGGCCGAATTTAATTTCAGAACTGCTTTTGAGACCACTAATTTGGCAAGAACTTATTTTTATCCAAGTTTAACGCTTACAGCAAGTGGTGGTTTGTCGACTTTGCAATTGAAGAATTTCTTTGATCAGTCTATCTTTTATTCTATAATAGGAGGATTAACACAGCCAATTTTTAATCAGGGACTTAACAGAGAAAGATTAACGAACGCACAATCAAGACAAGTACAGGCTTTTAATAATTTCCAACAAAGTCTTTTAGTAGCAGGTCAGGAAGTTTCGAATGCTTTGTATGCTTACGAAATGGCTGTAGCCAAAGAAGATTCGAGAGAAAAACAAATTGAAGCTTTAACCAAAGCAGTAGACTTTACACAACAGCTTTTAGAGTACAGTTCTGCAACTAATTATACAGATGTATTAACTTCCGAACAAAACCTTTTAGCAGCTCAATTGAGTGGTGTAAATGATAATTTACAAAAACTACAAGCAGTGGTAGATTTGTACCGCGCTCTGGGTGGTGGATGGAAATAAAATATATCGATAGATCATTTTTACGATTATCGCCACAAATTAAAATATAAGTACAAAACGCCTCAAATTTTTGAGGCGTTTTTTTATGGATTTTGTCGGTTGTGAGTTGCTATTCGTCGATTAGTATGTTGTTTTTGTATAATTGAAGGCATAAAAGCAAATAAATGGCACTACTTTAGCATTGTATTAAATACATTAATACTAAATACCACAAAAATGAAAAAAATAGTAATTGCACTAATGCTCCTGATGAGTGTTTTTGCCCACGCGCAAGTTTCGATCAATGTAAATATTGGTACACCTCCAAGCTGGGGTCCACAAGGTTATGACGACAGTAGATATTATTATCTGCCGGATATCGACACCTATTATGATGTTAGTCAAAAGCAGTTTATTTATGATAATAACGGCAGATGGGTAAGACAAAGCAGACTTCCTTCAGCCTACAGACAATATGATCTTTACGGAGGATATAAAGTAGTTTTAAATGATTATAGAGGAGACGCTCCTTATAGCTATCATAAAAAACACAGAGCTGAATATCCAAAAGGATATCACGGAAAGCCTCAAAAAAACAGAGGAAATAAACCGGATAAAGCCTATAAACAAAATAACAAGGATAAAAATAAAAACGATCATCCAGGTAAGTCCAAAGGAAATTCTAATAAAGGAAAAGATCACGGACATGATCACCACTAAGTAAAAACATGACTCAATTTTAAGAACGCCTCAGCAATGAGGCGTTTTTTTGTTTTAAAGCAATGTTGTTACATGATTTATTTTTCACACGTAACCTATACAAACAAAAAAGGCTGTCCTGGCAAGACAACCTTTAATGACTAATAAAATAAAAATGTATTCTAAAGTTTTACTTACCTGATTTACTTTCAGGGCTCATAATAACTTCGACACTACTAGAACTATCCAAAACGTGCTTACTAAACTGCTGAATAGTTTTTTGATTAATTTTAGAAATTAAATTTTTATATTCTTCATCCTGTAAAAACGGAATCTGATTTAAACTGTTGTTATAAAGTGTATTGTTCCAGAAAGAATTGGTTTTAAGTGATTCTTCCCTGTTTTTTAAAAGTGCTTTTTTAATGTCTTCCAAATCATTTGCTTTGACCGGATTTGATTTTAAATCGTTTAATTCTTTCCAGACAATCTGCATTAACTTTTCTTCTTTATCAGGATTACAGTCAAAAGTCAGGGCAAGACTAAAAGTGGGTTTTGGGATTATTTCCAGATTTCCACCAACGTTTACACCATAACTGCCGCCTTCTTCTTCGCGAATCGTCTGCAGGAATCGTTTTGATAATATTTCGCCGATAACATACATTGACAAAGCATTTTCTTTACTGTATTCTATCGTTCCGGTTAAGTTTAAATAAACGGTTGTTTTCGCAACTTCCATCGGACGTGTGAAATGAACTTCGGTTTTTCCTTTTTTAGGTTCAATATTATGATCGACATAATTTTCCTTTACAGCCGGATTTGATTTAAGGTTTCCAATGTATTTCTGAATCAGTTCTAAGGCTGAATCCGGAATGTTTCCAACAAAAATAAAAGTGAAATCGGCAGCGTTTTTTATGCGGTCACGATAAATATTTTCTGCTTTTTTGAGATCAATAGTTTCAAGGAATTTCTCGTTGAATATAAATGTACGCGGGTTGTAATTAGAATTGGCCAGCTCAATAGTATCCTTAAAAGTGTTTCCGTTGTCTTGTTTGATATTTTCGAGATTG
>Ga0247815_10000506_pt1 | contig 30655 bp, 24 predicted proteins | sample UWRJL194509B1_FD_181014 | JGI IMG/M metagenome (GOLD analysis project Ga0247815, IMG submission 181014) | Plant litter microbial communities from Arlington Agricultural Research Station in Wisconsin, United States - UWRJ-L194-509B-1 | ecosystem: Environmental > Terrestrial > Plant litter >...
AATAAACAGCTTATAATAATCCCTTTTAAAGGCATAATTTATAAGCGGCAGATTACCAAAATCCATAACAAACAGGAGAAATGTAAAAGTTTCTTTCTGTTGTTATGGATTTTTTTGTGACGATACTTGATCTCAAATCTGATGGAAACTGTTTCTTCGGAATATTATAAGATAAGTTTATTCTATAAAAAAAGCCTTTACATTGCTGTAAAGGCTTTCTTGTGGTCCCACCTGGGCTCGAACCAGGGACCACCTGATTATGAGTAATACATATGATTAACAGTCTGTCTGGTTATTAATTACTTATAAAACAGTATAATTACAAAATGCGACAATTTCATGCATTTTGCCACTCAATAAGTGCACTTAAAAGTTACAAAAATTGCTCTAATAAACAGTGAAAATACCTGTAAATTTGGAATTCAATTTTAATACATTTGAAAATTAACAAAATTTATATCTAAACTACAAATTAGGTAAATTTTAAAAAGCATTAATAATCAACTAAAATTAATATGGATTTTTACAGAAAATCAATCTTAGGACTATTTGATAGTTCGCAAAAATCATTTTTAATACCTGTTTATCAAAGAGCTTATTCTTGGGAGAAAGAAGAATGGAATGTTTTTTTAAATGACCTACTAGAACAAATTGAAGGGGATAATAATTATTTTTATGGTAATATTCTTTTAGAGACAATTAGAAAAGATGTTACTTATGAAATAATAGATGGTCAACAAAGAATCACTACTTTATCAATTTTTATTAGGGCAATTTTAAACGTATTAAAAAGCCGAAATAACGATACATTATTAAAAGAGTTCGACTTCGCCACAAAAGAAAATATTTTTTTGAAAAATGGAGGAAATATTAAGTTACGTCCTGTTGAGTACGACAGAGCTTGTTATGATGCCATAATAATCGATAATCAATCAAATTTTCAAACTAGCTCTCCTTCTCAAAAAAGAATCAAAGGAGGTAAAAAACACTTTGAAAGCGAACTTGATAAGCTTCCAACAGAAAAAATACTAAAGCTATTAGATAAAATTGAAAGCACAGATTTAACAATTATTGAACTTGGAGGAAAAAAAGATTCTGCGCTCATGTTTGAATTAGAAAACAATAGAGGCAAGGATTTAACCAATATGGAAAAGATAAAATCTTATTTCATGTATCAAATGTATGTTTATAGCATTCCTGAAGAAACTGAATCAAACATTGAAAATATTTCTAATATTTTCAAGCACATATATCTCATCATAAACGACCTAAAAACTTTAAATGAAGACAGCATTTTAATTTATCATAACAATGCTTACATAAGAGGATATAACTATAGAACGCTAGATGACCTAAAGGATGTTTTTAAGAAATCAAGTAATAAAATAGATTGGATTAAAAACTATATATCGGAGTTACACACGACCTTTTCAAACATGAAAAAATTTGAAAGTGTAGATGACATCTATGCCCATAAATTAAAGCAATTATCTGTTCCCGCATATATATACCCATTCATAATAAAAGGTTATAATTTTTTTGGAGAAGATAAAAGCAAACTTTCTATTCTCTTTAATATTCTTGAAATTATCACTTTTCGAGCAAAACTAATTAACTCTAGAGCTAATATTCAAGAACGTTTAAATAGCATTTTATTGAATTTTAACGGAGATTTATCGGCATTAATTAATAGAATTAATGAGAAACTCAATTTCGAATGGTATTGGGGAGATAGCAATTTTAAAAGCTATCTTAATGGAGGTCTTTATGGCAGTACTGTACTAAATTATCTACTTTGGCAATATGAAAATTCTATTCAAAACAAGGGATATTCAATTAGGCAATTTTCATTGGATAAAGAACAAATTGAACATATTTCTCCTAGAACTCCAGCACAAAATGAAAAATTGGCTTCTGGATACGATGTAAACGAAAAAAACGAATATACAGAAGAGTTTCTGTCGAAGTATTTGAACTCAGTAGGAAATCTTATGCTTATATCTGGCTCTCATAACGCTTCTATTGGCAACAAGCCATTTTCGGAAAAATTAGAGTCCTACAATCAAAATCCCTTACTCAATCAACAAGCAGAGATAAAAGAGTTTTCCCTTGACAATGCTTGGAAAATTGATTCCATTGAAAAAAGACATAAGAAAATTATTGACTTTGCATTAAAAAGATGGAGCTTTTCAAAAATAGATATAACAAAACTTGTTTAATAATAATGGATTTAAATTGTTGAGCCTAGATTCATACATTAAAGTAAAATAGCACATTTGCTCCTATGAAATAGCATCTTAAAGGAGTAATTTCATAAATTCGTTCTTTCTGACTAAAAAATTAAATTTAAAAACCTGATTATATACTTTAAGACAAAGAATACGTAAGCAGACTAACTACAAATACATTCATTTAATTTAGCGAAATGATTTAAAATGGGAATATTACTAAAACAAATAAGAGTACACGGATTTAGAGGATTAGATAATATTGAAATTGATTTCGAACCCACAACTGTTCTTGTTGGCACAAATAATGCAGGCAAGACAACCCTTCTAAAAGCGCTTCAACTTGCATTATCCAATTCATTTCAAATCACTGATGATGATTTTTTCTTTTCGGATTCTATCAATAGAAATAAAATAATTATTGACTTGCTTTTCATTAGTATAAATGCAGAAGGCATTCAAATTCAAACATTTGAAGATAGTTGGGGTACTGTTTTTACCGAAAATAGGATAAGCTTTGATTCTAACGATAATCAAATACTAGCGTTTAGAACTGTAATTGAAGAAAATCTAATAAGAAAAACATTTACAAAAAAACAATTTGTTATTGATGAATGGGTTGATTTTAAAAATGATGGAGAGGAATATTGGTATCAAAAAGATTATCAAAATTCTTTAAGTTTTTACTTTGACGAAATTCCTTTTTTCTACTTAGATGCTAATAGAGACATCCTAGAAGATTTAAAATCTAAAACTTCGTTTCTAGGTAAAATTCTTTCTTCAATAAACTATAACGAAGGTGATAGAAAAGCAATCGAAGAACTTATAAAAGACCTAAACAAGGAAACAATTGGCAGAAGTGATGTCTTAACAAACTTGCATAAGACTTTAGAAGAACTTGACACAGCAATGGACAACCCCAATAATACAGTAGACATCACGCCTTTTACTAAAAAATTGAGAGACCTTAATAAAGGAATTAAAATTGATTATTCTCAATTTTCAATGGAATATCATGGAATGGGAACGAGAAGTTGGTCATCGTTACTAATCTTAAAAGCATTCATTTTGCAAAACATGAAATTAGCAATTGATAGCCAAGTTGCATATTATCCTATAATTGCGATTGAAGAACCTGAATCACATTTACATCCTAATGCTCAAAAAAAGTTATATTCCCAAATAAGTAATATTGTTGGGCAAAAAATAATTGCTACCCATTCTAGCTATATCGCTGGTAGTGCTAAATTGAAAGAGATACGAAGTATTTGTAAAACTTTAAATAATATATCCATTGGCAAATTTACCGACGGAGATTTCACTCCCGAAGAAATTAGAAAAATATACAGACAAGTTATAAATACCAGAGGAGAACTATTCTTCTCAAAATTAGTTATTCTATCGGAAGGAGAAACTGAAGAACAAGCCTTACCTATAACAATTAAACGGTATTTCAACAAAGGACCTATTGAACTAGGAGTAGATTTTATTGGAGTTGGAGGTTCTGGTAATTATCTTCCTTTTATAAGGTTTTTCGAAGCATTTAATATCCCATATTTGATTTTTAGTGATAATGAAGCCGAAGCAAACGAAACTGTTGTTAATCAAATAAGTAAATCTAAAGCTAATGACATTAGTAAAGTCGTTTTCTTAAATGAAGGTAATGATTTTGAAAAAGAACTTTGCAACAATGGATATTTAGAAGAAGTAAAAAGTGCATACCAAACTTTGGTGCTTTCCGAATGTCAGAATGAACAGCACAGAGAAGCAAAAAAGAGAGAACTAGACCAAATTCCTGACGAAAGTTATTATGGGCTTGTTACGTCATTAAAAACTCAATTTGCACCTTATATCGGATATGAATTATACAAATCTGAAAAAGAATTACCAGCTAAAATAATTGAGTTGTTTGAAAAAGTCAATTTAATAATAAATCCCGCAACCAATGTCTGAAATTAAATTATCAATACCACAAAAGAAAATTGTAGCTTTAAATGATGGAGCTTATTTAATTTTAGCCAGTGCAGGTAGTGGCAAAACGAGGGTTTTAACAGAAAGGATAAAACGCCTCTCTGAGGCGGTAGATGGAAAAATATTAGCAATTACGTTTACAAACAAGGCCGCCAATGAAATTAGAGAAAGACTAGGCTCATCAGAAAAAATCAGCAAGAACGTATTTGTCGGTACATTTCATAGTTTTTGTCAATCAATACTCGAATTAAGATTTAAACTTTTGGGATATAATAGAATGCCTCATATATTCGAAGAAGATTCCGATAGATTAGAATTAATTAAACAAGCTATTAAATCCGTTCCCTTTTTCACAGAAATATACGACAATTTAGAGCCGAAGAAAAAAAACGAATATACATATAATGCACTACAGTTTATTTCTGAGGTAAAACGAGAACTTATTTCACCAGAAGAATTAGCCGAAAATTCAGAAAACTTAGAATATCAATACCTATTCGAGACATATCAAGATTTATTAAAGTCAAATAATGCCATTGATTTTGATGATATAATAAGGTTGGTTTATGAATTGTTTACAAATAATGAGGCTGTTGCAAATCTATATCGCAAAGCTTATTCTTTTGTCTGTATTGATGAATGCCAAGACTTAAATAAACTTCAATATTTTCTCTTAAAATCATTATGTGGTAACATTATAAAAAATGTGATGATGGTAGGAGACCCTAACCAGGCAATTTATGGTTTTAATGGCTCTGCATCATCATTTATGCAAGAAGATTTTGTATCAGATTTCAAAGCCCAAAAAATTTCACTTGATGAGAATTATCGTTGCTCTAAATCCGTAATTGAAGCTTCAAATATTCTAATGGGATTAGAAGTAGAAGCTATTAACTATGTGATTAATGGAAGTTTTCAAATTAAAGCTGCAGATACAGAAATTGATGAAGCTAAACTGGTAATAAATGGAATTAAAAAACTTATCAATCTAAAATTGCACAATGATATTGAGGGTGAAATTACATTTGACAAAATTTCTGTCTTAGGAAGAAATAAATTTGTATTCAAACACGTAGAAGAACTACTTATTAAAGAAGATATACCGTATTACTTCAAATCTGGAAACATAGGAATTAAATTTAGTTCAGTATCAATGAAAATTTTTGATTTGTATTTTCGAGTAAAAATTAATCCTCTTGATAAGCTTCATCAAAAAAAACTAGAAGATATTCTGAAAGTCAATGACGTATTAAGTTCAAAAGAACTTAAAGCTTCTAAATTTCCAATTTCATTAAATATTAAAGAAATAGTAACTGATTCTACAATTGAAAACCTTCATTTGAAAATTGAAGCATTAAAGAAACTATTTAATGAATTAATAAATGATGACGATGAAAAGAAACTCACTCTAGATGAATTAGAAGATTTTGCTACTCAATTGATTCAATATAAAAAACAAAACCTAAGACCATCATTAGATGGATTCAAATCCGCTATAGCCTTAGGCTTGACAAATAATTCAAATAACAAAGATTTTGGTGTTTGTCTAAGCACTGTTCATACAATGAAAGGACAAGAAAGTGAAATTGTTTTTTTAATAGGGATGGACGACGGTACATTTCCAGATTTTAGAGCGATTAATAAAGGAGGCGAAGAATTACAACAAGAAAAAAACAATACATACGTGGCTTTTACTAGGGCTAAAAGGTTTCTATATGTTACGTACCCAAAAAATCGATTAATGCCTTGGGGAGATTATAAACCAAGAACAATTTCAAGATTTTTAAAACCTCTAATTTAAGTGCAATCTTTTTTAAGATGTAGTTTGATATAAAAACATCTTTAATCTTAATTCAACAGTAAATGATGGAAGAAAAAAAGCCGATTGATAGAAAAAGAGAATCTGGAGGATATGCAGATATTGGCTCGAAAGAAGAAGGAGCAATTATGGAAATGAGAGATATTGGAGGACGAGCATTGATAATAAAAGAAAGAGCAATATATGAAATGGTAATGGCAGATACCATTGACCCTAAAAGAACAAATATTAATCTTCCTACTACAATTCAAAAACTTATTATAGACAAAGGAACTGAATCTGAAGTTGTTTCGAGAACTTTATTGACAGCTATGACTCTATTCAATAAAGATTATATCGTGGATTCCATTGATTGTAAAAAAATAATTAGTCTAGCTATTGATTTACTTTCTGAAATTTCAATCCTTGAAAAAGAAATTAAAGAGTATCAATTGGCTGAAGATAGCGCTTCCAACGAATATGAAGAGAGAAAAAAGCAATTAAGCTCTTATAAACTACCATCTGTAGTTAGTCTCGAGTCGAAGTGTAAAACCATTTTTCAAAAAGCAGACCATATAGAACAAACGTTGATGGATATAATCGTTAATTTTTATCCTAATATTGGTTTAACAAAACAATCGCACTTTCCTAATTTGCATCAAAAATTAAAAGAAAAATATAATGAGAATGATTCTTTTGTACTTTTCATCGGAAATGCTATTCATTTTATGCAAGTTATTCGTGAGCTAAGGAATGGGCTTGACCATAGGCTTGAACACACAAAAGTTTTAGATTATGAATTACAATCTAATGGAGATATAATATCCCCGACTATTGAACTTCAACACAAAAAAATCAAATTAGAACGAACTTCATTACATGAATTTTTAGACCTTACATTTACTAACATTATTGATATTGTTGAGTTGACATTTGCATTTTTGGCTCAAAAAAATGTTAGAAAGAGCGGAATACCTCATCTGGTTCGAGAAATACCTGAAAATAAACGTAGAAATAAATTTTTACGTTACTGCTTTTGGTCTCCATTAGGAGAGGAAGGTTATTATAATCAATAAACTATTCTCTACAAATACACTTAGATAAAATAAAAAGCCTTACCTGTAATTAAGGCTTTTTATTTTACATGTGAAGAATGTCGAATCCGAACCGACCACCTCTTTTCTGCCAGTAGCAAACATGTTAAATTTTAGTATTGATATTTAGTATGTTATGATTTTGTGTATTTGCAAAAAGTAGCATTTTTATTCATTTTATCACTTAATAAGTGTACTTAGATTCGAAAATTTCTTCTTTATATTAATCCCTATGAAACTTTCTGTATGTACAAGTGTTTTTGAAATTCAATAAAAAGAGAGCTTATGTTTGAGACATCTCCTAAAATGCCTTTGGCATCTTCTAACGAATGATATTTATTAGTAAGCAGAATTGGTAATTTTTCTTGGTCAAGTTCTTCAACACCAGTTTCAACATATTTACCCAAGACAAATTCAATAAATTCTTTTTGTTGGTCATTTAGAATAGCAAAAATAGTAGCTTCTGCAGCCGCTACACGCTGTTCTCTAGTCATCGGTTTTACATCGCTATTAAACACATATTCCAATACATCGAACAAATCGCTTTTCTCTGCATCGATTAACTTTTGAAGCGTTGCTAATTCTTCCCTTCCAAAACCAGCATCATCTAGTTTTTCTAGTAAGACTTTTCTTGTTGTTGGGTTACTCCAAATAGTTCTTAATTCTTGTTCACTTGTAAATAGTTTAGGTAATTCTCCGAAAAGATTATTCAAAAAATCTTCTGCTGAAATAGGTCTACCGTCTGCGCTCCAAAATGAAGTTGAAATCATTGACTGTATTTCTCTTTCTTTTCCGTCACGCAATTTTATTTTAATCCTTTTTCGTTTTGTGCAAACACATGGACTTTCATCACAAGTAAGACATGGAGCTGGTGGCTCTTTAAGACACATACAAGGTTTTTGATTACAAACAATACAAGTGTTTGTCGAAGGCGGAACTATTGGCGATTCTGGTTCTAATGGTTCGCCGTCCCACTCAGGGTCGGCAAAATGATGATAGGCATCTACAAAATCATAAATGGTAAAAAAATATTTTCCATCAAACAGTCTTGTTCCTCTACCTACAATTTGTTTGAACTCTATCATTGAATTTACTGGTCGCATTAAAACAATATTCCTAATATTCCGTGCATCTACTCCTGTTGATAGTTTTTGTGAAGTTGTCAGTATTGTTGGTATTGTTTTTTCGTTGTCTTGGAACTCCCTTAAGAACTGTTCTCCTATTTCTCCATCATGAGCAGTTACACGAACACAATAGTTGGTGTCTTTGGTTTTTTTGTATTGGTTTACCAAATCACGAACGGCAGCTGCATGTTCTTGTGTAGCACAAAAGATAATTGCCTTTTCGTTTTGATTGGATTCGTCCATATAAATCTGAACACGTTTAGCTTCTCTCTCTTTTATCTCAATGATTTTATTAAAATCTGGTTCAGTATATAATTTGCCCTCTTCGATTTCTCCTTCAACAATTTGGTCATCGCTAGTAAAAATATAATCATCAAGTGTGGTTTTTATTCGTTTTACTTTAAAAGGGGTTAAGAAGCCATCATTTATACCTTCTTTAAGTGAATAGATATAAACAGGTTCTCCAAAATATTTGTAAGTATCTGTGTTGTCTTTTCTTTTAGGTGTTGCAGTCAAACCTAATTGTACTGCTGGTGCGAAATAATCTAATATACCTCTCCAATTGCCTTCGTCATTCGCTCCACCACGATGACACTCATCAATAATAATGAAATCAAAATAGTCAGCAGGATAAGAACCAAAATAAGGTGCGGGATTACCTTCAGAATCAGTGCCACTCATAAAAGTTTGAAATATGGTAAAGAAAATACTTCCGTTTGTGGGAACACTTCCTTTTTTGCTAATTTCTTTTGGACTGATTCTTACCAAAGCATCTTCTGGAAATGAGGAAAATGAGTTAAAGGCTTGGTCGGCTAAAATATTTCTATCGGCTAAAAATAATATTCTTGGTCTTCGGCTACCATCTCGTTTTAAGTTCCAACGGGTTTGAAATAGTTTCCATGCAATTTGAAATGCTATTGCAGTTTTACCAGTTCCAGTAGCTAGAGTTAATAAAATACGTTGTTCGCTGTTGGCTAATGCTTCTAAAGTTCTATTAACTGCTAACTCTTGGTAGTAGCGTAATTGCCATGACCCACTTTTATCTTCAAAAGGAACAGAAGCAAACTTTTCTCTCCATTCATTTTGAACTGCAAAGGTCTTGTCCCATAATTCATCTGGAGAGAGGAAATCAGCAACCAAACTTTCTGCACCTGTTTTCATACAGATGCTATAAATCTCAGTACCATTAGTAGAATAAGTGGTATCTAATAGGAGTTTTTCAGCATAATGCTTGGCTTGAGCAACGCCTTCGCCAACGCCTAAATCATTGCTTTTAGCTTCTACAATAGCTAGTTTAATGCCTTTGTATACCAAGACATAATCAGCAATTGTTTTTTTACCTCTTATACCTCCAGTTTGGATTTTTCCTGCTGTTATATTGTATTCACGAAGGATTCTTGAACCCTCAATAATTCCCCAACCACATGCCTTTAGCTTTGGGTCTATTAATTCCGCTCTAGTTTCTGCTTCGTTCATTTCAATTTATCAATAAATATTTTATTTCTCAATTTTGCTCTTTCTAATAATGTAGAGTACTTTATTATTTCTGTATAAAGTGAACCGTCAACTCTTCCAAACTTTCCAACAATCCGTTTGTAAGGTCTAAAAACATAACCAAGGTTTGAAGCGTTCATAAAATCTGAATCATTGTCGATGATATCATCAGCATCAATACTTTCGCCTACTAAATAGCCATAAAAAGTATTAAACTTTAATGTGTCAATTGAAAGATTATTGATTAAGGAAGCATATCTATTAATTTGGTTCAAATGGTCTGATACATTTGCATCTGGAGCTTTCAATTCAATAATTATACATTTTGCCTCCGCTGGAAATAACAATATATCTGTACGTCTTAATCGAGCATCACCACCTTGTTTTTTTCTATATTCGTTTTCTTCTGCCGATAGATTTTCTTTTAGTATTTTCGAACCATCACATTCTATTTGTCCTAGAAGTCCTTCTGACACTCCTCTGAAATAAATGTATTCTTCGTTGACAAGCCATAAGTCACTATTCATTGGGTCATTAGAACTTTGCTGAAAAATTAGATTATGTAATACATCTTCATCTATTCTACCACCACTCTTTAATTTACTTGTCTCATTATTTAATATTTTTTGAAATAGCTCTAATACTAATTTCCTACGAGCAACATAATGCGTTAAAGCTTTTTTATTTTGTAGAGGAATCGTTTTTACAAGTTTATCTACAGCTTTTACTAATTCATCTTGATATGTTGGTTTTGTTGTATCTAAATTTTCAAGTTTATCAACAGATTCTTTAATTGATGCATCAAATGATGCTGATTTCCTAGCTTCTGCCTCATAAAATTTTTCTAAAATTTTACTTTCACTATCATTTATCGAAAAACTAATATCTTTGGCAATTTCATCGTCTAACAAAAACATTTCTTTCAACTTAGCAAAATCATCTTGATGTTTCTGTTTGACTTCTTCAATCTCTGGATACATTGTGTTAATCGATTTATTTACTTCTTCCTGAATGTCTTCAATGAAAATTTCCTCTTGATTAGCAAACAAATCTTTTCCAAAAGAATCTTTGTTAGGTATATTTAAAACACCCCTTAGATTTGTGTCTCTTGAATCAATGTAGTTACTTGAAACCAAAAACAAATATTTGTTTCCATTTACATGGTCGCTTCCTGCCAGATTTTCAAGAGTAACTGGAGACTCTTCAATTACTTCTCCTTTTGAAACTAAATTTAATTTATTTTCCTTTAATTGAGTTTTGGAAATCTTAAAAGCATCAATAGTAAAATCTTCTGTTTTTTCTATTTTTTTAATATCATTTTTAGCTTTTATTGAGTACTGGAGTTTTATAGGTAGCGTTTTATCAATGTTAGGAATATCAGATTTTGAAATAGTTGATTCTCCTTTCAACTCTGATTGCACATAAAATTCGATTTTAATTTTAGGTAATTTGTTTTTATTGTAACAGAAATAATGAATATACTTTTCAAGAAGTTTCTCTTTTAAAGTATGCTCGTTAAGTTCATTATAAATTCCGCTGTTTTCTAGCAATGTACTAAAGCTTACTGTGGTTCCTGAAATAGATTCAGTTGTTTCTTTGGAAGCAATGTGTTTAACAATAGCATTATTCTTTAAGAAATCTTCTTTCTTTGAAACACTAAATACAATTTCAAAGAATTTTCCATCCTTTTCAAACATACTTTTTATTCTAGTAGTATCAAAATAATGTACATATTGTATTCGACCTGACCCCAAGTTTTTAAACCCTTTTGTTGTTAACTTAAATGTATTGAAACGTTTGAATTCATCTTCGTTAAAACCAATACCATTATCGGTGATAGACAAACTGTTAAACTCTGTACTTTGTGTAGTTAATTCTGAAGCATTGATTTTTAAAAGGATTTCACCTTTATGTTCAGCATCCAATGTTTGCTTAATTTTAATAGCTTCTAAAGCATTGGTAAAGCATTCAAATATGGGTTGCAACGCAGATTTTGACTTTTTAATGTCGTGCAATACTCCAACAAAAGACAAATCCTGTGCTGTTATGAATTGATTATCTTTATAATTCATACTCCAATATCTTATTGGTTTTCAATTCTCCTGTAAATGCCTTTTGCAAAACACTCTTTTTCAACTCATCTAAATTGTTTATTTTTTGTTGGTATATGGCTTCAAGTTTTTTTGTTTCGGCATTTAAGGCATCTAATTTTTGAACGATGGTTTGTTGGGCTTTTAATGATGGAAATGGAATTGGGAAACTTCTTAACGCAGTTAAGCCAACAAATTCTTGTGCTCCGCCATTTGACATATACAAAACATATTTCATCGCCAAAGGCGATTTTAAATAATAAAGAAGAAAATGTTTATTGATGTTTTCACTTGCTTTTATTAAGCCTACATTTTTAATACTGAAAATTCTGTTATCGTCTACAAGTGCAGCCATTCCTCTATTAGCGCCAATCATTGAAATTAATATATCACCATAAGCAACATTTGACCTTTTGTAAAATTTTTCGTGGTCTACATCGGTTATAAATTTAGTGTCTTCAAAGATTAATCCATTAGATTTTATATTCTTTTGTGTAACAAACGGAATCCCTTCATTAATATACTTTGGACTATCGTGTGTTCCATCTTTAACTTCAGTAATTTCATTAAGCTTCTTCTCCTTCCAATCTTCTCCTTTATTCTCAAACACACTTTGTAAATAACTATCAAAAAGTTCCTTTGCGTTTTTAAGATTTTGTTGGGCATTGGCTTTCGCTTTATCAATAGCGATAAAGGTTTCGTCTAAAATGGTTACTATAAGCTGTTGTTCCGTTAGTGTGGGAAGCGGGATTTCAATATTCTTCATTATAGCAACCGAAGGAACGTTTTGAATAGCAGCTCCGCCAGACAATTCCTTCAAACTATCTTGAAAAGATTCACTTTGCATCCATAGTTTCAAAAAAACGGTAGATACTTTGTTAGAAGGAGTTAGTTTTAATAATGCTTGATTTATAATACCTTTTGGAATACCATCAGGAACAATCGAAATTTTTCCCATTGTGCCAGAACAACTCATAATTAAATCACCTGAATTTAATTCAAAGCGTTTCATTTCATTAAATTTATTCTCATCAATGAAATATCTAATAACATCAAATTGGTCATAGATAGCGTGTTGTTGCTCATATACTGCATAACCGCTTTCTGTGAAAATAGATTTTTTTAAACTGCCACCAAATGGACCTCTAACAAAATGGCATATTTCACTTAATTTCTTTTTCTCCCAATTTTTCATATCAGTTCCAAAATTGAGTTTAAAATAGCTTCACTTTCTTCATCCAATGCTTTCATTGCTGTTAAAATTTCTTTTGGTTTACGCAAAGTACCTTCTTCTTTTTTGTTTGGGTTTTTAGCACTCAAGTCAAAAGTCGTTGCGTTAATGTCTTTTAGAGCAATATTCCAAGAGTTTTTGCTTTCGGCAAAAGTTTTTTGTAGAGTTACAAAATCGGCTAAATCTTTTTCGTTTAGTGGGTTGGTTTTACCTAGGTTTCTATCCAAGTTCAGTTGGTAAAACCAAACATTTTGTGTTGGTTTTCCTTTATCAAAGAACAAGACTACGGTTTTTACTCCTGCTCCTGTAAAAGTTCCACCTGGCAAATCTAATACCGTGTGTAGGTTGCAGTTTTCTAGTAACAATTTACGCAATGCAATTGAGGCATTATCGGTATTGCTTAAAAAAGTGTTTTTAATTACTATACCCGCTTTCCCGCCTGCTTTCAATATTTTTACAAAATGCTGCAAAAACAATGAAGCTGTTTCACTTGTTTTTATAGGGAAGTTTTGTTGTACCTCAGCTCGTTCTTTACCACCAAAAGGCGGGTTTGCCAATACTACATCATATCGGTCTTTTTCTTGTATATCCGCCAGATTTTCCGCTAGTGTATTGGTGTGTATAATATTCGGTGCTTCCACTCCGTGCAAAATCATATTCATAATCCCAATGATGTACGCCAATGATTTTTTCTCTTTACCGTAAAAGGTTTTCTTTTGGAGGATTTCGGTTTCTTTGGTAGTGAGCGATTTGCTATTTTTAAGATAATCAAAGGCTTCGCACAAGAATCCTGCAGAACCTACTGCGCCGTCATAAATGGTTTCTCCAATTTGTGGGTTAACCACTTTTATAATAGTAGTAATCAAAGGGCGTGGTGTGTAATACTCTCCGCCATTACGACCAGCATTCCCCATATTTTTAATCTTGCTTTCGTAAAGATGGCTCATTTCGTGCTTCTCAGCGTGGGTTCTAAAACGTAGTTCATCGATGCGGTTTAACACTTCTCTTAAATTGTAACCCGATTGAATGCGGTTTTTTAGCTCACTAAATATTTCGCCAATCTTATATTCAATGGTATCAGCACTTTCAGCTTCTTTTTTAAATTTTTTAAGATAGGGGAAAAGTTCAACATTCACGAAATCGGCAAGGTCATCTCCAGTTAAGGCTTTGTGATGGTCTAATTTGCCGTCTTCATCTTTGGGGCTAGCCCAAACATTCCACTGAAATTCGGGTGCGATAATAGTGTTATAAACCTTTCCTGTTAGTTCTGCAGCGGTGGCTTTATCTCTTTCTAAATCATCTAAATACTTAAGAAACAAGACCCAAGAGGTTTGCTCTACATAATCTAATTCACTTCCACAACCTGCGTCTTTATGCAGTATATCGTCTATATTCTTAAAGGTTTGCTCGAACATTCTATGCTAATTAATTTGTTTTTAAAGGTAATTATTTTTGAACGATGACCAAGTTAATGTAAAAATGAAATTCTAAAAAATGTTTATTTCTTTGTGTAACTTTGGAAAGCTTGTCTACGTTAAAGAATTAATTTTAAACACCATAACATTTAAAAATTTTGATGATTAAGCCATAGTTCAATAAATTAGTTCTTCATTTTGGTAAATCTTATTCAATACCGCTCCAGTAGTTGAGATTATCTTGCCTTTTGGTACGCCTACTTTATCAAGTAGCATGAGCATTTGTTTTGATGTTAGTTTCAGTTTCATATCTTTCTTTTAATGATAAATATCTCATAATGAGCCCAAACACCAATGAAAAAATAAATTATTCTTCAAAATGAGGCTATGCGCTCACACTACATAATGAATTGAGAGCTTTTAATAGTATTTATGAAATAATCAATAGAGCAAATACAGGAGCGTCTAAGCCCAATAGGTACGGATAAACAGCTGATTAGGGTAAAAATAGAACCAAAATTTCCCGTCATATTTTTTTTGAATATCGATAGGGGTATATATCGATATTCGAAAAATACCGTACTATTGAGGCGAGTAACGGTTATCTTGATATTGAAAAAAATGAATTAATAACGGGGGAAGGGGCCTGCCGGCCCCCTAATTATTAATTTATGCTGAACCCAAAACATGGCTTTGAATAACATAGTTAGCTTTTGGATTTAACCTGTCTTGAATCATAAGAACTTTGTCTTTCATTGTGTCATTTTTTCCAAATACAATGGTGGCATCCATAAATTCCAATTGCTCACCATTAGTGATTTTTTCTTGTAACATTGACTTGATTCTATCGCTAAAATTCAAAGCTTCTACATGTATTTCCAATACCTTAGTCTTTTCAACTTTTGGTACATGTTTCCTTTTAATTACATTCAAATCAACTTTGGTTTTTTTCAGACTATCCATAATTGGATTTTGTTTTTCTTCATTAGACAATTTGGCTATTGTCTTAATTCCATATTGCTGAATTACTGTATCCATAACCTCTTTTACTCTCTTTGCATAATCTGGATGAAAAAACAAAGCATCATACACGTATCCAACGAATATCCCTTCTTTGTTTAGTTGCTGAATAACAGCTGTCATTACCTCAACTTCTTTGGCAAATAATCTACGTGAAGTAATCTTGTGTTTGTGCTGACTGTTATATTTCTCGACAATAACATTCTGAAGCATTCTCGGTTCATTATGTTGGTAATATTGGTAAAGAGGAGATTGTTTCATTTGCCAAACTTCTTTATTGAAGAATGATAAATGTTCTACTTTCACTATATCTACATCGATATTCAATTTTGAACCTAAATCACCATGAGTTAAATAGGATGTGGTCCCATCATACATCGATATAATCATATTTGGGTGCAGACAAGTATAATCACTTTCGACATTCAACACACCGTTTATTTTAACCATTCTACGAATCCAGCTTGGCATAAGGTCTAAAGAATCGACCACACGACCACCACTAGTCTCACCACCAACAGTAGGTATCAAAAGACCATTATCAGTTAAATATTCAAATATCTCAATTGCATCTTCAACAAATGATAGTTCTTTATGATTTTTATAGTATGCCCTACCATGTTTATTCAGCTTTGTCAGTTTCTTACCTTTCTTTGTCATGTATCCTGATGCAATTAACCTATCAGCTTCTTTTTTAATCTGGTCAATTGTTGGAAAGGTAATATCCTGATAGAATCGGATTAGGTTCTCACAGATTGGGTTCTTTTTGGCTTCGCCTAAAACTCTGTAATAATGCTTGTTTAGAAGGCTTTTAGCTTCTTTTGTTTTTAAGTCATAACTTACTATACCCTTACCTAGATAAGGCGGTGTCAAGCGATAAAAATGATTCTTTTCACCTATGATGCTAACATGGTCACATTCAAGTATAGCCCCTCTTTTCAAAGGCTCTTCTAGTGCTGTTATTACTTTTTTATAGGTCAAAGGATTCAGACTTAAAAAGTCTCGTAGATATTCGGCTCGAAGTGATTTCCATCCATTAGGTTGGCTTCCATTTTTGATATCGAAATAAGTGGAATTTAATTGGGTACAAAACAATAAACACAATTCAATGGCTACCTCAACATCATTATGAATCTCCTTTAATAGTTTTCTTGATACATATTTTCGGATTACATATTCTACTTTACTAGGTATCTTTATTCTATTATTATTGATTACAAATAGCGATAATTGAGCAGAAATATCCGTAGTGATATTGTCATCATTATAGGCTGTAACCCTTGGTATATCTAGTACTTCTTTGTCTTTTGGAAAAGTATTATCTAAAACATCATTAATGAATAGATAAGATGATTGATTAGATGAATTAAATTTTCCTAATAATGACGCATAGCTATAGTTGTCATCTAATTGGTAGTTACTATCAAAATGATATAAGTTTGATAATAGGAATTGGTTTTGTTGCATGGTTTCATAATTATTCTGCTTTTATGTTATTTTTGAATTCTGCTTCTTTTAACTGGGGCAGAACCCAGATAGGAGCTTACTCTATCTGGACCCAGTAACTGCCTGTTACAGCAATATTATCAACGATACTTCTTTCTATTGGAATAGTCAATAGGGAAAACATCTCAAACGTTATTTTTTTTAGATTTTTTTAATGGAGAGACCAAATGAGCAATAACATCAACAGTCATTGCCAATCCAATTGCCTTTAACTTATTGGTTTTAGAAACTTTTGGAACATCTGAAACATAACCATCAGGAATGGTCATTAGCCTTTCGGATTCTAATACACTAGGTAAACGATAGCATCCGTTTGGAAAATCATACTCATCAAAGCCTAAACGAGATTTTCCAATGTATCCTGACTTGTGAAGTATAAATGGATATTCTAGTAATTTTTGTTCGGTTGGTTGGTTAGCAAATTGTTTGTCCTTATATATAAGGTTTCCAATGTTCATTTTATAGTATCTAAAAATTCCGTTGGTTAGGGTACAATTGCTACCTAATAGTACATTAGCTTTTTCTTTGTCAACATAACCATTGACAACAATATCTTGGTATTTGATTTTTTTAGGTTCTGGAACTCCAACATTAGGAATGTTGGTCCAGTAAAGTCTTCTTCTATTGGCAGGTGCAATATCCGCTGAATTTATCTTCACTAGTTTTACATCAGGAAATATTTCTGAAAGCTCATCAGTAATTATATCTCGGTCCTTCGCAGTCATACTGGCAACATTCTCCATTAGAAAATATAACTTTTTGTGAATTGGTGCAAATGCATAAATATCATGTAGAATTCTTTTGGCTTCATAAAACAATTTTGATTCTGTTCCTTCAAGCCCTCTTCGGTCCACAGGATTAATACTGCTAAGGTTTGTGCAAGGACTTCCAAAAACCACTAGGTCAATTTCGTTTCTTAAGTAGATACCATCAATCTTACAGACATCACCCAATTGGATAAAGTTTGTATCATCAGAATAATGATGATTCTGAATTGCTAGCGCATGAGGGCAAATTTCGCTACTATAATATTTATTGATTTTTATTCCTGCTTTTTCAAGTGCAAGTTTCGCACAGCTTATTCCGTCGAATAATGATAAGACATTAATTCCGTCTTGGTTGATTGGGGTTTGTTCCATAATATTTATCTGTTTTTAGATAAATATTTCCCCATGTCAAAAAAGACAGATTTTGTAGTGGGCAAATGGTAATTATTTTCAACAAGTCCCTATTTACGGGCGATACAGCGTTAAAAAAAATAAAATATTTTCAATATACCCTGGCGCAGGAAGAAAATTCCTTGTAAACTCGCAGTGTACAACAAACAATTAGAAACATGAGTGCAGAAACAAATACAATGGAAATAGCCAAAACGATATTAGGACAGATTCAATATGCGGACCGTTCTGCATTAATGGCGTGGGGAGCACAAAATTTTGCAGTAATAAGTGAATCAAAAGAATTTCAAGGAGGAATAGCTTTTCAGGTAAATGGTCTAAATCATCAAGGTTGGGTTAAAGTTTGCCTTCGTTGGGTAGATGATTACACAATCATTTTTATCAATAAAAAAAGAGAAGTTGTAAAAACAACGGAAGGAGCTTATTGTGACATGTTGGTTCCATTGATTGATTGGATAGAAGGAAGGTAATTCCTTTTTTTTGACTTCTCCGCTTTAGGAATAGACCATAGTTCTTTTCTAAAGCGGATGCCCGAAGTGAAAACTCAACAAAATCGATTATAATGTTTTAAAACAATCTAGACTCTAAAACTAAAACAAGATTCAACTTAAATACCTAATATTATGAAATACTATTTTTATTCTCGTACCTCAACTGTCCTTCAAAATTCTGCGAGACAAATCGAATCATTTAAATCACATGAGGGATTTGACCCATCCAGATTATTTGTGGAAAGAATTCAGGGTAACGTTCCATTTATGGAGAGACCCGAAGCCGTAAAAATGTTTGACGATATTACAAATCAATCTGAAAGATGTACAGTAGTGGTTGATTCAACAGATAGGCTTGGAAGAAATTTATTGGATATTTTAAATACAATATCTGTCTTCAAAAAAAATTTCATCAATTTAAAATCTTTAAAAGAAGGGTTCTCTACTTTTTTAGATAATGGTGAAGAAAATCCTATGGCAAATTTAGTTATTTCAGTAATGGGTTCAATTGGGGAGATGAGTCGTAATCAAATCAAATCTCGTTCTATGGAAGGGATAAAAATTGCTCAGGCTCTTGGGAAATTCTCTGGCAGAAAAATTGGAGCTGTCCAAACTGATGAAAAACTATTGGAACGACACCAAACGGTACAAAAGAAATTGCAGAAAGGATTAACTGTAAGAGAGATTACAGAAATTACAGGAGCATCGAGTACTACGATTATAAAAGTTAAAAAAGTTATGAGAAACAGGAACATGATTTGAATCGATTTCTGTTAGATTTAAAAAGGCTTCGATTATATAATCGAAGCCTTTTTAGGATAGTGTCCTTTCTTTATTAATTTTGATTCCCTAATAAAAATTAATACCCAGAAGTGAAAAGCCTGCCGTAAATTGTCTCCTTATAGAAATTGAATAGTCATCAATCCTAAAACTCTTGTAATGGAGGCTGAAATTATTTTTTAACTTATTAATTTCAATAGTCTTAAATAATTTCCCATTCTTGTAAATATGATTACGAACGATATTTGAACTTTCTATAAATTCAGTTTTACAAAAATCATTATTTGCCACACTCTCACCTGTAAAACGAATTACTTCTACTGGTTTTCCTAATTTATACAAAGCTTTCATAATTAATATTTTTTTCTTTATACTACCTTTAATGTAGTAATCATAGAAATAAGATTGTCCATCAGGATAACCATCTACAAAATTAATTATGAAGTAAATCTCCCTTAGTAGAAATATTCATGTCTTCGTTGGGATTATGATAAACATTCCTACTACCTGATGGTTTACCATTGACAAAATTTTCCTCAATTATTATATCATTAAATGAGCATATCCACTTGCCCTCGGGAATACCATTATTATAAAACTCTTTTCTGAAAATTGTTTCTTTTACGATTGCGCCTTCACCGTCACGGTCTTTAGTTTTCAATGAATAAATCCATTCCCCATTTGGTTTTCCTTCATTAAAATTCCCGCTAACAGTTATTCCATTAATTTCTGAATTAATAATCCAATTACCATTTGGTTTATGTCCCTTAAAATCTCCTTTATACTTAAGATAATCATCTTCGTAACCGTCAACTCCATCATCAGCAGGAGAAGTAATAGTTCCTTTTTGGTAACCCTCATACCACTCTTCCCAGTTTAAAGGCTTCACCTTAGTACCTGTTTTAATTTTATTTCCAAAATAATAACCCCAATAGCCTTTATTAATATTTACCCATTTACCATTGCATTGATTATCAATTTCGTAAAAATTAATATAAGAACCAATTTTACTCGTGTCAATAATTATGTGCCTTCTCAATATAATACTGTCAACTCTGGCTTGGTGATATAATTCCAAAGGTTTAGTATTCCAAATTGTATCTTTAGAATTATCTTGGGAATAAGATTTTAAAATCCCAAGCATAGCTATTATGCATATAAAATGTTTCATAATTTATTTTTTGATTTTTATAATTGTAAAATTTTTGAATAGTTCTAATTTGTTTTTAGTTATTTTTTTTAACATCATAATGACTTATATCCTCTGTCATAAATTAAGTCAAGTGCATTAGTATATATCTCTTGGTTTTTAATCATTATACAATGAATACCAAAACAAGTTTTTTGGTTATCTTCAATGCTATAAATCTCTTCAATTTTTTCTTCATCACTCTTTCCCTTTGGGTCCTTTCTTAAAAAAAGAATCAAATGTTTAGGTTTTCCACCTTGATTAGCAACTATATTATAGTATATAGCAAAACCTTTAGCGATATGACCAAAATAACGTTCATATTTGTCAGGTTCACCTAAATATATTTTAGCTTTTTTAAGTGAACCATCAGTTAAAGTCAACTGTATTTCATCGAATTGCTTTGTAGAATTAGAGTTAGTGTAATCGTTTTTTTGACTTTCCAAATTATTATTTTTTGGGTTTGGTTGAGAATCAAAACCATATCGTTTTGACAAGTCTAAAAGTGTTAATAATCCTTTAGATTTATTTGTCTCTTTATCAAGGATAATTTCATTTTGAATTTTTTGACCAACACTTTTCAATTTATTTTCAACAGAATCTTTTATTGTTTTTATATCGCTAATCCAATAATCTTCTTTAATTACTTTTGAATTGTTGAAATAAATTAATGCCTTATAATCTATTGCATTAGAATAATCCATCTTCTTTTTTTGATATGCAAAAACATTATTATCATCTGTAAAGTAATAATCTTCGTCTGTAATATAATCTTCACCATCTCCTGCTAGAACATTCAATTTAATTATCTTACCATCTTTCAGCCAATATTTATAATTATTATTTGAAACACTGTCACCAAGTTTTTTAAGAATATAATGGTTGATGTTTGAGAGTTCTTCTTCTCCCTTAAATTTGGTTTCATTTTTCTTGGTTGGAATAGCAATGTTATCTTTCTTAGAATTGGAGATACATGATTGCAGGAAAAATAATATTGAAATAGATACAATAATTTTAGTGGTAATTTTCATTTTTATAGTTAGCGTTTAGTTTTTCGATTTAAAGATTCAGAATGTATTTTTTACAAATATATACGATTATAGCACAAGTGCTATAATAATTTCATGTAAAATATCTTCATTTTGGATAGTGGAAAAGAATGATTCAAAATCTAGAAAATTAATCTTTGATGAAGAAGGATTACAATCGTTAGCTAAACGATTAAAAGAGGTACGTTCAGAAAAAAAAATGTCACAAGAAGACTTGGCAGATAAATCTGATATAACATTGTCACAGATTGCAAGAATTGAAACTGCAAAAATAAACCCTACAGTTAGTACTATATTTAAGATTGCTAGAGGTTTAGAGGTGTCGCCTAAAGAACTATTTGATTTTGAATTAGTTGCAATCAAAAAAAAATAAATTTAAGATTCTAAATTGCTTTCTCAAAAATCATAAAGAATACCCTCAAAAATATTTTTTCTAACTTTTCCTTTGAAATTGTATATTTCTTTGTCTTTTTCTCTTGAACCTGTAAGATATAGGAATTCAAATAATTCTTTTTTGCTTTTAAATTTAAAATGTTCCTTCAATTTCTGAATTGTTGGCTTATGGTCTCCTTTAATCTCCATTATCCTTCTTCCATACATTATTACAGTTGAAGTAGAAGTTATTTTTTCTGCATGCGGAAAATTTAAGATTTGCAATGATTTTTTTATTTCTCTTGACAAACTTGGTTGAGTAAGAGGGCAATATTTATTGGTAATAAATACATTACTATTTAAATTAGCTCCTTCGGGACATATAAATCCTCTCTTAGAAAAATGGCGTGATGTATTATTTGTTTTCCCTGTTGTACAAACAAAATGCTCTAGAAGGTTCTTCTCGAATTCTTTATAAATTTTAATTTTATGGCTTTCGAAAACAATATTTTTTTTAAGTTGGATTGTTTTTATTTCAGTATCATTTACTTGAAAAATTTCTATTTCCACAATTTCATGCCATTTTAGCCTAAGTAGGCTAGAAGGTCTAATACCATTATATAAACTGATTAATAATAATAAACGTATACTATTAGTTATGGGACCTTTATAAGCTATAAGTTCACGTTGTAAAAATTCCGAGAAGGCTGTAAATTTTTGGAATGGATAACCATCATTAAAGTTTTTATTTTCCAATTGAATAAATACTCCATTTGCATCTAGGTTTATGTTTACTAAATCGAACTTAATATCATCTTTAGATTTATAGCCAAGAAAGAAAAACAATTCTTTATTTGTACGAAGCTTAAAATGAAGTTTTAGAAATTTACTGATATCATTTGTGTAGCCATTTACTTCGAAAACTTTTCTACCAAAAAGCATTTGTGGAAATATTTCAAAATTAAAGGCTTTCACAAGTTTATCATCCATTAAATTGATTTCATTACGACTATCAGTAGCCCCCACTCTTACTATCCATTCAAAAAGGTTATAATCTGGAATTTTTGATTGAGTTATTTTAGGAACAGTTTTTATGAGTTCTAATTCTAGGCTCGGATAATCTAATTTACAATAAAAGTCCGAAAGCAGAAACTTTACTTTTGGATGGATGGGTATGTAATATTTGCGAACTCTTAGCTCGTCATTTACAACAGCATTGTTTTCAGTTCCTAATGTTAATAATTCTTTCCATTTAATATTGCAAACATATTTCATTTCTAATCCTGTTGCTAGGCTGAGTATTAAAATGATTTGCTTAATCATTATCTCTTTAGAACCACGAATAATGCCTATACTCTCGTAACATTTATTGAAACAGTCATCAAAAGTTATAAACTTCTCAATTGGATGCGTGTTTTTGTACATAAAATGGTTTTTATTATTAATTATTTATTGGCTAATTTATTCATAAATAATAGATAAAACAAGGTAAAATCAATTGCGTGAAATATAGCCAAAAAAGAAAAAAATTTTCTCAACTTTCATAAAACTAATACATTTGCTATATCAAAATCGGAATAACAATTATTAACAATAAAAAAATAGAAGCTATGAAAAATTAGATGTAAAAATGATTTCAATTAATGAAACAAAAATTCAACTAGTCGGGAGATAGATTGAATAACTTCACAAGACTTTCTAATTCCAGAAAGCAAAAAAATCAAACAATTTATTAAATCAAAAAATCTATTTAAATGTGGACAGGAATAGGACTGTCTTAACTCAACCCTAAAAATTTAAAACTATGAAAAATTCAATGACAACAACAGTAAATGATTTCCAAGTAATTAGCGTAGTAATCCCAAGTTTAAATGGTTCTTATGCAAAGCTACTGTTCTTAACTGGTGTAGAATATGCCAAACTTAAGGAGACAAACAAATCAAACATAGGAAAAAACAAAAAAATATTTTCATTGTATATGGAATCGAATGTTAATCACGATTTGTTGCAATCTGGAATGGGTGTTCTAACAAAGAAACAATTTGATGAATTACTTAAAGATAACTACAATTCAAAGATGCAACAAGGGCGCGGAGGGAAATTGCTTAGAGATGCGGCATAAAGTTATAATAGTTACCAATCTTTGATAAAAGATATTATTTAATTTCCTCTTTCCATTCTGGAAAGCAAACAATCCAAAATTTATTTAAACAAAAAAATCTATTGCAATATGGACAGAATGTCTATTGCGTAAACTTAAAAATCAAAAAAAAATATGAAAAATTCAATGACAACAACAGTAAACAATTTAATTACAAGCAAATATGTAGTAAGTGTACACATCCATCAAGTAGATAAAAAAGGGAAACGTAAAAATGAAAATTTAGAGTATGTTTTTGACGAAGGGGAATTATTACAAAAAAGAAGAAGTGCCGTTGAAAAAGCGCAAGAAATTATGTATTCTTTTGATAATGACGAAAGCTTTTCTTCTCCTTCTGAAGCTCATGCAAAAAAGTTTAGAAATTTTAAAGGTTATTCTATTGATATCTATCTGGTTATTGAGGATGAAGGAGAGCAATATGATTATCATATTTATGGAGATGAAGAAATTCTATACGAAGCCTTAGAGGCTGAAGCAAAAATTTTTAAAAAAGAGTTTGAAATTACCAAATTCATTAAAACTGAAAATTACGAAGATGAAGTGGTTGAAGTAATTGAGGAAAGTCTTGGATTTTTTTTAACCTATACTATTTAAGAGTGTTTGAAATCTACAAAAAGCACTAAATCCGTTTACCTTCATCTAGTTACAAATACTAGTCGTTAACTAGATTATATTTCTTTTCATTTCTGAAAGGAGGTTCCAAAACAACTTTATCAACAAATAAGAAATACCCAACAATTGGGTACAGGACTTCATATGTCTTAATGAAAGTAATCATAAACAATTAAAATAATAAATCTATGGCTGAAAACAGCAAAATTGAATGGACACATCACACAGCAAACCTATGGTGGGGATGCACCAAAGTACATCCTGGCTGTGATAACTGTTACGCATTAACCTTCGCTAAAAGAGTTGGTAATGATATCTGGGGTAATGACAAACCTAGAAGAATGATTAAAGACGTATGGTCAAAAATTGGAAAGTTTCAAAAAGAGGCAGAAAAACTGAATGAGGTCCATAGAGTCTTTGTTGGTTCAATGATGGATATTTTCGAAAAACCAATGCCGTTAGTGGACCATAAAGGAAATCCGTATTCAGAAGAAGAAAATGAAATCTGGAACACAGGTCAATTGAGAGATAAATTCTTCAACGAAATTATTCCGAATTCACCTAATCTGATGTTCTTACTATTAACCAAAAGACCTTCAAATATCAATAAGTATATTCCTGAGAGTTGGAAAGAGAATCCTCCAAAAAATGTAATGTTTGGAACTTCACCTGTAAATCAGGAGACTGCAAATAAGTTAATTCTTCAACTCTCAGAGGTAAATGGTTTAAGATTTCTTTCTATAGAACCACAACTAGAGAAAATCGATTTAATGACTAAGATTAGTAATGAAATCGATAGAGTCTTATTGGACATGGTTGATTGGGTAATTCAAGGAGGTGAGTCTGGGCATCACAGACGACCTTTTGATACGGATTGGGGTAGATTGATTAGGAATAACTGTAAAGAAAAAGGCGTTCCATTTTTTTTCAAACAAATAGACAAAAAATTGGAAATACCTCAAGATTTATTGATAAGAGAATTTCATGTAAACAAAATAGAAACTAAAAAATAAATAAAAATATGAGAAAATTAGAAGCGTTAGAAGAGAATGAATTTAATATGATTTGTGATTCCCTTAATGGAGTTGTTATGGATTTAAAACCGTTAAGCTGGAGAATTACAATAACGGAACAGGTGATTAAAGCAGGTGACGTTTTAAAACTAAAATGGGAGGTAGATATCGATATTTTGGAGTATAAATTAGATTGTATGCCTAATATAGAATTCTTAGAGTTATTAGCTAGAGTAGACTTGTTTTGGCAGAAAAATGAAAGTTATTATGAATCATTTAATATTATTTCGCCAAAAGCAAAAATTTTAGAAATTACTAGTGAGGTTGCAAAGCATGAGCCAATAATTTGGCATCCAAAAATGGGGTCTCCACTTGATTTTTATCTGACTGCTTTAAGCCAGAATCTTGAATATATAATTTATGCTCAAGATTCTAAAGGAAATGATAAGAGTATTTGGGCTACATCAGAAGCCGATTTGTTAGAATGTATGTTTACAATTTCTGAAAGATTTTATTTTGGAAGCTTAGATAGTTTATATAACTCTTTAAAAAGGGATGGTTGGTTTTGTTTCAATGACCAAATTTAAAGCCAATGTTTTTTGCTCTACCGAGAATTTATTTGAATGAGATAACTAAGCAAATAAATAAAAAAGACAATCGAACTGCAAAAAAGTGGTGCAAAGAAAATTTTTTAAAAATACACAAGGATTCATCAGGAGAATTTGTTTATCAATACGATTTTGATTTAGCATTTGATATGCCGTTGATAAACGATTTAAAATTGATGCATGGTGATAATTGGGAGGATTATTACCATGCTTACAATAAAAATGAATTGCACAAAATATTGGATTCTCCTCAATCAACGAAAGTTGGGAAAACGTGTTATGTCCCAAAGGGCAAATTGTCATCAAAATTATTTGGCGGGTCACTTAAATAAAGTACACTCGCATTAAATCTAAATCATAATTTATGAAAATATTGAAATACAAGAAATTCACTGGACTGCATATAGTCTGCAAGAAATGCAACAAACTTATTGAGAATTCACAGGATGCTTACAAAGGCTGTAAGCATCCTATTGAAAGACAGAAATACAAAGCGATACTAAAGCATAATGGAACTCGTAAAACTCGAGACCTAAAATCTCTAGATTATGATGAAGCTATCAGAGAATTACTAGAATTCAAAGATGATTTATCCAATCCGATAAAATTCATTTCCGAAACTCCTAAAGCAAATTTAAAACCTGAATTATTTAAAGATTGCATTCTGATGTTCAGCGATTGGTTGGAAAATATTGATGTCCCTTTTTTCGAACAGAAATTTAGAAGCAAAGAATACATTCGTGATACGGTTGGATATGTATGTAAACTGAAGACACATTTAGAAAACAATAGCTACAACACCGATAAAATGACAATCTACCAAGTAGACAAAAAAATTGTAAACAAATATTTTGAAGAGCTTTATCAGATAAGCAAGAGCATTGCCACTTATAACCACAATATAAGAGCCCTAAAAGGCTTTTACAAGTTTTTAATAGCTACGAAAGGTTATGATTTAATCAACCCGCTACAGTATGCTAAATTAAAGAACGAGGCTCCGAATCCTTTAAATGTAGCTGATAATGATTTTTACAAAATAATTAATTGCATAAAAGAGGAAGATTCAATACAAACTTATACAAATGGAGTGAAGAAGAACCGATATAGACCTTACATCAAAGAAGCTTTTGAATTAATTGCTTATTCGGGGATGAGAATAACAGAAGCAATCTCAATTAAGTACTCTGATATTGTATTAACCGAAAGTGGAGAAATAGATTATGTTTTAGGAGTTGATTACAAATATGAAAAAGCTCATAATCATGACAAATCTAAACCTACAAAAATCGTCCCTATTCCTTATTCTCCAGAATTAGAAGATTTATTAAACAGACTTGATTATAAGAAACATATAGGAGAAGACAGATATTTGATTGGAGCTGATGAAAATATCAGTAGAGAATCGATGTCAAAGCAACTGTCTCATTCATTTGGCTTTTATCGAAATAAAGCTGGTATAACAAGTCCAATTGGACTAAAACATTTAAGAAAATCATTTTTGACAAAAATAGAAACGCAAACTGGATTAGTTGAGTCATTGGGTTATCAAAAAACAAAGAGTGTAATTCAAAACAATTATTTAGTCAAGCCCGAAATCGCTCGAGCAGTCAAAGGAAAAGGTTTTAGACTCTTTAAACCTGATGTGAAGTAAAATAACCTCAACAAAATAATTAGCGAATAAGGACAGAGTGATTATGAAAGTACACTTAAAAAGTACACTTAGACCAAATAAAAAAGCCTTACATTTCTGTAAGGCTTTGATTTTTAACGTGGTCCCACCTGGGCTCGAACCAGGGACCACCTGATTATGAGTCAGGTGCTCTAACCAGCTGAGCTATAGGACCGGTTTGAGGATGCAATATTACTACTATTTTTCGTTCACTCCAAATATTTTAAGACATGATTTGTATTTAATTTAAAATAGAAGCAACGCTTTTTTAAACACAATTGATTTTCAATGCCTTATTTAAAATCCTGAAAAGAGATTTTTTATCTAATTTCCTGACAAAGCTCTACCAAAACGCCATTTGTGTTTTTTGGATGCAGAAAAACAACCCATTTATTGTCGGCGCCTTTTTTAGGAACTTCGTTTATCAGTACAAAACCTTCTTTTTTCAGGCGGGCAATCTCGGCGTGAATATCTTCAACATCAAAAGCGATGTGGTGAATTCCTTCTCCTTTTTTCTCCAGAAATTTAGCAATCGGGCTTTCCGGATTGGCCGCCGTTAAAAGTTCGATCTTATTGACTCCCGTTTGAAAGAAAGAAGTCAGCACACCTTCGCTTTCAACCGATTCCATTTTATACGACGGAACGCCCAGTAATTTTTCGAACAATACATTGGCATCATCCATACTTTTTACTGCAATTCCGATATGTTCAATTTTATTTACCATAGTAGTTATTATTCAAATAAAGATATTGTTAAGTTGTGCTGCTAATATAATCACGCAGAGAGGCAAAGTTTTATTTCTACTTGCATTAAACTGCCAATAATAACCGCGCAAAGACGAAGAGGCGCAAAGCTTTATTTCCACTATTTCTAAACATTTTTAAACTTGGCGACTCTGCGTCTTTGCGTGAAATTCTTGTCAACGAGAAGACGCACTGCAGTGCGCCTCTACGATTCTATATGACGAAAACATTGCTGCACAACTCTGCGGTTAAAATAGGTGCACAAAAAATAATCTCGCAATGAGGACCATTATAACTTATTGATTGACATACGTATTAAAATAACCGCATTCTGCAATGACATCCTGATAATATTTAGTGTCTGAATAGTCTTTTTTCAACGCTTTGAATCCGTTCCAGGCAATAAAATTTATTTTATCATCGTCAACACTCCACCAGTTTGTTACGTTATTGTATTTATTGTTATAATATTCGTTTCGCTCACATTTCGAAAGCAGGTAAATACATTTTGCTTTTTGTTCTTTTGTTGTCGCGGCCTCAAAGGCTTTTTGATAATACATTTTTGGAACATCACAATTGGTAATCATTTTTTTCATTGAATCCCTGAAAGAATACGGATTTGAACCGTAACCCACGATATTGGTTTCGTAAAAAGTACGTCCGTTTCCAAAATGCGTAATATTATAAAATGCATTTCCAAGCAGTATACTATTCGTGTAAACATCTTCTTTTTGCGCCAGTTTATCCTGCATTGCCTTTATTGTATTTAAAAAATCAAGCTGTGTATATTTCTTTTTTTGATAGGCGGCGTGTTCACAATCGTGGCAGTCTTTAATATTTCCGTTAAACGGATTTCCCAGAAAAGTATAATACTGCACAGAATCGGTTTGCTGCATAAAAGCAATTGCTTCGGGAATTTTATTTTTGAAAGTCGACTGAACAGCCTGAAAATTATTGATGTCTTTTAATTTCAAACTATAAATTCCTGCTGCAATTTTCTCGATTTCGGTTTTATTTGGCTTAGCCAAAAAAGCTTTCATGTCCAGCAGATTCTTTTCGATATCATAAAAAGAATTTCCCGCACCCCAATAACCATAAGGCGATTCTATAAACAACTCCGTCATTACAGGATTTGATTTTGCTTTATAAAGTGCCGCTAAATAATTCTTGCTCCATTGCGCCGCATTCTGATAGCGAAATTCCTGTCCTTTATATGTTTTTGGAAGTTCCTGATACAGCCAGTTTAAATCAGCAAGGATTGTTTTTTCGTTTTTGTCTGTGAGTTTATCAATTTTACTCATATTATTTACAAAACGAAGCACTCGTAATTGATAGCGTGCCAATTCTGTTTTTGGCATTGTCTTTTCCGCTTTGTCAAAATTAGAGTCTGCATTGGCAAAATCACCTTTTAAAGTTTGTAAATATCCAAGGGCGATATCCCACAAAAACGGTTTTTCAGTATTTCCTGCGCTTGCAATTTTCGAAACCAGATCAAATCCTTTTTTATTGATTTTAGTGAGATTCCACGCTTTATTTTCTTCAACACTCTGGTTTTTTGCAGGCGTATTATCGCCTGTAGTTTGCGAAAATGCATTATTAATTTCCTGTTCTTGCTTGTTTACCAATCTTGTTAACAGGTAATTTAAGTGCTCGCTTTTGGCGTCTAATTCATAAATTTTTTCAATCGACTGTACTTCATCTTTATAATAACCATGAATTGCCCAAAGTGCGGCTTTTTCTTTATTATTTTTGGCCATAGCCAAAGATTTAGTCCAGTCAGCTTCATTTTTTGGATGAAAACTATAAGCTGTAACCGTT
>Ga0247815_10000509_pt1 | contig 30473 bp, 22 predicted proteins | sample UWRJL194509B1_FD_181014 | JGI IMG/M metagenome (GOLD analysis project Ga0247815, IMG submission 181014) | Plant litter microbial communities from Arlington Agricultural Research Station in Wisconsin, United States - UWRJ-L194-509B-1 | ecosystem: Environmental > Terrestrial > Plant litter >...
TGAAGATCAATTTATTAGAAAGAGTTACTTTGGAGGTGTATATAAAGGATTAATTTAGAAGGGCTATGCAAGAGCTCACATGATACCATTTAAATTGAAAGATTCGGTGATTTATACAGATACAGACAGATGAAATGGATGGAATTTTAACCTCAAATATCATTCTCGATATATGAAAAATTGAGAAATTATATATTAAATAAAAATAACTTAGATAATTTAAAGGAGTTAAAAATAAAAAGTTAAGATGATTATTTCTATGAATTCTATGTTGATAAAGATGATATTGAAGATAGAAAGACTAAGTTTATGAAAATTATGTTATATGCCGAAATAATAGTTATATTAGGTAGTGTTGGTTATTACAAATGGGATGTTATATCTGCCTTTGTAAAAGGTTATTTTGATGGTTCAACTCCTGAAACTGTAGATGGTATTACACCATCTACAGGAGATTCTGCTATAAATCCAGATAAAACTTGGATGTTTAAGAGAGCAAGGTGAAAAATTTTCTAAAGATGCTCATGAATACTATAAAAGAAAATTTGCAGCTTAGTCTTTTCTAACTAAACTTAAATATTTATTTATTATTTTTATTAATTGGGGGTAAAGATTAAAAAAATTAAGATTGGATAGGTAACATTTTAAATGCGTGGAATGGTATAGGACTTTGTAATGCCCATTCTAAAGTATTTGTTGGTACATTATCTTCTTTAAATTCTTTTTCTGATGTGAAATAAGGTATAGAAGCCCAAGGATTATTACTACTAATTCTTTCATTAGCAAAAATATCATAAATAATATAACCAAATAATATAGTTGCAATTACAGAAACTAAAGATCCAAAACTTGAGATAGTATTCCATCCAGTAAATGCATCTGGATAATCAGGTATTCTTCTAGGCATACCAGCTAAACCTAAGAAGTGTTGAGGGAAGAAAGTTAAATTAACTCCTACGAATAAAGTCCAGAAATGAATTTTACCTAAGAAATCATTAATATTTCTACCTACAATTTTTGGTGTCCAATAATAGAATCCAGCAAATAATGCGAAAACAGCACCCATAGATAAAACATAATGGAAGTGAGCAACTACATAATAAGTATCATGGAATGCTACATCTAATGAAGCATTAGATAAAACAACTCCAGTTAATCCACCTATAGTGAATAAAGCAATAAATCCTATTACAAATAATAATGGTGTATTATATCTTAAACTACCTCCATATAAAGTAGCTAACCATGAAAAGATTTTAATTCCAGTAGGAACAGCAATTACCATAGTAGCAGCTGTGAAATAAGCTCTAGTATCAACATCTAAACCTACAGAGAACATATGATGACTCCATACTAAAAATCCTAATATACCAATAGAAAACATAGCATAAACCATACCAATATAACCAAAAATAGGTTTACCTGAAAAAGTAGAAACTATATGACTTACTATTCCAAATCCAGGTATAATTAAAATATAAACTTCAGGATGTCCAAAGAACCAGAATAAATGTTGATATAAAATTGGATCACCTCCTCCGGCTGGATCATAGAAACTAGTATTAAAATTTCTATCTGTTAATAACATTGTTATAGCTCCGGCTAATACTGGTAAAGATAATAATAATAATATCGCAGTAATAAATATAGCCCATACAAATAAAGGTAATTTATGTAAAGACATACCATTTGTTCTCATATTTAATGTAGTACTAATAAAATTAATAGCTCCTAATAATGAAGATACTCCAGCTAAATGTAAACTAAAAATAGCTAAATCTACACTTCCTCCTGAATGTGATTGAATTCCAGCTAATGGTGGATAAACAGTCCATCCAGTACCTGCACCATTTTCAACTAAAGAACTTAATAATAATAATAATAATGATGGTGGTAATAACCAAAATGAAATATTATTTAATCTTGGAAAAGCCATATCTGGACTACCGCAATGTATAGGTAAAAAATAATTACCAAATCCACCCACTAATCCAGGCATAACCATAAAGAAAATCATTATGAATGCATGTGCTGTTATTATAACATTAAATAATTGATGATCTCCTTGTAAAAATTGCACACCTGGTGCAGATAATTCTAATCTTATTAATACAGAAAATGCTGTACCTATCATTCCTGCAAAAACAGAAAATATTAAATATAATGTTCCGATTTCTTTAGCATTTGTAGAATAAAGCCAATTCATCTTTTTTATTTTTTTTTTGTTTATTGTTATTTTTTTTAATTTATTTATATAAGTTATAATTGGTAAATTATCTAATTTAAACAGATATAAACTTCCATTGTTTTAACAATTTTAAATAATTAATATTTAACTTAACTTAACTTAACTTAACTTAACATAAAAAAATTTAAATTAAGGGGTTATTTAATAAGGTGCTATATCAAAACTTATTAATATACTTGGTACTAAGATAATAAAGGCTACGGCTACTGGTAATAAATTTAACCAACATAATTGTATTAATTGATCATATCTTAATCTAGGTAAAGTAGCTCTAAACCAAACGAAGAAAAAAGTAAATATACAAGTTTTAAGACCTAAGAATATAGCTTGTAAATTAAAAATTGAATCATTAATAAATATTTCAGGCATATTATAACCACCTAAAAATAATATAGCAGTTATACAACTAAATAATACAATACTTGAATATTCTCCTAAAAAGAAAAATACAAAAGGAACTGATGAATGTTCTGTGAAGAATCCAGCTACTAATTCAGATTCAGCTTCTTGTAAATCAAAAGGAGTTCTAGATGTTTCTGCTAAGATAGCTATAAAATAAAATATAAATACAGGAGCTAAAGGAATTATAAACCAAATTGATTGTTGAATTTCTATTATAGTAGTATAATTTAAACTTCCAGTTAATAAAATAATAATTAAAATAGCACTACTTAAAATTAATTCATATGATATCATAGCTGCTGTTGATCTTAAAGAACCTAAAAAAGCATATTTAGAATTAGCAGACCATCCTGCTAATAATATTCCATATACTCCTAATGAAGATAAAGCTAAAGTATATAATATTCCTAAATTTAAATCTGATAATACTAAACCTTGACCAAAAGGTATTACAGCCCAACCTAATAAACTAAATACTAATGTACTTACTGGTGCTAAATAAAATAAAATTTTATTTGATTGTGAAGGTATAACAGTTTCCTTTAAAATTAATTTTAAAGCATCCGCAAAAGGTTGTAAAATACCATAATATCCTACAGTATTAGGACCTACTCTTCTTTGATGTGCAGCTAATTGTTTTCTTTCTATTATAGTCATAAATGCAACACTTAATAATACAGGTAATACTATACTTAAAACATCTGCTAAATTAAATAATAAACTTATTATATTATTTAAAGACATTTATTTTTAATGTTTATTGATTTATATTTTTTTTTTTAATTGATAAAATGAAAATATAAAGATTAATATTTTTTTTTTTTATTAATTTCCTATGAAATACTCTTAATTTAATTTAATTATTTTATTAATTAATCAATTATATATTATTTAAATATAAAAATAATTAAATTATATTTTAATTAACAAATAATAGATAATAAGAGATTTTGTATTATTTATTCTAATACATCTTATATTATTATATAAGGGGATATTATATTATTTAGTAGTAGCTACATCTATTAAAGTATTTTCACTTAAACCTATTAAAGGTACAATTATTAAGAACCAAGAAAAATAGAATGCTGTAGCTATTTGACCTATTTCTACATAAGGTGAATTAGGATGTTGTGAACCAATCCACATTAAAATGAAGAAATCTACTACAAATAACCAGAAAGCAAATTTCATAGCTGGTCTAAATTGGTTACCTCTTATTCTAGATAAATCAGTTAAAGGTAATACTAATAAGATTAATAATGATCCAAACATAGCTAAAACTCCTAATAATTTATCAGGTATTGATCTTAATATTGCATAAAAAGGTAATAAATACCATTCTGGAACAATAGATGCAGGTGTAACCATAGGATCTGCTGGAATATAATTATCTGAATGACCTAATAAATTAGGATAAAAGAAAACTATTATAGATAATACTAAGAAAAAGGCAATAAAGGTTACTAAATCTTTAAATATGAAATAAGGATGCATTGCATATCTATCTCCACTACTTGTTACTCCATTTGGATTATTTGATCCATGTTCATGTAATGCTATTAAATGTGCTACTGATAATGCAGCTAATAAAAATGGTAATAAATAATGTAATGAAAAAAATCTATTTAATGTAGCATTAGAAACAGAAAATCCACCCCAAATTAATTCTACAATATCTTGTCCAAAAATAGGAATTGCACTTAATAAATTAGTAATTACAGTTGCTCCCCATAATGACATTTGTCCATATGGTAATACATAACCTAAAAAAGCTATAGCTATCATTAATATTAATATTATAACTCCTATAGACCAAACTAATACTCTAGGTGTTTTATAAGATCCATAATATAATCCTCTAGCTATATGTCCATATACAAATATAAAGAAAAATGAAGCTACATTAGCATGTGTATATCTTATTAACCATCCATTATTTACATCTCTCATTATATGTTCTACACTATTAAAAGCTAAATCTATATTAGGTGTATAATGCATTGCTAAAAATGCACCAGTTAAAATTTGTATAATTAAACATAAAGCTAATAAAGAACCAAAATTCCATAAATAACTTAAATTAGCAGGTTGAGGAGAATCTACTACATATGAATTAAATAGTCTTAATAAGACATGCGTCTTTAATTGTCTCATTTGTTTTGTTTTGTTTTGTTTTATTTATTTATTGTTAATTTATTTTTATATTGGTTTAACTTTATTTATTTATATAATATAGCTAATAGAATTTTAATTATTCTATTAATAACTTATTATATAAGTTAATTAAATAAATTAAAATCCTTTAATTTAATAATAATATTAAATATTTAATTTTTAAAATAAATTTTGTTAATAATAATTAAATTTTTTTTTTTAATTAAGAAAAATAATTATTATTTATATCTGAATTTAACAATTTTATTTTCAATTTGTTATACTTTGTTATACTTTGTTATTTTATATTGTTTTGTTGAATTAACTAACTTAACTAATATAAGTTTTTGTATGTTTTATTTTTGACACACTCCAATAGTAGTTTAATTTTTTTTCCTAATCCAATCCAATCCAATCTAATCCAATCAATTGTCCTAAACAACCTAAATAAATTAAATAAATACAAATAAAGGGGTGTATATTATATTTAGAAAATTAAAAATATTAAAAATGATATTTAATTAATTATTGATTTTAGTTTCAAAGTTAGTTAAAGCGATAGCACCTGAACCTATTTCTAATACAAAACCAATAGTTAAAACAATAAAGAAAATAATTCCTACAGTAAATCCAAAAATAGAAACTTGATATAAAGATAAAGCTAATGGGAATAATAATAAAATTTCTAAATCAAAAATTAAGAAAAGTAAAGCAACTATCATAAAATGAATTTGGAAAGTTGATCTAGTTTGACCTGGTAAAGCTAAAAATCCACATTCATAAGCACTAACTTTACTTTCATCAGGTCTATGTGCTGCTAATAAAACATTTAAAGCTAATAAAACACCAGCTAATATAGGAACAAAAATAAAAATAAATAATAAATTATTCATTAATTAAAAAATAAAGATAAAGCTAAAAGTTGTGTACTATTTAATAGAATAGAAGGTTTTAAAAAAAATAATAGAATAAATAAACTTAAAACTGAAATAATATAACTATGAACATTACTTAAAATTTCTCTTTTTTCTCTCACTAGAGGAGAAGGATTATTTATATTTAAACTATGTAATTCATTATTATCATTTAATTGATAAATATTTTTAATTATTTGTAAATAATAAGAAGCTGATATTACACTTAATATTATTGCAATTATACTTATGAAATAATATCCATTTTCTAATGCTGAATATAAGACAAATTGTTTTGAAAAAAATCCTACTAAAGGAGGTACTCCTGCCATAGAAAATAAAGACATAGCTAAACAAATACATAATAAAGGATTACTTGCAAATAAACCTTTAAATTCACTTATATAATTAATATCTTTATTAGGTTCATTATTAATTTGTAAATTAATAGTTTTTAATTTATAAGATAAAGCTAATATAATTAAAAATATATTTAAATTAGTTATAGTATATTGAATAATATAGAATATAAATGAATCTATTGATTGTTCTGTATTAATAGCTAAAGCTAATAAAATAAAACCTATATGAGATATTGTACTATAAGCTAATAATCTTTTAATTTTAATTTGAGCTAAACCTAATAAACTTCCAATTATTAAAGATAATAATGAACTTATTAATAATAAATTTTTAATTAATGTAGATCCTAATAATTCTGTTATTATTGAATTATTAATACTTATTATTCCTAAATTATTTTGTAATTCTAAGAATAAGATTAATATTGCGATTTTAGGTATAATAGTTAACCAAGTAGTTACAATAGTCGGAACTTCATCATAAACATCTGGAGACCAATTATGTAAAGGTGCTGCAGCTATTTTAAATAAGAATCCAATAAATATTATTATAATACCTAAATTTAATCCTTGTATAATATATTCTTGATTAGTTATAGAATTTAATAAATATAAAGATTCTAAATTAGTTATTCCTGTATAAGAATATATTATTCCTGATCCTAATAAGATTATACTAGAAGATAATCCTCCTAATAAAAAATATTTTAAACCTGCTTTAGTAGAAGATTCAGAATCTCTATATAAAGTAGCTAAAACATATAAACCAAAAGATTGTAATTCTATACTTAAATAAATTGATATTAAATCAAAACTAGATATTAATAAAGATGAACCTAATATACTAAATAATACTAAGATAGAATAATTTGTTGAATATTTATCACCTTTAATTTCTATTGTATTATTTATTAAAGGCCAAGTTAATAAAATTAACCCTCCAACTGTAAACATTATTATTTCCATTAATTGTGTAATATGATTTATATGAAATAAACCATTATATATTCCTATTCCTGATCCAATTGACTGAATATATAAAGCATTTAAACTTAATGCTCCAGAATATAGTAATATAATAAAAGATATTCTTGTAAAATGAATATGATTTATTTTTATAATATTAACTGCTTTAGCAGTTATTAAACTTAATATACTTATAAATAGCATCACTTATTTAATTCTTTTAAATTAATTTTAAAACAAAACATAACAAAACATCAGTTTATCTTAATTTAAAATTATTTTTAATTATTCAACGGTCCTTCATTTATACTTTTATTATTTATTTTTATTATTACTTTGGTTGCGATTGCGGTTAATTATTTAGTTAGTCGCTTAGTCTTTCAACATTACGGTTAATTTTATTCTCTCCTCTCACTACACTAGAGGAGAAGGAATCCGTTGAAAATTGAAAATTAAACTGTTTGAGTGGGAGAGGAGAGGAGAGGAGAGGAGAGGAGAGGAGAGGAGAGGAGATAATAAAATAATAATTTATAAAATATTAAATTAATTAATTTAATATAAAATCTATACAAATTATAGATAAGGTTAAAAAATTACAATTTTTAAATGTTACGAAAATGCAAAAAATAACATAAATGAATATATCTTTAATATTATTTTTAATAGGAATATTAGGATTTGTATTAAATAGAAAAAATATAATCTTAATGATAATAGCTATAGAAATAATGTTATTAGCAGTTACATTATTAATATTAATAGTATCTTATGGATTTAATGATAGTATAGGTCAAACATATAGTTTATATATTATATCAATAGCTGGTGCTGAATCAGTAATTGGTTTAAGTATCTTAGTAGCATATTATAGATTAAGAGGAACAATTTCATTAAGAAATTAAATGTATTTATCAATAATATTTTTACCTTTAATAGGTAGTTTAATTAGTGGATTTTTAGGTAGAAAAGTAGGTACAAGTGGAAGTAAAATCATAACTTGTACAAGTTTAATAATAACTTCATTATTAATAACTATAGCTTTTTATGAAGTAGGTATAAGTGGATCACCTGTAAGTATAAATATTTTAAGTTGGTTAGATATAGAAATATTAAATATCTCTTGGATATTTTATTTTGATCAGTTAACTGTTTCATTAGGATTAGCTGTTATATATTGTTCTACTTTAATTCATATTTATACTGTAGATTATTTATCTACAGATCCTCATAATCAAAGATTTTTTGCTTATTTATCTGCTTTCACATTTGGTATGTTAGTTTTAATTTGTGGAGGTAATTTTTTTGTAATGTTTGTAGGTTGGGAAGCAATAGGAGTAGTATCTTATTTATTAATTAATTATTATTTCACTAGATTACAAGCAAATAAAGCAGCAATGTTAGCTTTTACAATGAATAGAGGAGGAGATATGTTAATGAGTATAGGTTTTTTTGCTATATTTTCTATATTTGGAACTTTAAATTATTCAGAAATATTTACTTTAACTCCTTATATAAATGAATTATCTATTACTTTAATTTCATTATTATTATTAGGTGGTGCTATTGCTAAAAGTGCTAATATTCCTTTACATTCTTGGTTACCTGGTAGTATGGAAGCTCCTACACCTGTAAGTGCTTTATTACATGCAGCAACATTGGTAACAGCAGGTATATATTTATTAATAAGAGTTTCACCTATATTAGAATATAGTGAAACTGCTTTATTAATAATAACTTTATTAGGAAGTAGTACAGCTTTTTTTGCAGCAACATGTGGTTTATTACAAAATGATTTAAAAAGAATAATTGCTTTTAGTACAATATCTCAATTAGGATATATGATGATGGCTATTGGATTAAGTCAATATAATGTTGCTTTAATGCATACAGTAAATCATGCTTTCTTTAAAGCATTATTATTCTTAGGTGCAGGTGCTGTTATCCATGCTTTTGCAGATCAACAAGATGTAAGAAAAATGGGTGGATTAATTAAATTTTTACCTTTTACTTATGCTGTTATGTTAGTTGGAAGTTTAAGTTTATTAGCTACTCCTTATTTAACAGGATTTTATAGTAAAGATTTAATATTAGAATTAGCTTTTGGTAAATATAGTTTTAGTGGATTATATGCTTATATATTAGGAACTATTACAGCAGGTATAACAGCTTTTTATAGTTTTAGATTAATAAGTTTAGTTTTTTTAGGCTATCCTAATGGTCAAAAAAATTCATATTTAAATAGTCATGAATCAAATATTGCAACAGTAATACCATTATTAATATTATCTTTATTTAGTATATTCTTTGGTTTTGTATTTTCTGATTTATTTGTAGGTATAGGTTCAGATTTCTTTCAAAATTCTATTTTTATTCATCCTAATAATATAGCTATCGTAGAAGCTGAATTCTCTTTAAATTTATTAATTAAATTATTACCATTAATATTTAGTATATTAGGTTCATTATTAGCTATTTATTTATATAATTTCCAACCTTTAACTGTTTCTAGTTTTTCTAATTATAAATCAATTAGAACTATTTATGCATTTTTAAATGGTAAATATTATTTTGATGTGATTTATAATCAATATATTGTTCAAAATGGTTTAAAATTAGGTTATACTATTAGTAAAGAAATAGATAGAGGTATTATTGAATTATTAGGTCCTTTAGGTTTATCTAAATCTTTATTTAATACTGGTAATAATTTAGCTAAATTAGATACTGGAATTATTACTACTTATTCATTATATATTACTATAGGTTTAATAGCTTTATTATTCTTAGTTTTTGCTCCTTTCTTAATTAATAATTTAATTATTTTTAATACAGAAAATATTTGGTCTACTATTGTAGAATTTAGATTATTTATTATTTATATTGCTACTGCTTTAATATTATTATTACCTTAGTCTTTTCATGATTTGGTTAGCTAGCAATCAATACAATAGAATAAATTTTTAATTTACCCCCCTCTGCTAAGCTAAATAATTGCTAGCTAAACCACTAATTATTTAGTAGATTATTAGAATAATCTTAAGCTTTTGCAAAAGTTTCTTCCAGGAAGTTAGAGGGAAGATAGATTAATTAAATTAAAATAGTTTAGAATTCTAAACTTTGAATTATTATTTAATTTATGAAGTTACAAAAGTTAATTTATATCTAGTTATAAAAGAAAAAATTTAAATTTTTAGATAAAAAGACCAGAAAATATTAATTTATATAAATCTATTTTTCTCAACGTCAACGACAACGAAAAAAACAATTAGACTTAAATAATCCTTTAGTTATTATTTATTTAAGTTTATTTTTATAAATTATTTAAAGTTAATTCATAGATTTAACTTATAAATTTTTAGAGTTAAAAAGTTATCATTAAAGACTCCTCTTTTTCTTAAAAAAAAAATTCGGAGATCGAAAGCAAAACAAATATTTGTTTTATTGAATTCTAAACCTTATTTATTTATATTATCTACCCTCCACTAAAATAAATAAATAAATAAATTAATTAATTTATTTATTAATTAATTAATTAATAAATAAAACTAGCCATTTATTAGCTATTTAGGGGGAACCGAACCGAGCCGTTGTTAATCTAATTCTAATTAGTAAGGGAAAGAATTAAAATTAAATTTTTAATTAAATAGGGGAAATATGATAATGGTTAATCGGTTATATTTGCAATATAATGATGATAGTTCGAATCTATCTTTCTCCAAATTAAAAAAATAAAAAATAAAAAATAAAAAATAAAAAATAAATAAAAATTTTTTTAATAAAGCTGAAATAGTTTAATTGGTTAAAACATACCATTCATGACGGTAAAATATAGGTTCAATTCCTTTTTTCGGCATAAAAAAATTATATTTATTAATAAAGAAAAGAGATAAAGGAATAATCGTCATTGGTAAGATAACACGATTGCTAATCGTTTGGGTTAATTCCCTTAAGCGTTCGACTCGCTTTTATTCCGAATTAAAATTCAATAAATAAAAAATTAGAATTTAAATAAGGTCACATTAGTTTAATTGGTAGAACATAGCTTTGTGGATGCTATAGAAAGAGTTCAAATCTCTTATGTGGCCCTTTAATTTATAAATTTATATTAAATCTTAAATTAAGATTAATATAAATTGAGTTAAGTACAGATGGTTCTGTAGTAGACCTGCAAAGTCTTTCTTAATAGGTTCAATTCCTTCTTAACTCTTTACCTTTATTTTTAATTAGGTAAAGTATTTATATCCTGCCTATTAATTAATTCTAATTAATAAGGTCACTGTTTCTAGGTTAAACCTATTTTTATATTATTTGGAACATAATAAATTCTTATTAATATAAAAAGTAAAAGTTTATTTATTTATAATTAAATATTCAAATGAATATTTATTATATTTATAACTAACAAAATAATTAAAATTTAATTTATGACATTTTCTGTAATTTTAACAAATTTATTAGCTATAGGTGCTTTAATATCAGGTGTATTTTCAATAACAGCTAAAAATCCTATTATTTCAATTATCTTTTTAATAGGTACTTTTGTACAAGCAGCAGGTTATTTAATATTAATAGGTATAAATTTTATAGGTTTATCCTATATTATAGTATATGTAGGTGCAATAGCAGTATTATTTTTATTTGTAATAATGATGATTAATATTAAAATAACTGAAATAAGTGATACTGGAAGTCAATATACTAAAAATTTACCTTTAGCAATAGCAATAGGTTCTTTATTTTTATTTATAATCTATACAGTAATACCTTTTAATTTTTATAATGAACCTATATTATATAGTATATTAAATAATATAATTACAATAAATGATTATTATAATAATACATTTATATTAGGTAATGGTGCTTTCGCAGATAGTTTATATAAAGATTTTATCTCTTTAACTGATATTAATAATATTATAAATACTTATAATATTAGTATTAATTCAGATGTTTTATTTACATCTTTCTTACAAATACAATCTTTAGGTCATAATTTATATATTGAAGGTGCTATATTATTAATAATATTAAGTTTTATCTTATTATTATCTATGTTTGCTATTATTATTATTACTAAAAATAATAATAATTAATTAATTATTTATATTATTTATATTATTTATATTAATTAAATTTATTTATTTAAATAAATAATTAATTTATAATAACCCCTTTATTTCAAAATTAACATCTTTTGCTTAATTGGTTAAAGTATCTGCCTTCGAAGCTGATTTATACTGGTTCGAATCCAGTAAGATGTTAAAATTCTTTTTAAAATTAATTATAATTAAAAATTTTTTGTTTTTTTTAATTATAAATAAAGCCCGAATAGTTTAATTGGTTAAAATGGCTTACTTGTAATAAGTTGTTAGCGGTTCGATTCCGTTTTTGGGCAAATAAAAAAATTAAATATTGAGTTGTAGTTTAATTGGAAAAACACCATTTTTTGGTAATGGCTTATATCAGTTCGAGTCTGGTCAACTCAGTTTTATTTACCCTCTTGTCAACGCTCGCCTTTTTTCTTCAAACGGTCTACTCAACAGCTTCCTAAATTTTCAACGGATTCTTAGGAGGAATAAATAACCGTTGGTTGAAGGATAACCATAATTAAAACATAGATTTTATTAATTATTAAATCTTAATATCTTAAATCCAAATTTCATATAACTAATTATAACTAATTATAACTAATTATAACTAATATAACTAATAGGGGAATAAATTTATTTAAACAACATATAATAAAGTAGATACAGTAGTATGTAATGTATCTAATATAATATTAGGTATAATACCAAATATAACAGTAGGTATTAATAAAGTTATTAATAATATAAATTCTCTTCTATTTAAATCTTTTACAGGAGGTAAATAAGGAGATTTATTACCATAAGATAATCTATTATATAAAAATAAAGAATAACATGCAGATAAGACAATACCTGTAGCACCTAAAGATGCTATAATAGGATTTTGTTGCCATATACCAATTAAAGATAATTGTTCACCTAAGAAATTTAGAGATAAAGGTATTCCAGTATTACATAAAGTAAAAATAAAGAATAATATTGTAAAAATAGGCATATAAGTAACTAAACCTCTAATATAATTAATAATTCTAGTTCCTGTTCTATCATATATTATACCACCTACACAAATAAATAAAGCAGGACTTACAAAACCATGAGCAATTGCTAATAATATAGCACCTTCTATTCCTACTAAAGTATTAGAAAATAAACCTAAAACTACTACAGCCATATGAGCAACACTACTATAAGCAATTAATCTTTTAGTATCTTGTTGTATTATAGTAGAAAAACTAGCATAAATTAAAGAAATAATAGCTATAGTTTGAATTAAAGGACTGAAATAATTAGTAGCATCTGGAAAGAAATTTATTAAAACTCTTAAATAACCATAAGTAGCTAATTTTAATATAGTAGCAGCTAATAAAATTGAACCAGCTAAAGGTGAATCACTATGAGCTTTAGGTAACCAAATTATAAATGGATATAAAGGTGTTTTAACTGCAAAAGCTATAAAAAAACCTAACCATAATAATTTTTGACTATCTAAACTAATTTCATATAATGAAATTAATTGGAAATCTGTTGAACCTATATAACTATATAATATTAAAATACATAATAACATAGGTAAACTACCTGCTAATGTATATAAAAAAAATAAAAAAGCTGATCTAAATCTATCACTTCCATGTCCAAAAAGTAATATAACTACAAATAATATAGGTAATACACTTTCGAAAAATATATAGAATAATAATAAATCTAAAGATACAAAAGCACAGATTTGTAATGTTTCTAAAACTAAAAATGAAATTAAAAATAATTTTAAATTTTTAGTTATATTACTATAATTAGATAATATAGCTATAGGTGTTATAAATGTTGTTAATAATACAAAATATAAAGATATTCCATCTATTCCAAAATTTAAATGACAAAAATTTAATTGATGGAATTCTGATACAAATTGAAATTGTGTTGTATTAGAATCAAATTGATACCAAATAAATAATGAAATAAATAAATTAATTAAACTTGTTATTAATGCTATTCTTTTCATTTGTATTTGATTTTGTAAAATTTCACCTTTAATAGGTAATATTAATAATGAACCTATTAAAGGTATTAATAATAATGTTAATATCATTGTTTCTTTACTTGTTTATCATTTTCTTGTTTCTTTTCTTATTTTTAAATAAGAAAACTAATAATTTCTTATTAGAAGATTTGAAAGATTATAATTAATATATTTAGAATTTAATTATTTTTTTATACTTTCTCCCTTTTCAACGGATCCTTAAGAGGAATTATGAAATAAGGGAGTCTGCAATAGCAGATTAGTTCTCTTCCGGACTCGAACCAGAATTAGCACTTTAGAAGAATGCGATTCTAACCATTGAATTAAGAGAACTTTTTTATGATCCTTATCAGAATCGAACTGATATTTAGTCTTTGAAGGAGACTCGTACTAACCGTTATACGAAAAGACCTTTATTTGTGGGTTTAGCGAAATAAGAATTTGAATCTTAAATTATAGTTCATGAGACTATCGTGTTACCAATTACACCATCTCGCTTTATTAATTCTTTTTGTTCTTTTTATTTTTATTTGATCGTTTGATAGATTACAATATTAATATTATATTGTTTACGAGTAAAGAGACTTGAACTCTTACGATTTTAAATCTTGAGTTCCTAAAACTCACCTGGCTACCAATTTCAGCATACTCGTTATTTATAATTTTATTATAATTATATATTATATATTATATATTATATATTATTATTATAATTATATTTAATAACAGGACTTTTTTTTTTTAATAAATGACAAATTTAATTTTATCACCTTTAAGTCAATTTGAAGTTACTAGTTTAGTAGGATTTTCTGCTCCTATTTTAGGACATTTAAATATAATTTTAACAAATTTAGCTTTATATAGTATATTTATATTATTAGTAGTTATAGGATTATTATATTATGGAAATAATGATAATAGATTAGTACCTAATAAATGGTCTATATCATTAGAAGCATCATATGCCAGTTTAAATACTATGGTAAGAGAACAAATAGGTACTTTAAATGAAAAATATTTTCCATTTATCTATTCATTATTTTTCTTTATCTTAGTTGGTAATTTAATAAGTAATGTACCTTATTCATTTGCTGTTACTGCTAGTGGTGTAGTAGCTTTAGGTTTAAGTATAACTATTTTTATAGGTGTAACATTATTATCTTTATCTTTACACGGATTAAATTTCTTCTCTTTCTTTATTCCTGCTGGAACTCCTTTAGGTTTAGTTCCTTTATTAGTTTTAATTGAATTTATCTCTTATTTAGCAAGATCTGTTTCTTTAGGAGTTCGATTATTTGCTAATATTGTAGCTGGTCATACTTTATTAAAAATATTAAGTACTTATTTATTTAAATTATTTACTGGAAGTTTTATTGTAGCTATTATTACTTTAATTCCTTTTGCTATTTTCTTAGCTTTAGTTGGATTAGAATTAGCTGTTTCATTAATTCAAGCTTTCGTATTTACTTTATTAGTATGTTCATATTTAAGAGATGCTATAGAATTACACTAATTAATTAATCTAATAATCATACTTTATTATTAGATCAATTTAATACCCCTATTATCTTTATTATCGATTATATTATTTATAAATAATATAAAAATAACTTATAAATTAATCTTTATTCTAATAAAGATTGCAAATATTTGCTACTGCCTAAATTTTCTTTCTACAACGGCTCCCTAAGTTGCCGTTGATAAATAGGAAAGGCGAGCAGATTTAAACTAAAAAAAAATAAAACAAAAAAAACAAAATTTTTTAAAACATGACAAAATTATTTAATTATTTAGGTTTCTTAACTACAGCTTATACAGATGCACCTGAACCTTGGCAATTAGGATTTCAAGATAGTGCAGCACCTGGTTTTACAGGATTAGTAACATTACATAACACAATTGGTTTTTATTTAATTATAACAAGTGTAGCCGTATTTTGGGCTTTATTTTCTATAATTTATTATTATAATAATAAAAGAAATCCAATAGCTCATAAATATTTAACACATGGAACATTATTAGAATTAATATGGACTGTTACTCCAGCATTTATATTAATAGCAATAGCTTTCCCATCTTTTAGATTATTATATTTAATGGATGAAGTTATATCACCTACTTTAACTATTAAAGTAGTAGGACATCAATGGTATTGGTCTTATGAATATTCTGATTTTGTAACTGATACTGGAAATTCTATTGATTTTGATTCTTATATGATTCCTGAATCAGATTTAGAATTAGGACAATTTAGATTATTAGATGTAGATAATAAATTAGTTATTCCAGTAGATTGCCATATTAGATTTATTATTACTGGTGCTGATGTTTTACATTCATTTGCTGTACCTTCATTAGGATTAAAATTAGATGCTGTGCCTGGTAGATTAAATCAAGTTTCTTTCTTAGCTGAAAGACCTGGTACATTCTATGGACAATGCTCTGAAATTTGTGGAGTATGGCATGGATTTATGCCTATTGTAATAGAAGCTGTATCTTCACCTGATTTCTTAGTATGGTTAGATTCAGCTAGTGCTTAATCTTATTTTCCTTTTTCTTAAGTTTAATTCAAAATTTATTTTAAAATTTTCCCCCCTTATTTAATTTAATTTAATTTTTTTTTCATTTTTTTTAATTAAAATTATCAATACTTAAGCAATCAAATAAATAATTCTTATTATTCATAACTAATTTTCATTTAATTATCTTTTTATTTTTAACGGTTGTTTTTTTTAATTAAAATCACCAAATAAACAAGCGATTAAATAAAATTTATTTGATATAACAAATAAAAATAAAAACTTTTTGAACTTTATTTTCAAAAGTTTATTAATTTACAAAATATAAAATGACTTTAGGTTTAATATTGAGCGCTGCTTTTTTAAAAAAATGTTACGTAATTAATAGCTTGGTGGAACAGAGCGATTTAAATTTTAATTTTACAGCTTATAAATTGTTTTTCCATGGAGGAAGTAATGCCTTTCTATTTCTATATAATATAGAAATATTATATTCTAAAATATTAGAACGATTACCGATTAGTTTAGACTCTTCTTACTCTAATATTCGATTTGATTTAATTCAAAAATTAAAAGAAATTCAATTAAATAAGGAAAAGTTAGCAAATGGTTTATGTAAGGTTAGAGAGGGAGCTTTAAATATAGAGGATAAAATATTAGAAATGGAAATGAATAATTTAAAGTTATTCATAGATAGGTTTCAAGTAAAAAAACAAATCTCAGACCTTAATTTGGGACAAGATTTTTATACCGATAACAGTACATTTATTACTCACATAACTAAATTTAACCAACTTACATTAAAACTTATTAATAGAGAAGATAGTGTAGAATTAATTAGATCAGACTATGCTGAACTAATTATACAATTTAAAGAGTCTAATGTAATACCAACCATGGGCACAATAGACAAAATAAACTCTCTACATGGTTCATTAAGTAATGTATTCCTTAAAGAAATTGAACCCTCTTTAGATATAATTAATCTTTTAATAGAAAAATTATTTTAAATTTTTTCCCCCTTATAAATATTCCTTTATTAAGAGTAAAATTATCAATACTTAAGCAATCAAATAAATAATCCTTATTATTCATAACTAATTTTCATTTAATTATGAAAAAAATATTTAATTTGATATTAATTTATAATAATTTTTCATTTAATTATGAAAAAAATATTTAATTAAAAAATATTTAATGAATAAAACATTAACTAAATTTCAATATTTTCCTTTTCATTTAGTAGATCCTAGTCCTTGGCCTATTTTATTAAGTTTTTCATTATTAAATTTAACTATAGGAGCTGTAAGTTATATGCATGGATTTAGTTATGGAGGATATATTTTAACATTAGGATTTGTATTAACAACATATGGAATGATTTTATGGTTTAGAGATGTAGTTATAGAAGCATCTTATTTAGGACATCATACTAAAGAAGTTAAAGAAGGTATAATGTTAGGAGTAATATTATTTATTGTAAGTGAAGTATTTGCTTTCTTATCTGTATTTTGGGCTTTCTTCCATTCTAGTTTATCACCTTCAATAGAAATAGGTGGATCTTGGCCTCCTTTAGGAATAGAAGCATTAGATCCATTTGCAATTCCATTATTAAATACATTCTTATTATTATCAAGTGGAGCTTTTATTACTTATGGACATCATGCTTTAATTGCTGGTAATAGAAAAGCTGCTATAGATGGAGTAATATTAACTATTGTATTAGCTGTTATTTTCACTGCTTTACAATACTTTGAATATTCTGAAGCAGGATTTTCAATGTCAGATGGTGTATATGGATCAGCTTTCTATGCTTCAACTGGATTACATGGAATTCATGTAATAATAGGAACTTTATTTATAACAGTTGCTTTATTTAGAATAATTAATTATCAATTAACAACAAAACATCATAATGGATTTGAATCTAGTATTTTATACTGGCACTTTGTTGATGTTGTTTGGTTATTCTTATTTGTAGCTGTATATTTCTGGGGAAATACATAATATTAATTTATAATATTATGACCGTTGAATATAAAATAAATGTTAAAAGGCACCCCTTATTAATAAATATTTCTTTATACTTATTTAATTCAATTTTGTTATTTAATAAACATTCAATCTTATTATAAATAATACTTATAAAGTATAAATAATGAGCAGTAAAGGAATCGAACCTTTTACGGATTTAACCAATTCTTTTACAGAGAACCACCATTACCAATCGGATCACCTGCCCTAATTATTATTTTAATTAACCTCTCTTCAACAATCAACGAAATGGAATCAAAAAAATAATAAATTAAAAAAAAAATAAATAATAAAAAAAAAATAAAATAGTTAATAAATATTGTGATAAACATATAAAATACATTTTTCTATCTAATTGTCCTATTTTTCCAACGAGGGACAATTAAGGAGAAAAATTAAATATTTAGAAGAATTTAATTTTGGTTCTGATTGAACGTTTTTCAGTAGTTTTAAGACATGCAAATCGTTATTCTAGAATATAGTATAGAATAAGGTGTAAAGGTGAGTAATAATAAATTAGATACCTTATAGACCTCTTAAATAGAGGATATTTACTTTATAAAAAGTAAAATGTAACTAAAGCTAATTACATAAGAAAGGAATTTTTCTACTATAAGAATTGATTTATTTTGTTTAATAGGTAGTTGGTAGGGTAAAAGCCTACCAAGCCTACGATCAATAGCCAAGTTTGAAAGAACAAATGGCCACATTGGGAATGAAAAGCCCCAAATTGCATATGCAATCTGCAGTCAAGAATATTAGTCAATGCTCGCAAGAGTGAACTAGCTAACTGAAATCAAAAAATCATGTAAAAATGGTTTTTTGATAACGTAAGGGAAAAATTTGATATTACCTTACTATTAGTGTTGTCTAAATTACTGGTGCCAGAAGACTCGGTAACACCAGAAACGCGAACGTTAGTCGTCTTAAACAGGCGTAAAGGGTGAGTAGGCGGCTTTAAGTTTCTTTAATTAAAGCTTCTTTAATTTATTTATTTTTTAAAACGGTAATCCTAAATAAAAAATTATTGAGTTCAATAGAAACAAATTAAAGCTAGAATCATATGGAGGATAAACCAAATAATACTAGAGTGTAGGGCTAATATCCATAAATATATAGTAGAATACTAATGGTGAAGACTTTTTATCTATTAATGATTGACGCTGAGGAACGAAAGTGAGAATAGGGATTAGGATTAGATACCCAGGTACCTCTCACTGTCAACGATGAGTGGTAGTTATTAGTTTAAAAATATAAATTAGTAACGATGTTAACGCGTTAACCACTCCGCCTTGAGAGTACGGTTGCAAAACTGAAACCAAAAAAATTAGTCGGTCTCGGAGCAAACGAAGTGAAGCATGTTATTTAATACGAAAGTACGCGTATAACCTTACCAGTTCTTGCATAGCCAATTTATTTAAATTGTGTAAATTTGAATTTATTTCAAATTTCGTTTACAGGTGTTGCATGGCTGTCGTCAGTCCGTATTGTGAAAAGTGAGGTTAACTCCACTAACGGACGAAATCCCTGTTGTTAATTTATACTTAACAATTTATGAATTTTAAATATTTTCATTTGGGGCTAAGACAAGTCGTTATGGCCCTCATGAACTGGGCTATAGACGTGCCACAATAACTTTTACAAAATGATGCAAAACTTATAACTTATTTATAAGTTATATTAGGATTAGCTAATCAATAAAAATTGTTTTAAACGAATTGTTGCCTGTAACTCGGCAACATGAAGTAGGAATTTCGAGTAATCGTTGATCATTACGCAACGGTGAAGACTGCATCCGGGATGAACTAACTGTCTGTCGCTGGGGCGGAGCTTGGATTGGGGGAAATCGCCGCGATTTTTTTCCTTAATAATTATTTTTATATTGTTAAACTTTATCTTAAGTATTTAACTTTTTTATTAGGATTTCTTTAGTTTCGATTAACCCTTCTAAGTAACATCTCAAAAGTCATAGCAAGGTAGCTGTACTGGAAAGTGCTGCTGGAAATTAATTGCAATTATACCCCTCTGAATCTAAGGACTGAGAAACAGTTTTTATTTATTTTTTTTATTTATTTATTTATTTATTTATTTTTTTTTTTTTTTTTTTTTTTTTTTTTTAAAAGCCTTTAAGAGCCTTTAATTTAATGGTTAGAATGGTTTCTTGATGAGGAACTTGTAGAAGTTCAAATCTTCTAGGGCTTATTTTTAATTTGAATGCCTTGCCTTATTTTTTCTTTAACTAACCGTACAGTTTATTTTTAAGTTAAGAAAAATAAAAACTAACCTCTCGAAAGGTAAAGGTGAAGGTGGGAGATTATTTATTTAATCCGGGCCCTTAGCTTAATTGGTAGAGTACCTAATTGTCGATTAGGGTGGTCCCAGTTCGAATCTGGAAGGGCTCGATTTAAGGAGGTTAGCTGAGTGGTTTAGCAGTATTTTTACACAATACAGACAGAGTTTCGATTACTCTACTTCCTATTTAAAATATTTATTTTCAACGGTCCACTAGTTTTTCCGTTGAGAAAATAAAACTAACCATTCTATTGTATTGAGGCAAGGAAATAAAAAAAAAATTTAACTATTGAAGGATAACAATTAATCTTTAATCTTTATTTTTTATTTTTTTATTTTTTATTTTTATTTTTATTCCTGCTGGTTATTTAAAAAAAAATAAAAATAAAGGAAGCAGAACTCGAGTGGTGGAGTGTCCCCCTTTTAAGGGGAAAGTTTTGGTTCAACTCCAAATGCTTTCAAACTAAATATTTTAAGTGATTAATAATAATTTATTTTTATTTTTTATAAAAATTTTTATTTAAATATTCAAAACATTGAGTATTATTAGTACTTCAGATTTTTCCACTTTAATAAGTCATATTGATAGAACTTTAAATTTTTCAACGAATTTAATTAATGACATTCAGGACTACCTATATATACTCTCTATTAGTCAAGTCAAGTCAAGTCAAGTCAAGTCAAGTTAAGTCAAGTTAAGTCAAGTCAAGAATATTAAATTATTTGCTCATAAATCTAATATAAATAACTTAACTATATTATTAGAAACATTACAGGAACACCATCAACTTTTAACTATTTATAAAAATACTTTTATAAACAGTCAATATTTAATTCTTAATTGTAGTAATTTAAGTATCTTACAAGCGATGCAATTATCAGATATTGTAAATATGAGTTATGAAGTTCTATACAAACCTTTAAACAAAGTGGTTCAAAACATTAAATTAATGTCTATAAAAATAGATATTTATTTAGGTAATTCAGAAGAGAAAACGTTTATTTATAAATATGTCTCAGATGTAATACCTAGAGTTTTTACTCCACTAATAGAGGCTAGTTTTACACCAGATTAAATAAAAATGGATAGTTTAATATCCATTTTTATTTCTAACTATCCCCCCCCTACACATTAAGTATATATTAAAAACTAATGATACTCTTATAAAATCAGGCAGATTAATAAAAGATTTAGAATTGGATTAAATTTACAATATACCCTTTAATTCATCTACCCTGGACGATTAGTTTTATTCCAACGGAATTGAGGGGTTGTATTTTATACAATAAATTAAAAATATTCAACTCTAGTGAGAGTGAGGCTGACTAATATTATTACATAAATAAATTTTGACCTGAAGAAATTTTTATAGTATAAGCTCCTTTTTTATTTTTTCTAGTTTTTATAGCTGAATCTAAAAAGTTTACTTTTCCAGGTGATTTAGCTCCATTATCAAAAGTTTTAGTAGTAATTCTAGGAATAATAGGTTCTCTCATTAATCTACCAGCAATTTTAATATTAATACCTGACATAAAAGCAGGAACTAAATTATCAGTATTAATTAAATTTATCTTATTTAAATTTTTAACAGCATTTCTATTAAAAATTTTTTGTATTGCAATTCTAACATTTTTCTTTTTATTTTTTAAATTTAAATCTAAAGAATTAACTAAAATGTTAGAATCATGATAAGGATGATGTAATCTTATTAAATTTAATTCTACAGCTTTATTAAATTTAGTACTTAAGATATCTGTTAATAATTTAAATTTATTTTCATATACTTTAGCTAAATTAAATTTAAATAAATTTAATTTATCTAGACAGAAAGTATTATTTATTTTTAAAGGTAATATTGTTTTATTTTTTAATCTAAAAATAGATTTTTTTAACTTCCAATTTTTTGTGATAGATAAATTTAATTTATTTTTTTGTCTTTTTGTAAAAAATAAATAAAGATTTTTAATATTTTTATTAAAGAAAATAGTAAACCATTTAAATACTTTATATTTAGGTATATTTAAATAATAAAATAATTCTATTATAACTTTATCAGCTGTTATAACAAAAACAGGTTTACTTATTAAACAATAAATACTTTTAAAAAATGAATAAATAAATTTTTCAGTATTTAATAAATTAATACTACTTATTAAATTATCTTTTTTATTTTTATTAAATGAATAAGATATTGTTTTATTATAATTTAATACTATACCTCTTATTCTTAAATTTTTTCTATAACTTGTTAAATTTTGTAAAAATTTATATAAATTATCTTCTTTTCTGCCAGTATCGGCTCTAACTCCAAAAGAATTAGAATTAGAATTAGAATTAGAATTAGAAGAAATTAAACTATTTGAATTTTTATAAATTAATAGTGCTTTCTTTATATAAATAAAATTATTTTTAGTATTTGTCACTGTTCCTTTATCAAATCCTACTTCTTGTATTTGATTTTGATTTTGATTTTGATTTTGATTTTGAGAAACGGAATCTGTATTAATTAAATTTTTAGTTGAATTCATTTTTATAAATAAAAATTATTTTTACTTATTATTTAAAAAATATACTTTTTAAAGTAGCAACCATTTAAATAATAAATTTGATATAAAATCAAATTTCATTTATATAAAAATTAATTTATATAAATGATAACTAAACTATATTAAATTTTTTATTTAGTTTCTCTTTTAAATAAATTAACAAGAGTGAGGTGACTCGAACACCTACCTTCGATTTTGGAGATCACTATACTAACCAATTGATACTACACTCTTTAATATTATATGCCCCGGGAGAGAATTGAACTCCCATATCTATATCTTCAGAATAGCGCTTTGACCACTAAGCAACCGAGGCTAATTTATTATTTTATTCCAACGATTAGTTTTATTCCAACGGTCGTTGAAAGCAGTTTTGTTTTGGTTTTGGTTTTGGGAAAAAGTAAAAATTTTATTAAAAAAAATAAATTTTTTTAATTTAAAACAAACAAAAAAATAAATTTAAAACAAAAATAAAAATTTATTTAATTTAAAACAAAAAAATAAATTAAAAAAAAAAATAAAAGTATCGATGAAGGATTTGTGGAAACATCAGAATTATTATGAAAGTAAATTAAAGGAGTTATTAAGGATTAATAAAGCAAATTTATAAAAAAGGAGGTAAATACCAAAAGCTTAAAGTCTAAAAGACGATTGATAATTACAAATAAGTTCTTTAAAAAAAGAAAACTGTTTTAAATTATTTCTTATTATTAAGCAATCCTAAGGGAAACCTTTTAATTAAAACTTCCTGAAGTAAAACATTTTATTAAGGAAAGGAAAGGAAATCAACCGAGACTCTGAAAGTAATGGCGAGTGAAATCAGATTAGCCTAAATAATAATTTAATTTGAATCTTGGAACAAGAAAAACAATTATATAAAAATTTGTATAGTTGAACAAAATAAGGTATAGTCCTGTAAAATTAAATTAATTATTAAATTCTGCTTTTTTTGTAAATCAAAAGCAGAAAAATAAGTACGATGGGAGTAAACTTGTCGGAATAAAGGGGAACCATCCTCTAAGGCTAAGTATTATAAATTTAGCGATAGTGAAAAGTACTGTAAAGGAAAATTTTGAAAAGCAAGTAGAAAACTTATGAACTTCACAATTTATCGTTTAATTGAAATCTATCAATTATTCGTTTACTTAATTAAAACCTAAGCATTAAATAAATTAAAGACTTATGATATTAAATAAAATCTTAAAAAATTTAGGTTTTTTAAGACTTAATATTTATAACTAGTCCGTCGAAGTGGTGAAATAGAACATGAATTAGTAACTCTATAAGCAGTCGAAATTCTACTTATAAAAAAGTAAAGAATAACGGCGTACCTTTTGCATAATGGGTCAGCAAGTTAATAGGAGTAGCAAGGTTAAAACCTTAGCGAAAGCGACTAGACTTAAAAAAAAGTTTTGGGTTAGTTACTTCTATTAGACCCGAAGCCAGGTGATCTTACCAAGACCAGATTATAATGGATCGAACGGGTGAATGTTGCATAATTCTCCGAAGAGTTTTGGTAAGCGGTGAAATGCCAATCTGACCTGGTGCTAGCTGGTTTTCTACCGAAACATATTTAAGTATGACATCTACCTTAGATTTATGAAGGTACAGCAAGGCGATTCCCAACAATTTAAATCTTTTCTTCTAGCTTTTTTAGTTAGAAGATAATTTAATGCGTTCAGGTTGCGGGGACTTCGAAAATCTTACCTTTGGAAGCGAATCTCGGAATTACATAAATTGATAGTAGATATTCAGACTGTACATGCTAAGTTGGACAGTCAAGACGGAAACAGCCGAGAACACTGATCAAGGTCCCAAATGATTGTTAAGTGAAATTAAGGATGTAGCAATATCGTATACAGCTGTGAAGTGAGCCTGGCAGTCGCTACTTATAATGAACGTACGTAACAACGCAACAGCAGTAAATTTAATAATATAAATTATGATAGTAGCACCGAAAATTTAACGGGTCTAAAACAATCAACCGATATCGTGTTGTTTAATTTATAATTAATTTATCTTTCCTTTTTAGAAGAGAAAATTATAAATTATTCTAGGTAGTAGAACATTCAGTATAACTTATGAAGAAATAGTGTTTCATTATTTTTAGGTTACTGAAGAGAGAATGCTGACATGAGTAACGTAAAAAATTCCTATAATGGAATTCGCCGAATACGAAAGGGTTGCAAATAAGAAAGGTTAAACCATTTTGTTTTAATGCGGCCTCTAAGGATTATAGCCAAAGCTATAACTGATGAGTTAAAAATAGAAAATCCAATAATTAAAAAATGGATCAGGAAATTAATATTTTTATTTCTACCGTACCCTAAACCGACACAGGTTCGTAAGTTGAGTATACTAAGGCGTAGAGCTAAAAGTTGTTAAGGAACTCGGCAAAATTACCTCATAAGTTCGACGACAAGAGGTACCTTAATTTAAGGTGACACAAAATCGGAGGCCCCGACTGTTTACTAAAAACACAACACAGTGCAATCATTAATATGGTAGTATACTGTGTGAAATTTGCCCAATGCCATTAATATAAGAGAAGTTATGGATTTTTTAATACTGTGACTAATCGAAAATCTGGTTAATAGCGGTCTTAACTATGAGGATCCTAAGGTAGCAAAATAAATTGGCCATTAAATGTGGTCCGGTATCAATAATGTAACGATGGTCTCACTGTCTCTACAACTTGCTCAGTGAAATTGAATTACGCGTGCAGATGCGCGTTACCTCCAGGGGGACGGGAAGACCCTATGCAGCTTTACTGTAGTTAGTTATCATATGAATCTAGAACAATCTAGTTTAATAGTAAATAGGATAATCGATAGATATTGGAAACCTTATAAACCTGATTGGGTTTATATTTACCTTTAAATTAAAAATATAAGGGATAGTTGACTAATTGGCAGTTTGACTGGGGCGGTCGTCTTTAATAAAGTAGCAAAGTACATCCAAATTTTTTATTTTTTTGTCTTTTATTTATTTATTTATTTAAAAGACATATAACAAATACTTAATTAAATATTAATAGCTTATTTAATGTATATTTAGTTTCGTTGATTATTTATATTATTACTTAATTGTTATTTCTTTTTAATTATGATTTATTTTTATTTTTATAATATTTAATATATAATTTATAAGGTATAGCTAGAAATTGAATGGAGATCAATCAACCAGTGAAGGGTTGTGCAGGGCTCAATGGCGATAAGCATGCTTAACTGAAAGACTCAAAAGTCGCACAGATACGTAAGTAGGGCATAGTGACCCCTCGCTATAATATGGAATAGACGGGGATCAATTAATAAAAGTTACGCTAGGGATAACAGGCTGATAGCCGACGAGAGTACACATTGTCTCGGCTGTTTGGCACCTCGATGTCGACTCATCCTATCCTCCGGGGGAAGAAGCTTGGAAGGGTTCGGCTGTTCGCCGATTAAAAGGGTACGTGAGTTGGGTTTAATACGACGTGAGTCAGTATGGTCCCTATCTTCTGGAGGAAAATTTAGTAAAAAGGAACAGACCTTCTAGTACGAAAGGACCAATAGGCTGTGTTTCTCTAGTGCACCAATTGTTTGTAATATTGTAAATCTTTAATTAAGATTATTATTATTAATTATTATCTTTTTAGATTAATAGTTTTTAATAACATTATGAATGCATAGTTGGGTAGCCACAAACATAATAGATAAGTGCTGAATGTATATAAAGCAAGAATCTAATTCCTAGATACTAATAGATTATTTAATTAAGATATAGAACATGTCTTTAATAGGCTATAAATGTTATTTTTGTAAATTATTCAGTTTAATAGTACTAATTTTTAAAAACACTTGTTATTTCTAGTCCTAATATTTTGTATAGAAAAGGGAGTATTCTAATTGGTTAAGGAGCTTATTTTGGGAATAAGAAGTTGCATGTTCGAGTCATGTCTCTCTTAATAATTAATAACAGGACTTTAAATAAAAAAAATCAATGCTACCTTTAAGTTATATCACTAAAAAATTAGTATTAATGACTCTTATCAATATCGCTTTAGGAACTGCGACTGTAAACAGTGAAAGTGTTTATCAAATTTTAACCTTAGATGTAGATATTTTAATAGGAAACTTGAATAATTTGGAAACTACGCTTAAAAGCTTTTTAACTCTAGTTGAATCAAAAAATCACTTACCAAACCAGAATAATATTATTATATACTTGCAAAATTTTTTAATTAAAATAGAAATTTATAGAACTTCATTATACGAATACCAATCTAGCCTTCAAACGCTAATTGATGTAAATAATAAACAGTTAATACTTATTAATGCCTTTTCAAATTCAGATTGGTTAAATAGCAATAACTTCACTGTTTTATGCAATAAATGTAATATCAATACTGTAACCACTTTACAATTTATAAAAGTTTCCGCAGAAATTCAGGTATCATTAGAACGATTAGCAAACACAATCGGAGATACGGATAATGAATTGGTGAATTTAATAAACTCTTATGGTACTATCTATAATAACCTGACGAGGTTTCGTAGGCCTGCGCACGAATTAAGCATTAGCTTGAAAGTGCTCATGCTAAATCTGGATAAGTACGAGGAAACTGTGTTAATTCCTATAAATAGTAAGGTAGAGCTAGGTACTAATCTATTAAAAGATTTAATCTAAATTTGAGTTTAAAAGAGTTAATAAAGGAATGTTTTTGCTTAGCAGAAAGCAACCCCTTTATTTTTATTATACACTATTATACTTAAAAATTTATATTTAAATGTTAGCAGCAGCAAAATATATTGGAGCAGGAGTTGCTTGTTCAGGATTAATCGGAGCTGGAGCAGGAATTGGGACAGTTTTCGGATCATTAATCTTAGCTACAGCTAGAAATCCTCAATTAAGAGGACAATTATTTACTTATGCAATCTTAGGATTCGCATTAGCAGAAGCAACAGGTTTATTCGCATTAATGATGGGATTCTTATTATTATATTCATAATAATAACCCCTTTTATTCTATTCTGAGTTTCACCTCAAATAGAATAAAAGGAAATAAACGAAATGGTTGAGATATAATTATTTATAAATATAAAAATAATAAATTTATTATAAAATAATAGTTAAATTATAACGAGCATGTTGAAATTGGTAAACAATCTTCTCTTAAGCAGAAGTGGGAGTATCCCTTAAGAGTTCAAGTCTCTTTGCTCGTAAGGTTTCAAACTTAGTGTCAATAAAATGGGTTAATAACCCTATTAAAAATTTAAATCTAATTTACCTAATTTTTATTTTTATTTTTAAATTTTCAGTTTCATTAGAGCTGAATAGGTAAATAAAACTAACCGAGCAATTTAAAAATAAAAATCGAAGTTGAAAAGAAATAAATTCAACTCCATAAAAATAATTAAAGACTTTAGCATAATGGTTAATGCAGTTCGCTCATAATGGATATTATAAGGGTTCAACTCCCTTAGGTCTTAAATTATTTTAATAAGGGTACTTGGTCGAGTCTGGTTTATGGCGCTCGTCTTGAAAACGAGTACTTTTAAAAAAGTCGTCGGTTCGAATCCGACAGTGCCCGAATTAAAAAAAAATAAATTTAAAACAAAAAATAATATAGTTAATAAGCGAGTATAGTTAAATGGTATAGCCTCTACCTTCCAAGTAGATATTATCAGTTCGATTCTGATTACTCGTAAATTTTCTTTTTTTAATAATAAAAAATTAAATTTTACATTTATATCTCATAATAAATAATTTAAATTTAAATTATTTAATTTGCTTTTTCTTTTTAGGATAATTAAAAAAATAATAAAAAAAAAAATGAACAGATAATTTAAATTTATAAGAGATTTTTCTTTAAATTATTTTTTTTTAGTAAGAAATTAAAAATTAAAAATTTTAAATGCCTCAATTAATTCCTTTTTATTTTGTAAATCAAATTTTTGTTTCATTTTTAGTATTATTTATAATAACTTATATATTAAGTAAATATATTTTACCTTCATTTACATTTTTAAATGTAATAAGACAATATATTACTAAATTAAGTAAATAATTAATTTGTTTTTTACCATTGTGTAATTAAACGTTGACTTATTTAGGCTAGAGATTCCAGATTTTTTTATTTAAATTATTACCTTCCTTTAATTTATTTATTAAATAATATCTATTATTTAATTAATAAAAGGAAGTACCGTTGAAAAGGTAACTAAATAAATAGTTTATAATTAATTAATTTATTACCTCCGAAGGATCCCCACAATGGAACGGTTAGAGAGAATAATTAATTAATTAATTTATTACTTATAATTATGGTCTTATGGCTGAGTGGTTTAAGCGAGGTACTGTTAATACTTTTTACAGAGGTTCGAACCCTCTTAAGGCCTATAAATATCAAAAGTTAAGTTATTACTAATATGATCATATGTTTATTATTTAATGCTTCTTGTTTAGCCTAGTTTTTTTTTGTAACAAAAAAAATAAACACTAGGCTACAACCCCTACTGTTAAAAATATCATTCAACTCATCTTAAGTTACACTATTTATTTTTACTCCAGCTATAGTAGACTTTTCAACTCTACTACCTTCATTATCATAATAATAATACCCATATTTCTTAATTCCTAAGAATAAAGCTTCCTTAATAAGAATTCCATCCATTTCATCTTTCATTAAACCTAAACCTTTACCTATAAGACTCTTACTAATCTTCTGAGTAGTAAAAATAGAGTCTGTATCTGTATAAATCACCGAATCTTTCAATTTAAATGGTATCATGTGAGCTCTTGCATAGCCCTTCTAAATTAATCCTTTATATACACCTCCAAAGTAACTCTTTCTAATAAATTGATCTTCACTATGTTTCAAAATAGGAATTTCTACATCTCCAATAAAGTGTTTCCTAAATATTTTCATAGATATTGA
>Ga0247815_10000510_pt1 | contig 30446 bp, 34 predicted proteins | sample UWRJL194509B1_FD_181014 | JGI IMG/M metagenome (GOLD analysis project Ga0247815, IMG submission 181014) | Plant litter microbial communities from Arlington Agricultural Research Station in Wisconsin, United States - UWRJ-L194-509B-1 | ecosystem: Environmental > Terrestrial > Plant litter >...
GGTACTTATAATAGCACCTCTGCCAACCAGAATGGGCAATATAGCTTTGCCGTTGCTAAAGGCAAACAAACACTTATAGTAAGGTCTATAGGGTACAAAACTAAAGAGGTGGCAGTTACCGTTAGCGGCGCATCCCAAAATCAGAATATTACGCTCGATCCCGAAAATTACCAACTTAAAGAGTTAGTGATAGACCAGGGCAATCCTGCCAACACTATTATTGCAAATGCCATACAAAACCGTACTGCCAATGCAGAAAAAACAGCACTGTATGAAGCCGATTTTTACTCGCGTGGTGTGGTTACATTAAAAGACCTGCCTAAAAAAATACTGGGCCAGGAAATAGGTGATCTTGGTGCATCTGTAGATAGTAGTGGTAACGGTATTTTATATTTATCTGAAACTGTTTCTAAAATAAAATACGAACGTCCCGGTAAAATAAATGAGCGCGTTATTGCCAGTAAAGTAAGTGGAGAAGCAGGTGAGTTTAGCTATAATAATGCCGATGCTGCCGACTTTGACTTCTATGCTAATTACCTTCCGTTTGAGGTAAGCGTTATATCGCCTATTGCCTACAATGCTTTTGACTATTATACCTATTCCCTTGAAAGTACTTTTACCGATGCCGGCGGACAGACCATTAATAAAATAAAGGTTATGCCAAAGCGCGAAAACCAGGCATCGTTAGACGGATATATTTATATTGTAGAAGGCACCGGAGAAATATCGGCAGCAGAACTGGGTATTGCCGGAAGCGCCATAAAACAGCCCCTGTTAGACCGTATAAATATAAGGCAGACTTTTGGCTACAATGCCAAAGAAGAACTGTGGAGTAAGAATGTTCAGGTTATAGATTTCCATATCGGTTTGCTGGGTGTAGAATCTGACGGAACGTTTAGCTATGTGTACAGTAATTATAATTTTAAGCCGGGATTTGCTAAAAACTGGTTTAGCCCAGAAATACAGTATTTTGAACCGGAGTCTAACAAAAAACCTGCTGCTTACTGGAACACCATTCGCCCTATTCCTTTAACGGCACAGGAGCGTAATGATTATTTCAGAAAAGAAAAACTGGAAGAACTGCGCAGTACAAAAGCCTACCAGGACAGTACCGACAGGCAGCGTAACCGTTTTAAATGGACATCTATACCTGTGGGATATACGTACCATAATACTGCCGAAAACTGGGAGGCAAGCTACACAGGCATCATACGCCGCTTAAGTTTTAATACGGTACAGGCGTATGCTTTTGCACCGGGTTTTTACTATACTAAATTTCATCCTAATAATACCTACACTACCATTGGCACAGACCTTAACTATGGTTTTGCCGAAAAACGTTTCAGGGCTACGGGTACTATTTCGCATAAATTCAACAATTTCAGCAAACGCATTGTTACCCTTACAGGCGGTAGCAGCATAGAGCAGTTTAACCCCGAAAATCCTATAAATAAAATTGTAAACAGTATTAGCAGCCTTTTTTTTAAGGATAACTATATGAAACTGTTCGATAATAATTTTGTACGGATTAAATACGAGGAAGAGGTTCTAAACGGTATTAAATTGTTTGGTAGTTTTGAGTATACGCGCAAAAAATCGTTATTCAACAATACTAATTTTAGCACGCTTAAAGACTTATATGACCCTTACCTTTCTAACAACCCGTTATTGCCGGAAGACCATGATGCACCGGCATTTGAAAAGCATAATATGCTAAAGGCGTCTGTTGCAACGCGCATAAACTTTGGCCAAACCTACCGCACAAGGCCCGATGGCAGGGAAACCATAGCCAATGATAAATATCCAAGCCTTTACCTTAAGTATGAAAAAGGGTTTGCTGCAAGTATTAACGATTATAACTTTGACCATCTTTCTACACGCGTAACATACGACCTTGCTATGGGCGATGTGGGAGAACTGGGCGTAAATCTAAGAGCCGGCAAATTCTTTAATTCGAAAAATATTGCCTTTACAGATTACAGGCATTTTAACGGCAATCAAACGTATGTGGGTAAATCAGAGCGATATTTAAATGTATTTAACCTACTGCCCTACTACACACACAGTACTAACGACCAATATTTTGAAGCGCATTTAGAACATAACTTTAAAGGCTACTTAACGAACTCTATACCTGTTTTAGAAAAGCTGAACTACTACCTTGTAGCAGGTTACCATTTCCTTGCAATACCGGAACAAAAACCTTACATGGAAACTACTATAGGGTTAGACAATGTGGGTTGGGGTAAATTCAGGTTGCTGCGTATAGACTATATTCACTCAATAAATGGCAATAGCAGAGGAAAAAATGGGGTAATACTTGGGTTAACGTTTATAGACTTTTTGGAATAAGATTTAGTAGGTTTTATAACACAGAGATTCGCAAAGTTTTAGATACTAATTTCACAAATTGTCGCTAATCAATATCATTTGGAAGAATGTAGTTGATTCACCTTTCCAAAGGTTAGGGTCTATCAAATATTTAATGATAAATTACTTCTTCTTCCTTGTCTTGGCTACAGGTTTAGCCTTTAGTAAACTTTTGTTTTTCAACACGCTTCCCTTAAAATCTTCAAGAGGCTCTTTTTGAAGGAAGCGTGTAATATCTTCCCAAGTGGCACATTTTACATTATAAGTAAGCTCATCTATAACCATAGGCAGGGTGATATACTCAACTCCGGTCAGGTCTTCGCTCAGGTAATCGGCCATATCTTTAATGGAGTAAAACCATTCCCTGTCAAACTGTACTTTATTAACGGAGCTGTCTTTCCTTAATATCTCCTCATTAACTTTCCTCTTCATGCTGTAAGGCAATTTCTTTGGTTATTTATTCTTTACAAATACGTGCTTGCGGTTGCTCTTGCCTGTATCGCGCTCGTCTACCTCAAACCTGTCGATGCTTTTTATAAGCGCTATCATTTTTGGGAAACCATAATTACGAGGGTCAAAATCCGGTTGTTTTTTCAGGATAAAATTCCCCAGGTCGCCCAGAAACGCCCATCCATCCTCACCGGCAAGGTCGTTAATGCTGTGGCTTAAAAGCTTTATGAGTTTTTTATCTACAACGCTTATAGTTTCTTTAGGCGCAGTTGGCGTTGCAGAAGTTCCTTTCTCGTCTCCTGCGTCTTTATTCTCTCCGTGCTCCTTTTCATCTTCATGTTCTTTTTCTGATTTACCTAATATTTCAAGGTAAATAAACTTATCGCAGGCAGCTATAAAAGGGATAAGAGTTTTCTTTTCGCCCATACCAATAACCTTCATACCGGCTTCGCGCAGTCGGGTGGCAAGGCGTGTAAAATCGCTGTCGCTGGAAACAATGCAAAAGCCATCTACTTTACCCGAATATAAAATATCCATAGCATCGATGATCATGGCACTGTCGGTAGCGTTCTTTCCGGTGCTGTAACTGTACTGCTGTACGGGCGTTATAGCATTTTCCAACAGCACTTTTTTCCATCCCGAAACCGTTGGCTTGGTCCAGTCGGCATAGATGCGTTTAAAGGTGGGAGTACCATATTTAGCGATCTCCGCCATCATACCTTTTACGTTAGCATAAGGCACATTGTCGGCATCTATTAAAACGGCCATCCGGAGATCTTCTATATTGTTCATGGTGTAATTTTATATAAAGGTAGTAAAAACGCGCCAATACTGTTTTTCTATTTATATTCGGGATTATTCAGGTATTTCAAAAGTGTTCCTGACTGGATCGTTACATTACGATTTTTAGATATCAATAAAAGTAAATAAACAGCATTATTCTTTTTATAAAACATAATTTCAGCATCGCGCATTTTTGCTGAACCGTCACTTACAACTTGCCCCCTAATTCCAAAATCGATGCGGTCGTTTAACTTAATAACAAACTCCGTAAATGATATATGGTATTCGTGGATAGAATCATTGACAACTCCCAATTTAATTTTTCCATCAGAGAAAAGGTTAATATCACTTGCTATTTTATCAACAGGCTGGTTATAAAAATAAGATACTTCTAAAAAGGTTTGGTACATACCAAATGCACTCATGCTTAACTCAGTTGTTGAATTTGGATTAGTACTAAATTTTATATTCTTCGATTGTTTTCCTAAATAAATTATGGCAAGTTCCAGATTATTTGGCAAATTAAAATTTGTAGCAATTTCTACCCCGGTCTCTTCTATCTTATAAGACCCATTACATTCATAATCTACAGGATTTACAGCAAAATCTTTTAATTTTATGTATTCCTTACCCTGTTCAAAATTAGCGGTTGGTAAATTGCATGACGACAATACCAACAACGTTGCTATTACTACCACATAGATACAAAAATTTTTCATTTTTAAATTTTAAATTGAATGAGATTGCTTCGTGCATCGTAATGAAAACGACAATTTAAAGACTTGTTTTTAAACATCTTAGAAATCATATATTATTTACGTTGTAGTAGTCGTTGCAATGCAACGTCTCTACAATGGCCTGTCGCCGCTGATAATCTTGGAGATAATACCGCGTTCTTTAGTACCATCGGCTATAACAACACCCACAAGGTGTACAGCTATGAATGCTATCATATAATACAATGACAGTTTATGTATCTCTTCGCTTGCATCATGTATACTATGCGGGCCAAACTCTATAAGCAATCCTGTTAGTAAAGAGCCTGCAAGGCAAATATAAAATAGTACGTATACCCACGATTTAAACTTTTTATAGCCTGACAGCCCCGCCCTAAGCGGACTTTCAAACCCAAAGCCCTGCACAAAATTGATTATCATCCTGATGACATAGAGGCCTACCAAAACATAACCGGCAATGGTGTGGGTTTCCCACATTGGTCGGCGCACTTTTTTGGCAAGCGTTCCGGCAGCATCCTTATCTAAATTAATGCCGTCCTTGGCTAAATTCTCCTGTATAATATCGCCCATGTGCCCCTTATTCATCCACCCCAGGCGAAGTAACACCGTTAGTAAAATATATAAAAAAACAAGAGCTATTGCCCAGTGTATAAGACGGCTGGCAAGGTTAAAACGTATTTCTCTCATAATGTGTTTTTAATGTACCGTGCCCGCAGGCTCTACGTGTATGTTTATAATGGCAAATTGCGGTAGCTGCTCCTGTATATGGTCCTGCACGGCATGGGCTATAGTATGCCCCTGCTCTACCGTAAGGTCTTTATTTACCCACACGTGCATGTCGGCATGGCTTTTAAGTCCCATTTTGCGTATATAGCATTTCTCTATAAATTCTACACCGGCTACTTCGGCTGCAAGTTTTTTAACTTCTTCATTAAGCTGAGGCTCGAGTTCTTCATCGAGCAATTCGCCTATAGCAGGGCGTGCAATGAGGTAAGCATTTATTATGATGATAACACCTGCAAGGAGTGCTGCCCAGTCATCGGCTACTTCATAACCGGGGCCGCCCCAAAGCCCAATTGTAATACCTATAAATGCTGCGCCCGATGTTATGGCATCACTACGGTGGTGAAAAGCATCTGCCTTAACCGCGCCACTGTTTATCTCGTTGCCTGTTTTAATAACATATCGGTATAATAGTTCTTTGGTAAGGATGACACCTCCAAGTATTAAAAGTGTAAAAGCCTTAGGCGATTTATGCGGTGTGCGAATGTTATGCACACTTTCTATTCCTATTATTACTGCAGCAATTACAAGCGCAAGGGCAATGCCAAGGGCTATAAGCGCTTCGGCTTTGCCATGTCCGTAAGGATGTTCTTTATCGGCGGGTTTAGACGACCAGGTAAGGCCTATGTACAGGAGGCTCGACGTTATAATATCGGTTGTAGATTCTATCGCATCGGCAATAAGCGCATACGAATTACCGAATATCCCTCCCAATGCCTTGATTATAGCCAAAGCAAGGCTTACAATAATACCCGTAAGCGTAGTTTTTAATGCTGCCTTGGTAGCAGGGTTGTTGCCGGGTTGATCCATAGTAATAATTTTAATAGTTTAATAATGTTTTGAATGCCATATAATGGCAGTAACTACAAACTATGAGTAACAGGGAGGCCTGAAGTATACAGACGATGCACTTTCGGGAGCAAAATCGGGTGGGTAGGGAATATCAATTATGGCTTCGGCAAATGCCAGTGGCAGGTTATAATTATGCTGTACCGGTATAAATAACAAGTTAGGATGCGAAGGCGCGTGATAATTTTTAAAGGGCAGTTGGCTGTCTTTTTTATCGTCATTATCGTTAAGGTCGTGCCCTAAATAATGCATGGCAATAAAATCTTTAATGTTTATAGTTGCCTGCAGGTCTTTGTGTTCTGTATAATGGGTGAAAAATGCCGGTAACTTGGCAAGCTCATACAGGCCTGTGTTATATGCGGCAATAATTATCACTAAAAAATACAGCCCTATTTTTTTCATTCTGCAAAAATAAAAGTAAACGGTAACAATTTCAAGCTATGGCACACAAACTTTATAATTAACGTCTATTTTTATACAATAAAGTTTTTGTAAGAAAATAATGCAGGCTGCGTTATACAATAACCAATTATATTTTAACGTACATGCAACCTTTTGTTAACACAAAGCGTCTGCAATATTATACTAAGTAACAAATTTTAATCAATAAACACAATGTACAAATTTTTAACCGCGCTATTGCTGCTGACAGGACTGGCAGGCAATGCGCAAATAAAGGGTAAAGTAACATCGGCCACCGGCGAGGGCATACCCTTTGTAAGCATAACGATAGAGAATACCTACACGGGTACTACATCTAACGAAGAAGGCACGTATGAACTTAACCTGCGCCAGACCGGAAAGTACAATGTAATATTCCAGTCGATAGGTTTTAAGACTAAAAAAGTCCCTGCAAATATCGCTGCATTTCCTTACGCGCTGGACATAAAGCTTGAGGACGAAAATTATGAGCTTAACGAGGTGGTGATCTCTAACAGCGAAGACCCTGCTTATGCTGTAATGCGCCAGGCGATTGCCCACAAAAAAGAAAATTCTGAAAAGACAGGTAAGTTTGAAGCCGACTTTTATTCTAAAGGTATCTTTAGGGTAAAAGACCTGCCTAAAAAGATATTCGGGCAAAAGATAGAAGCCCCCGAAGGTATGGTAGACAGCACCGGCAGCGGTATTTTATACCTGAGCGAAACGGTATCGCACATTATTTTTGAGCAGCCTAATAATATTAAGGAGCGTATAGTAGCCTCTAAAATAAGTGGTAACGACAGGGGTTTTAGCTACAACACTGCCCTTGGAACGTTCTATAATTTCTATAACAATTATGTTGATTTCAATATCAATATGGTATCGCCACTGGCTAATAATGCGTTTAATTATTATAAGTTTAAGCTTGAAGGTACATTTTTTGACGAGAACAATAACCAGATAAACAAGATAAAACTGATACCACGCCGCGATAAAGAGCCTGTGTTTGAAGGTTACATTTATATAGTAGACAACAGCTGGGCCATTTATGCCATAGATGTAGATATTAAAGGCTACCGCTCGCAACAACCTGTAATGGAAACGCTAAACCTGAAACAGAATTTTAGCTATAACACTACGAGCCGCATCTGGGCAAAAAACTCACAGAGTTTTGATTTTAAAGCAGGTATGTTTGGTATAACATTTACCGGTAAGTTTACCCACGTGTATACCAACTATGTTTTTCATGACCAGTTTGATAAAAAAACTTTTGGTAAAGAAATAGTTTTTGTAGAGGAAGGATCTAACAAAAAAGATTCTGTTTACTGGAACACCATCAGGCCGATACCGTTAACGGATGAAGAAGTAACCGATTATGTAAAGAAAGACAGTATACAAACGCTGCACACCTCTAAAACTTATATGGACTCGATTGATAAAAAGTCGAACAAATTTAAGGTTTTTGATGTGCTTACAGGCTATAGCTACCACAACTCTTTTAAGAAAACCCATTTTACGTATGATGGGCTTTTAGATATTGGTTCTTTAAGTTACAATACGGTGCAGGGATGGAGCGTAGGCACGGGATTCTCTTTTAATAAATATGACGAGGAAACCGGAAAGTACACCTACATAGGCACGAAACTTAATTATGGTTTTGCCGAAGACCGCCTGCGTGTGCAGGGTAGTTTTAGCCACCGCTTTAACCGTAAAAACTATGCTACTATAAGTGTTTTTGGTGGTAGCGTGGCTACACAGTTTAATCCCGCCGAACCTATTACCCCACTTGTAAACTCTATAAGTACATTGTTTTTTAAAGACAACTACATGAAGCTGTACGATAAAACGTTTGCACGTATACAGTACAGCCAGGAAGCCTTTACCGGTTTAACGTTAACTGGCTATGGCGAATTTTCGCGCAGGAAAGCCTTGTTTAATAATGCCGACTGGGTTTTAATTAAAGATGCTAATGATGATTATACATCTAACAATCCGCTGATGCCTCAAACAGATGAGTTTGCTGCTTTTGATACGCATCATTTGGCAAAAGCAGGTGTTATTGCAAACATCCGTTTCGGACAAAAGTATATTACCCGCCCCGATGGCAGGCTTAACGTAAGCAATAGCAACTACCCTACGTTATCGTTGCAGTATGAAAAGGCTTTTGCCGGAAGCGAAAAAAACTATGAGTACGATTTTATAGCAGCACGCACAACATACAATACCACTATAGGTAACAAAGGAGATTTTGGCATCAACCTAAAGGCTGGTAAATTTTTTAATGCCGATGGGATATCGTTTGTAGACTACAAGCATTTTAACGGTAACCAGACCCATATAGGTATGACAGAAAGATACCTTAATGTCTTTAACCTAATGCCGTATTATACCCATAGCACTAACGATGCTTACCTTGAGCTGCATGCCGAACATAACTTTAAAGGATACATCATGAACAAGATACCGGTGCTTAATTTACTGCAATGGAACCTTGTTATGGGTTACCATGCCCTTGCTACTCCCGATAATAAACCATACCAGGAATTTACAGCCGGATTTGATAACATAGGTTTTGGTAAATTCAGGATGCTGCGCATAGATTATGTACGTGCTTATCAGGGCGGTTACCAAACCGATGGTATTGTTTTTGGCCTTAAATTTTTAAATATACTGGAGTAAGATATTTTTAGAATATAGATGTGAGATAGCAGACTGCCTACCTATTTCTGCACCGTCATGGCGAGGCACGAAGTAATCTAATCATTAGCTTTATTAAAAAATTAGATTTCTCCTTTTCTAATGGAATAGCACTTTGTAATTAAGATGATTCGAGTTTAAATTCACTGATTATCAAACCAATTCTCCTATCGCAATGACCATTCATGTTGTTTATATTACTTTAAACAAAAAAAACGGATACCTCACAGTATCCGTTTTTGTTATACGTCAGTCTTCAAACTGAAACTGAAAATAATATTTACATAACCGGCATGAAAACCGCCTGTTGCAATGTAAAAGTTTTAGAGGGTACATTGTTGCCTTCAACAATTTCGCTAAAGTTAGCATTCATTATCCAGATTTCTGTTCCTGCCATAGCTGCGGTCGACGGGTAGGCAAAACGCGCTTCGCTACTCGTGGATTCGACAGGTTTTGCAGTGGCCCAGTTATCGGTAGTTTTAATTTTAAATATCTTATTGCTACCACCATTTTGTACTAAGGTAATGGTATTGTTATCATTAAGCAACATACCATCTGCCCCCGGGAAAAACTGGTCTATCTTAATTTTAGTAACACTCTTTCCGGTAGCATCAACTTTAAACAATTCGCCTTTCCCGCTGCTGTTTACAATAAAAAAACCCGCAGGGTTAAACACAATACCATTAAGCCCTACGCCTGCTGTTTTAAACAGGTCGCTTTGCGCGAAAACACTTGCCTTACCGGCGGCATCTATTTTATAAACAGCATTGGCAAAGCTATCGGTAACGTATGCATTGCCTTTAGTATCAAAAGCTATATCGTTAGGGAAATGCTCCCCGGGGATAAGCTTAGACAGGTCTATATCAGATAATTTTTTGCCCGTTTTAACGTCTATAATTAGTAAGCGTGCCATCTTCTTTTTGGTTTCGGGAGTGCTGAATTTACTGTAATTTGCATCGCCTGCGGCCGCATATAGTTTCTTGCCATCCGGCGAAACTTTAAGTCCGTAAGTAGATTTAAGCGAGTTATCTGTATACAGCGCTGTATATTTACCATCGCGGCTTACTTTGCCAATGGTCCCTGTTGTGGCAGAAGATACATAAAAAACATTAGCCGCTTTGTCATACGCCACGCCTTCGGGGTAGGTATCAGGAGCTTCAAATTCAAGGCGGGTTGTAGGCTTTTGCATCGGGTTAACCGGCGATGGTTTTTCGTTAGGTGCCGGGGCTTTATATTTTTCCTGTGCCAGCATTGGTGCCGCCACAAGAATGAGTAGTAAGAATATCTTTTTCATAGTTCTAAGCTTTTTTTACACAATAAATTACTCCATTGGCATCGTCTGAAACATACACTGTTCCGGCTGGTGTAATGGCAAGCCCCGCAGGACGGCCAAAACGTTTATCGCCTTTTAGGAAACCCGTCAGGAAATCTTCAGATCCTGTAGCTACGCCATCCTTAAAAATAATGCGCTCTATCTTAAACCCTACCGGTGCCGATCTGTTCCATGACCCGTGCCAGCATACCAGTCCGTCGCCGTTAAAGCCTGATGCTGTACTGTTAAAAAATTTAAAATCGATAGGTGCGCTGTGTGCCTGAAACTCTAAAACAGAAGGCTTAGTCATCTTAGCATAATTTTCTTTGGTGTTACCCACAGGGTCTTCACGGCTTTGGTCTACTTCTTGTTTTGCATACGCAAACGGAAAGCCATAGTTGCCACCCATAACTATTTTGTTAAGTTCTTCGGGAGGCCAGTCGTCTCCCTTGGTATCACTGCCATTATCTACACCCCACATCTCTCCTGTTTTAGGGTTAAAATCAAAACCAATAGTGTTCCTTAATCCGGATGCATACAGTTTACGCTTACCGGTTTTAGTATCAATCTGCAACATAGTGCCGGTTTCTTTATCACCCTCTTTACAGTCGTTGCATGTGCTTCCTATAGAAAGGTATAGCATTTTATCGGGGCCAAAATGCATGGTACGGTTACCATGCTGCCCGCCTGATGGCAGGTTGTTGGCAATAGTATCAGCCTGTTTGCCAAGGGTTCCGTCGGTATTCATTTTATAACGCACCAGCTTGGTATTATTGCACAAGTACATATAGCCCTCGTTAACAGCAATACCGTGTACTCCGGGAAACTCCGCAACTACTGTAGATAATTCATCAAATTTATTATCATTATTGGTGTCTTTAAGCAAGAGCACGTCACCGGCATCGCGTCGGGTAACATACAGTTCGCCGTTAGGACCATTGTATAACATTCTTGGTTTGCCAAGGCCCGATGCAGCAACACTTACCTTCCATCCGGCGGGTACTTTTAGCTCGTTAACAAGCGCAGGGCTAAACTCCATCATTGCAGGGTAATTTGTAACCTGGGTAGACTTGGTATCCTGAGTGGGCGGAAGCCCCTTTTGTGCAAAAAGTGCAGCCGAAAAAAACAGCGGCACAAGCAACATTTTGAGTTGGGTGTTTTTCATATATATTGGTTTGTTACTTTATTTTTGAAGAAAGATAAAAACAGATTTGCATCTGACTAAACAGCACAGGCAGCTATTAAATTATAAAAAAGCCCGCTACGCTTTTTTGCATGCAGGCTTTTTACGTTTTTTCTTAACCGAAAATCTGGTCGTCATCAGGATTATCATACTGGCTAATTGGGTGCTTGTCTTCGGCATCGCTGCCCTCAAGTTTTACAATTTTGTTGTAAATCCCTAATAGCAAAAATGGTGCTGCCCACTGACCCACAAAAAGAGCGGTGGTTTTTTGGCCGGCAATCTTAAGGCCGGCAGATACTGCCATAGAGCCTAATGCTGCCCAAAGAAATACATCTGATGGGATTTTAGCTGTTTGTTTTTCAATAGTTTTGGCTACTTTGCCTTCAGAATGGTCGTTGCTGTTAAATGACATAATGATAGATTTTAATGATTGTATCCTTTATTGGATGTCATGTAAAATTACCTATACCATGCTTAAGCAAAATACATTGTTTTGTTAATAAGTGATAAGGTTACGTTAAACTAAACAACTAAAAATGAATGTTTTATACAATTTTACATTCCATTTATACTATTATACATTTAACCTCTCCGATTTATAAAAATTTATTTTACACGCTTGTAAGTAGTACTGAAAAGGTCGTATTCATAAAACTGGTTAGGCCTGTTATCTGTAGTGTAAGATAATTTTATGGTGTTATCATCTACAACGGTAAAAATACCTGTAAGGGTTTCCTTTTCATTAGTATCTAAAGTAGTGACTTCAATAACAACCTCATGTGGATTAACATCAAGGTTAGCTTTATAGGTTATGCTCGCTTTGTGCCCGTTGTAAATAAATTCTTTACCTCCTTTAAGTACGCCATCTATAACCACTTTGGCATAACCCTCGCTATCAAAAACAAAGGATGGCGCTGTGCGCTTATCTTCGGCCCAGGTACCTACAAGACTAAAAGCTGTTTTATATGGCGTGGTAAATGATGTGAGCGTGGTTAATAGTATAAGGAGTAACGATATTCTTTTCATGATGGGAATGTTTGCAACCAAATATAAAATTTTTCTTTTAACTAATGGCAAATGCAATTTGGTTTAACTTTGTGTTTGTAACAATTAATATGTGCTATGAAATTTTCTTATATACTCTTGCCCCTGCTCCTGCTGTTAATAGGCTGTAATGCCGCTTCTACAGATGCTGTTCCTGCCACAGGCTTTACACCTTCTGCAGAGAAAGGTATTGCCATTGCCACCATAACTTTTGAAGGTGATGTGCCCGTTAACGATATTTACCGCTTTTTTTACAATGCACAAAGTGGCGATAAAAAATTTAAAAAGCAGAATGCCGGCAAAATTATGATTAATGGTCGCCAGAATAAAGAGAAAGGCTTTAACGGCGACTTTAATAATAAAAAAAGCTACCTCGTAGTAATAGAACGCGAACCGGGCAGCTATGCCTTTACACAATACAGCTACTTAGATCACTTAGGGTCTAACGGTATGGTAAGCAGCAGTAAATTATTTGCTATACCTTTTGAAATTAAAAAAGGCGAAATAACCTATGTGGGTGAACTGGACTATAAAGACCTTGCCGAAAAAGGTACGCCCCGCATTTATGTTGCCGATTATTACACCCGCGACATTCCAGAATTTAAAAAGAAATACCCCGGCGTTAACTGGGATACTGCTGTAAACCGAACCCCTAAAACCGGAAATAACGGAGAAGGTATTGTTGATTTTAGATAGCAGACAGTAAACTTTAACATCTTAAGACTGCCTTACACCATAAAATCCCTATTAATGGGTATTTTATGGTGTTTTTGTATGAATTAGTTTTACACTCTCAATGTAAAACCACACCATTATGATTACTGCTATATCAAACTTTCTTGTAAACCTCTTAAACACCATTGTGCCTTAACACATCGAATCTTACAAATAAATATTTATAGATATTTACAGCATTGTACTCATGGTTAGTATTCTATGAAAATGGTAGGCGGGCATATTATATTTATAACGTTAATACTATCAGCACAATACGATAATTATCAAATTAAAAAAGAAAAACATTAATAATTTAACAAATAAGAATTTTCATATCATAAAATTTTAACAAGATTTTATGTATTATTCTGAACTAAACAGACCGTTAAATGTTAAATTATCAATATTTAACATTTTTAACAGAATTTTATTCAGTTTATTATTTACTTTTATGCTACCTAAAAATCTGAAAACATGGAGAAAATTACTTTAGACGCGATGCGTAATTTTATTGTAGAAAACGAGTTAACCGACAGTGTTGCAATTACCCTGCACCCTGATAGTTTTGATGAACTTGTATTGGAGTACCTTGACACAAATGGCAACCAGATTGAGCGTCCTTTTGAGATTCTTGGTATAGAAATTTTGCAGGACACTACAGGTAATGTACCTGTTAACAAAGTAAATCTGCTTGATACTGTAGAATAACTTACACTTATCGTACTACTTAAAAAGTAATCCCGCGTAACTTTGTTAAGCGGGATTTTTAATTTTTTTAGTGTAGCAAAATATTAAATAAATAATGCTTAATTTAATTAGCCACAAGGTTTTATTTATTAAGCAAAAACATTACTTTTGAAGCGGATAAAACTATACACAAATACAATAATTATATAACATATAAAGTTTATAGTAACGTTACTATGCATTAAAAGGCTTTTTTGGATTTTGGGGATTAGAATTATAAAAATATGCGGTTTACCGCAACCTTGTAATGGATATAATGCTATTAGAGAAAAACCCCGCGATTGCGGGGTTTTTTGTATACTATTGTTACCTATATTACTTTATTTTCTCTAACAATACATCGAGTGTTACGTTTTCCTGTTCGCCGGTTGCAAGATTCTTAAGTGTAAAAGTAGTAGTACTTATTTCTGAATCGCCTGTTAGCACAGCAAAAGGTATTGCACGTTTATCGGCATGGGTAAACTGCTTGCCTATCTTGGCATTATCAGGGTACAACTCTGCCTTAACCCCTTTTTCACGTAATTGTTTTATAGCTTTTAATGCATAAAGGGCTTCTTTTTCGCCAAAGTTTATAAAGAGCACTTTAGTACTTTCGGTAACTGTTTCAGGAAACAGGCCAAGCTCTTCCAATACTAAATAAATACGGTCTAACCCAAAAGAAATACCTACGCCACTCATATTTTTAAGCCCAAAAATACCGGTAAGGTCATCGTAGCGGCCACCGCCGCCTATAGAACCCAGGGCTACTTCTTTAGGAGCGCTAACTTCGAATATAGCGCCGGTGTAATAATTAAGCCCGCGTGCCAGGGTAACATCCAGGTCGAGTATCGATTTGCCTAAGCCCAGTTGAGCTACATTATCGCATATAAAGCGAAGCTCTTCTACCCCCTTAGTACCCTCTGCAGATGTTGCCAAAAGTTCACTCAGCTTCTGTAATTTTTCGTCAATGCTTCCCGCAAAGTTAAACAGCGGTTGTACTTTGTCTATAGCATCGGCAGTCAGGCCTTTTTCAAGCATTTCTTTCTTAACACCATCTTCACCTATTTTATCCAGCTTATCAAGGGCAACGGTAAAATCTATCAGTTTATCCTTAGCGCCTATCACTTCGGCAATGCCGCTAAGCACCTTGCGGTTATTTATTTTTATGGTAGCACCGTTAAGCCCAAGGGTAGTAAATACAGCATCATACAATTGCACCAGCTCTACTTCCTGCCATAGCGATGTACTGCCCACCACATCTGCATCGCACTGAAAGAACTCACGGTAGCGCCCTTTTTGCGGTCGGTCGGCGCGCCATACAGGCTGTATCTGGTACCTTTTAAAAGGAAATTCTATATCATTCTGGTGCTGTACCACATAACGTGCAAACGGCACCGTAAGGTCGTAACGCAATGCTTTTTCTGAAATAAATCTTGTTAACTTTTTCGAATCTATGGTTCTGAATAAGCCGTCTAGAGATGGCATACCATCAATATCCTCATCGAAATAGATATCTTTCTTTTCAAAATTTTCACCAAAAACAATATCATTAAAATCTTTAATATCTTTTAAATAATCTCCAGAATCAAGTATCTTAAAAATAAGCCTGTCGCCTTCTTCGCCATATTTACCCATTAGGGTTTCGGAGTTTTCAAATGACGGCGTTTCGATAGGCTGAAAACCAAACGACTCAAAATGATGCTTTATCGCCCCTATTATGTATTGACGCTTAGCCACCTCCGACGGTGAAAAATCTCTTGTGCCTTTTGGTATTCCCGGTTTTGCCATGTTGCTTTCTTTTTAGAAATGCAAATATAAGGAAAGGGATTTTTAGATGTTTAGATTGTTTTGCCACGAATTGCACAAATTTCACAAATTATCAGTTTCCGCTATTCAATACTTAAGGATAAAATTAATGTAATTCGCGATTGCCTTAACCGAACACTAATCACTAAAATTCCTTACTTTAGCATAAAAATAAGTGCATGTTTAACCTCTTTGCCGAAAACACTAAAATAGCCCTGGGTTCTATAAAGGGCCAACTGCTGCGTACCATATTAACCGTATGTATAATAGGCCTTGGGGTGTGGGCATTAGTAGGCATACTGGCAGGGGTTGCCGTGCTGGAGAACACGTTATCAGGTAACTTTGCTGCTATGGGCTCTAATACTTTTGCCATAAGCCGTTACGATTTTTCCGGGCAGATAGGCCGCCAGAATAACCGCGATGCACGCGTTAATGCCATTATATCTTATCCGCAGGCTAATGAGTTTCGCGAAAAATATGCGTTCCCCGGCGCTACCACGTCACTCTCATTTAATGCTGCAAGCAATGTAGAAGTTAAGTACAACGATAAGAAAACGGATCCGGAAATTACGGTGCTTGGCGCAGATGAATACTATGTGCCTACATCGGGGCTTGAAACGGTTAATGGCCGTAATTTTAACAATTTCGACATCAGCAATAACAATTACGTATGCATTATAGGTTCTGATTTTGAGAAAGGTATCTTTAAAGATATTAACCCTGTGGGGCAAACCATCTCTGTTCGTGGTGCCCGTTTTAAGGTAATTGGGGTTCTTAAAGCACGTGGTTCTACCTTTGGCAACCGCCAGGACCTTAACCTTATTATCCCTATACAACTGGCGCGGTCGTTATATTCTGCACCAAATATAGACTACAGTATTAAGGTAACAATAACCAACCAGGATTTCCTTAACGCTGCTGTAGACGAAGCTATACTGGCCATGCGACGCGTAAGAAAGCTGAACCCTAAAGCTGTAGATAATTTTGGGATAGAGCGCAGCGATGAGCTGCTGGAATCGTTACAATCTCAGGTGCAAACCTTAAATATCTCTGCATGGGGCATTGGTATGATAACCATTTTTGGCTCATCGGTAGCATTAATGAACATCATGCTGGTATCTGTTACAGAACGTACCCGCGAGATAGGCGTACGGAAATCGCTTGGTGCTAAAAAAAATACTATTGCCATGCAATTTTTTACCGAAACACTAATTATATGTTTTATGGGTGGTATGCTGGGTACGTTTCTTGGAATAGGCACTGCATTTTTAGCCACATTAATAATGAACCTCGCGTTCCCTATACCGTGGATGGCAATTATTGCCGCACTTATTACCATTGTGTTTGTAACTATAGTATCCGGTTTGTACCCCGCTATTAAAGCTGCCGCCTTAGACCCTGTGGAAGCTTTAAGGTATGAATGATTTTTTGTTCTCAGTGTAAAGAGAAACGCGGATGACGCAGATGCTACGCAATCGCGGATTAACGCAGATTTTTTATTTGACCGCTACATCGCATGAAAAATTATACTCCAGCTCGAAGCTCACTCTAAAGTCTGAAATCTAAATTCTGAAATCTGAAATAGCTGAAGTCATCCTGTCATTACCATATATATCTTTCCTGAGAACCACATTGGTAAAACCGAAATCTTCAAGCATTCCTGTGGTTTCTTTACCAAGATACTGATTGATCTCAAAATAGAGTTTACCGTTTTTAGGCAGGTTGGCTTTTGCCAGAAGCGCGATTTTTCGGTAAAACACAAGTGCATCATTATCATCTACAAAGAGCGCAAGGTGCGGCTCATAGTCTAATACATTTTGCTTTATTTCGGCCTTTTCAAGATTGCGCACATAAGGGGGGTTAGAAACAATAACATCAAACTGCTCCGGCAGGGTTTCGGCAGCCAGTATATCCTGCTGAAGAAACGTTACATTTACGCTATTGCTTTCTGAATTTCTTTTGGCTACAGCCAATGCGTCTGCAGATACATCAATGGCAAATACTTGCGCATCCGGCAGATTTTTAGCCAATGATATTGCAATACAGCCGGATCCGGTACCAATATCCAGAATTTTCACCTGTCCCCTGTTCTTGTTTTCATGAATAATCCATTCTACAAGTTCCTCCGTTTCAGGACGTGGTATAAGAGTGTTTTCGTTTACTTCAAAATCAAGCCCGTAAAAATAAGTATGCCCAAAAATATATTGTATTGGCTTTAAAAGTTCCAGCTCTTTAAGCAAAGCATCCCATTTACTAACTTCATCATCAGATAATTCAGCATCGGGGTTCAGTGCTACATCTACCCTTTTCCAGCCTTTAAGCTCTTCTAATGCAATAGTAAAAAAACTCTCTGCCTCCATAACATCATATAAAGGAGTGAGCATTTCTATAAAATAAGTGCGGTATTCTTTTAGCAACATTTGTTTTAGGGTTTAAGGTTTAAGGTTTTTTTCAAAGTTCTCGCCGCAATTCGACGTCCGGCAGAGAACCTGAAACTTTAAACCTTAAACTAAGTTTTTTATCATCCATACCGGGCACGAGTTATGTCCGGTACTACCCAGTGGCGCATCAAGATAGGTAAAGCCAAATTTAGTGTACAATTTTTTGGCAGCTTCCATATTAGGCAGCGTTTCCAGGTAGCATTGGCTGTAGCCAAAACCCTTTGCAGCATCTATACATTTTTGCAATAGTTGTGCGGCAAGTCCGGTTCCGCGGGCTTCGGGAGCGAAGTACATTTTTTGCAATTCGCAAATTGCAACATCACCATTCTCTAACGGAGCAATACCACAGCCACCTATAACAATTCCCGATGCTTCTACTATATAATATACCGAGTTAGGCGTATCGTAAACTTCTGACAATGTATCTAACGACGTATCAGCATAAGCCGTTCCCACTTTTGGGGCATGGTGCTCTATAAGTACCTGCCTTATAAGTGCAGCTATGTGCGGGTTATCCTTCGACTGTATTTTTCTTATGGTTGCATGCATACTGCAAAGCTACTATTATTTGGTTATTGGTTATTTGATTATTCTTAAAAAGCTACACTGCACTTAAAAACTTTGTAACTTTGAGACTTTTGATAAATATCGCGAGACGCAAGCATTACGTCTCTACCAAAATCATGACCCACGAAAACTACATGCAGCGTTGCCTGGATCTTGCCCAAAACGGCATGCGTGCTGCCATGCCCAATCCTTCTGTTGGTGCTGTGCTTGTGCACGAGGGCAGGATAATTGGTGAAGGCCACACCTCCCCTTACGGTGGTTCGCATGGCGAGGTTAACTGCATCAACTCGGTTAAGGAACATGACAGGCATTTAATTCCTGATGCTACCTTATACGTAAGCCTGGAACCCTGCAGCCACTATGGTAAAACCCCACCCTGCTGCGACCTGATTATTAAACACCAGATAAAAAATGTGGTGGTGGGAACGGCAGACCCGCATGAAAAGGTATCGGGTAACGGAATCCGAAAACTTAAAGAAGCCGGAAAAAATGTAACCGTGGGCATACTCGAAAAAGAATGCCGCGAAAGCAACCGCCGATTTTTTACTTTTCATGAAAAGCTACGCCCCTACATTATATTAAAGTGGGCCGAGAGCGCCGATGGATTTTTGAGTCCGCAGATAAGATTGTTAGACGGTTTGATTGCTGAAGAGCAGGATAGTATTGAAAATAAAAAACCCGTATGGATAACCAACCTATATTCCCGACAGTTGGTACACAAGTGGCGTAGCGAAGAAGCTGCTATAGTAGTGGGTACACAAACCGTGCTGGATGATAACCCCCAACTTGATGTACGTGACTGGACAGGCCCCAACCCGGTGCGTGTTGTACTCGACCGGCAAAACCGTATTACTGATAATTATTTCGTTAAAAATCTAAAAATTAAGACAATTGTGTTGACAGCACAGCACAATTTACCTAATTTAGATAACCTGCTGTATGAAACTGTGCCTTTTGATGAACGCTTGCCCAATTCTATTGTGGAGATTTTGCACCGCCATGGTTTACTCTCGGTTATTATAGAGGGTGGCCGCCAAACGCTGCAAACTTTTATAGATGCAGGCCTGTGGGACGAGGCGCGGGTGTTTAAAGGCACCGCAGTTTTTAACGGGGGCACACAAGCACCGGAGTTTAAAGCCCTAGCCAATGAGCAGCATACACTCCAGCAGGACCAACTTTTAATATACCGAAACAATGGTAAACACGATAATATTTGATATGGGCGACGTCTTTTTAAATAAAGACAAACAGGCTAAGGTTAAAGCTCTCGCCAAAATAGGTATTACCGACTGGAACGATGCTTTAGAAAAACTGGAAGCCAAATTTGAGACCGGAAAAATTACCAGTGAGCAGTATCTTGAAGGGATACAGCCACACACTAACGGGGCATCTTTAGAGGCTATTAAAGATGCGTGGAATGCCGGTATTGCCGATTTTCCGTTGTATCGCCTGGAGTTTTTACAAAAGCTGAAAGAAAACTATCGTCTGTTCCTGCTTAGCAACACCGACCCTATTCATATTGAAAAATTTGAAGATGAGGCCGGTGCTTCCTTTTACAGCGACTTTTACCAGTGTTTTGAGAAGATCTATTTCTCGCACGAAATTGGTGTCCGCAAGCCTAATGCCGATGCCTTTACCTATGTGCTTAATAACCACCAGGACATTCAGCCCAAACGAACCCTTATGGTAGACGACAAAAAGTTTAACACCGATGCCGCTGCCGAACTGGGCTTTGTAGTATGGAACCTGCAAAAAGGCGACGAGGATGTGGTAGAGCTGTTTGAGAAAAGTGGTGTAAAGCTGGATGGGGAAAAGAAGCAGTAAGCGGTTTTCAGTTACAGTGGGCCGTTAATCTAAAATCATCAGTAATATCATCACGATAACTACTGTACCTGCAATATAAAAATAAAGCCGGTACACTTTATTTGCATCACTATAATCTGTTATAGCAATAGTATCTGTAGAAGCTACAATAGTAGTATCAACAAGTATCTTATTAATCGCTTCTCTATCTTTATCCAAAAGAAAATAGGTAATACTGCTTCTTACCTGTATCTCTTCATTATAGAATGTTATGTTATTCCTGATCAGCTCCGATTCAAATACAATTGTGTCTTTAAACAGTACGTGCAGTTTAAAGTTATTTTGGTATTTTATGAGAGTTCCATAAGTCATTTGCTTCAGAAGTTACATTCACAACTGTTAGGCCTTATCCTGAATAACAAAAACACCAACTATAAAAAATAGTAAAATAAGTAAAATAGCCACTGTAACTATTAAAGATATTATTTTAAAAGCTTTTTTCACAAATTGAAATTTTATACAAGTATACTCTATTTTTCGTTTCGGTACATCTTAACTAACTTTGCATTATTAAATTATCCTTTTGGAAAACTGCGTAATTATTAAAAAAAATTATATTTATCTTTGTGCAAAAGAATTAACTCATGGACTTAGCTGCAAGGAAATATCATTTTATAGAGATGCTCATGAAAGTAGAAAATGAATCTGTGATGGAACAACTTGAAAGTGTTTTAAATACTGATAATGAAATCCCGGATTTTCATAAAGCAATTTTAATAGATCGATTAGAACACCATAAAAATAATCCTACCGATGTAGTAAGGTGGAATGATGTAAAAGATACTTGGTAATGGCATACGAACTGATACTCTTATCTAATGCCTATAAAGAATTAACTGAAGCTAAAGACTGGTATAATAAACAAAGAGAAAACCTTGGTGAAGAATTTCGTGCTGAAGTTAATTTAGAGTTTGACTATATTGAAAAATACCCTGATCATTATCAAACAAAGTTCAGTAATCTAAAGCTTGCATTAGTAAACCGATTTCCCTATGCTATATATTATCAAAAAGATGATAATTTGATGCAAATTACCATTTATGCCATATTACACACTAAAAGAAATCCTGAAGTTTTATTGAAACGAATAATATAACCGGATTTGCAAAACGACACTTACAAAACCCTCTCTGCCCCGTCTGAAGAAACGCTGTTTAAAGAAAAGAACAGCAAGTTCTTTGGCTATGCATTTCCTATTAGTAGCGAAGATGAAGTAAAACCCTTGCTTGACGCAATTAAAAAACAGCACCAGTCAGCCGGACATTTTTGCTATGCGTTTCAGTTAGGTACCGATAAAATTCAGTACCGCGCTAACGATGACGGCGAACCTAACAACACTGCCGGCATGCCCATTTATGGCCAGATACAAAGCTTTGGCGTTACTAATGTGCTTGTTGTGGTAGTTCGATATTTTGGCGGTGTTAAGTTGGGCGTTGGCGGGTTAATTTCGGCGTACCGCACATCGGCACAAATGGCGCTCGAAGCATCTGATATTATCGAGAAAACCATCGACGTAGAGTACAAACTTAAATTTGGCTATGCAGTTATGAACAAAGTTATGCGCGTTATTAAGGAAAAAAACCTGGATATTATATCTCAAAAAATGGAAATGGATTGCGAGATCGTCATCGCTACTCGCAAAAAAAATGCCCCAATGGTACTTGAGGCATTTGAAAATTTGTATGAAGTAGAAGTAAAGTGAGCAGTGTTCAGTGTTCAGTTTGCAGAAGCTTCAGAATACTGAACACTGATTACTGAAACTATTTCCCTATAGAATTTATACTCTCCCTAACGTATTCCGGAGGTAAAACAGGGCGTCCCGTTTTCATGTCTACAAACACTAAAACCGAGTTGCCTATTGTTAATAACTGCCCTGCTTCATTGTATATTTCATAGTCGAATTCTATCTTAACAGACTCCTGTTTTTTAAAGATTGTTCTTACAGTTAAGAGGTCGTCATAGCGTGCCGGTTTCTTGTAATTCATTGTTAAAGAAACCACCGGCAGCATTACCCCCTGCTTTTCCATAACACTATAGCTAAGTCCCAGATTTCTAAGCCATTCCACACGCCCCATCTCAAAATATTGTGCATAATTACCGTGGTATACAACCCCCATTTGGTCGGTCTCTGCATAGCGAACGCGTACTTTAAATTCGTGAAAATTCATATATTTTAAATGTTAATATTTTATTAATTTTAGATTATGGTGCTTACAATATTTTTTTATTAAAATCAATACACCCAAAGTTTTTTTTTGAGGAATTTTGTGTCCATATTTGTTCTCCCTAAAAGGGGCGTAATCTTTGGCCTCCTTTTTGTAAGACAACTTTTAATAAACAACTAAGATTCAGGATATATGACTAAAACTGCGCAATCGGTATGGGAAAACTGTCTGGTATTCATAAAAGACAATATTCAGGATCAGGCCTACAAGACCTGGTTTGAACCCATCAGGGCAGTTGAGTTAACCGACAACGCGCTGTATATCCAGGTGCCCTCTAAATTCTTTTATGAATGGCTGGAGGAGCACTATGTGAAATTGTTAAAAGTGGCACTTACTAAAGAGCTTGGCACCGGCGCTAAGTTACTCTATAAAATTAAAATGGAAAACACTTTTGGCAACAAACAGCCCTTTACAGAGCAGTTGCCAAGTGCCCACCGTGCCCCTGTAAAACCTCAGGAGGTAGATGTGCCATTGCAAAATAAAAACCCGGAGCTTAAAAACCCTTTTATTATTCCCGGCATTCGCAATTTAAAGATCGAATCGCAGCTTAATGCAAATTACAGCTTCGATAACTTTTTTGAAGGTGATGCTAACAGGCTGGCACGTTCGGCAGGATTGGCTGTTGCCAATAAACCGGGCGGTACATCTTTTAACCCACTGCTTATTTTTGGTGGAGTAGGTTTGGGTAAGACTCACTTAGCACACGCTATTGGTATCGAGATAAAAGACAAGTATCCGGATAAGACCGTATTGTACATATCTGCAGAGATCTTTACACAACAATATATAGACTCTGTAAAGCGTAATACCCGTAACGATTTTATTCACTTCTATCAATTAATAGATGTGCTTATTATAGATGATGTTCAGTTCCTTTCAGGCAAGACCGGTACTCAGGATGTGTTTTTCCACATCTTTAACCACCTGCACCAAAACGGAAAACAGGTTATCCTTACATCAGACAAAGCTCCTGTAGACATGCAGGATATAGAGCAGCGATTGCTGTCCCGCTTTAAGTGGGGCCTTTCGGCAGAATTGCACCAGCCGGATTATGAAACCCGTGTTTCGATATTAAAAAATATCCTTTTTGGCGATGGTGTAGAGATGCCCGAAGAAATTATAGAGTATGTAGCCCGCAACATTAAAAGCAATGTGCGCGAGCTGGAAGGTGCTATAATATCGTTAATTGCGCAGTCATCTTTTAATCACCGTGAGGTAACGCTTGAGCTCGCCAAAATGGTGGTAGAGAAATTTGTAAAGAACGTAAAGCGCGAAATATCTATAGACTACATTCAAAAAGTAGTGTCGGATTATTTTCAGCTTGATGTAGATACACTAAAATCTAAAACCAGGAAGCGCCATGTGGTGCAGGCCAGGCAGCTTGCCATGTTCTTTGCCAAGAAATTTACAAAGGCATCACTGGCAAACATAGGTTCGCAAATAGGCGACCGTGACCATGCTACCGTACTGCACGCCTGCAAAACAATTGATAACCTGGTTACTACCGATAAACAGTTCCGTAAATTTGTTGACGACATCAACAAGAAACTATCTGTATAATGCCCGTTAAAATTTTAATGGTTTGCCTGGGTAATATCTGCCGGTCGCCACTGGCCGAAGGCATACTACAGTCTAAACTGCCTGCCGGTAAATTTGTGGTAGATTCTGCCGGAACGGGCGACTGGCATGCCGGTCAGGGTCCCGACCAGCGTTCTGTGCTTGCCGCAAAAAACCGCGGGCTTGACATTAGCATGCAAAAGGCAAGGCAAATAAAAAAATCTGACTTTATAGATTTTGACCATATTTTCGTGATGGATTCCTCTAATTTTAAAGATGTTACGCGCCTTGCTCCTACTTCCGAAGGTAAAGCAAAAGTAATATTGATGATGGATGAGATATTTCCCGGGCAAAAAGTTGATGTACCCGACCCTTATTATGGCAGTGCAAAAGATTTTGACAGCGTTTATGATATGCTCGACGAAGTTTGCGAGCTTGTAGCGGCTAAATTAATTAAGCAGCACTCTTAATTATAATAACGAATCGTCTCCTATTTCGTTAATTCCATTATTATAATCGTCTAATACCTTCAGGGCTTTTTCATAATCTTCTTCAGCCACTTTTATAACGGAAGAACCAAACCCTCCCGGCGAAACAGCAAATGGTTCTATAGTTGCCATAAGCGCATTATCTTCATATACAGGTATACCATTACTTTCCAGCAAATTCATGATACCCATACTCTCTATGGAAGAACCGCTGAATATCTCGACTGTTTTGGTGAAGTTGCTCATGGTATGTAGATTTTTTATTAGTTCTAAGATACACTAAAATCAGGTAACAAAGTAATATAATATTGCTATTTTTGCAGCCAATTAATACTTCAATACCATGTCTACGTCTATATCTCCTAAAGGAAAACTATATTTACTGCCAGTGCCGCTTGGCGACGATGCCGACCCCAAAGAGGTACTGCCGGTAACTATAGAAAAATCTATTGAGTTTATAGACCATTATATTGTAGAGAACGAAAAAACAGCCCGCCGTTTTATTAAGGCAATACTCCCAACAAAAAAACAGCCCGACTTAAAGCTTTCTGTTTTAAACAAGCACACCAAAACATCTGAGCATGCCGGTTTTTTACAGCCCTGCATGGAAGGTAAAAACATTGGGTTAATGAGCGAAGCCGGTTGCCCGGGCGTTGCCGATCCCGGTGCAGCCATTGTAAAACTGGCACACGAAAAAGGCATACAGGTTATTCCGCTTGTAGGGCCATCCTCTATATTACTGGCCATGATGGCAAGCGGTATGAACGGGCAGAGCTTTGCCTTTAACGGTTACCTGCCTATAGATAAGGGTGAGAAAAGGGCAACCTTAAAAAACTTCGAGAAACTGTCTCAGGACAAAAGCCAGTCGCAGTTGTTTATAGAAACACCTTTTCGCAACAATAAAATGCTGGAAGAAATTTTACTTGCCCTGCAGCCCACTACACACCTTTGCATCGCGGCAGATATTACCCTGCCAACAGAATTAATCAAAACCAAAACCGTTGCTCAATGGAAAAAGGAAGTACCCGACCTGCACAACAGGCCGTGTATTTTTATAGTGCATAAGTTTTAGTAGAAAAGTGGCTGAGATACTGAGGTGCTTAGTTTCTTAGAGATTAACTTCTATAAAATTTCCTGAATATTCTTTTATCATATCTCTCACCCTCCTGAATTCTTCCATAATTTCATCTTTAGCTCCAAGTGCTTTAGCAGGGTCGGGAAAATTATAATGGAACTTTTGTGCATTTGTTGGAAAATAGGGGCAACGCTCTTTAGCATTGTCGCAAACGGTAATTACATAATCAAAATCGATATCATAATACTCATCAATATTGTTTGAGGTATGGGCAGAAATATCAATACCATCTTCTTTCATTATGGCAATAGCCCGTGGGTTTACACCGTGGGTTTCCACACCTGCGCTATATACTTCGGCATTGCCATTGGCAAAATACCTTAAATATCCTTCGGCAATCTGGCTACGGCAACTGTTGCCGGTACATAAAACTAATATCTTCTTCATAATTATATTCTTAACAACATCCACCTCCGGGTGTACATGCAGATCCTTCCTGACTACCCAACATCTGTAAACTTACTTTTGGTTTAGCCGGTATTCCGCAGGCATCCTGTGCAAGGCAGGCCGTTTGTTTGGCTATCAAAACAAAATCTTTTCCATCAAATTCAAGATTGTATTTACCAATAGTTAAACTTTGGTATTCCACTTCGATTTCAAAATCACCCATGCCCAGTACGCTTTCAGATAAGCTAATAATATCGAGTAATTTTTTAGGCTTTAACCTGTGCTCAAAATCGTTGGCATCCCATAACTGAAAATTTGCAACTTCTTCTCTGCGCACTACCCCACCACAGTCGATAAAGTTTTTTGTCACCATGCCTACTTCGGTTACGTGAAAATTCTCAGGCACAAATGTTCCATCAGGGAGTTTAAAATTTACAGCTTCGGCAGTAGCCAAATGATCTTTGATTTCTGAAAGTTTCATAAATATATTTTTCTAATTAACAACATTCATCACTTTTATTTTGAAGCGACACCGTTACATGATCAAAAAATGATTTTATCTTTTCAAATCCTTTTTCGTCTATGCAATAGCAAATCGCAGCCCCCTCAATAGTCCCTTTTATAAGCCCGGCATTTTTAAGTTCCTTTAAATGCTGTGATACTGTAGCCTGAGCTAATGGCAACACCTCTACAATATCGCCACAAATACAGGCATCTACACTTAACAAATACTCTATTATTGCAATACGTGCAGGATGGCCTATGGCTTTTGCCAATGCCGAAAATTCGTTTTGCGCATCTGTAAACTTTGCTGATTTAGTGAGACCCATTATATTTTTATTATATCGCAATATTACGATAAATATATTTAAGTTTGCATGCAGCCTATAAAATTTTGTAGCATTTAATCCTTTTCTACTTTGTAACTTTGCAAAACCTATACATCATTATGCAAACCAGATTATTCGATTTTTCTCAGAAAGTAAATTATAAAAACGAGATACTTGCCGGTTTAACCGTGGCTATGACCATGATACCTGAGTCGCTTTCGTTTGCCATACTTGCCGGTTTTCCTCCTTTGGTGGGTTTGCATGCCGCTTTCATAATGGGGCTTATCACCGCTATATTTGGTGGCAGGCCGGGGCTGGTTTCGGGCGGTGCGGGCGCAACAGTTATTACGCTTATAGCACTCATGAAAATGCACGGCTTAGACTATGTGTTTGCTGCTGTGGCTTTGGCTGGCGTAATACAAATACTCGTTGGCGTTTTTAAACTGGGTAAATTCATCAGGCTGGTACCCCAACCGGTTATGTATGGTTTTGTAAATGGCCTTGCCGTGGTAATATTTATGTCGCAGTTAGGGCAGTTTAAAAAAATTGTAAACGGCCATGAAGAATGGCTAAGCGGTACTCCTTTATATATAATGGCAGGACTTGTAGCGCTTACTATTGCCATAGTTATAGGTTTGCCCAAACTAACTAAGGCCGTGCCGGCATCGTTAGTAGCCATAATTGTGGTGTTTTTAATAGTGATAGGCTTTGGTATACCTACTAAAACGGTTCAGGATATCGCATCGGTACAGGGTGGCTTCCCACCTTTCCATATCCCTAACATCCCTTTTAATTTTGAAACCCTTACAATAATATTCCCTTTCTCACTTGTAATGGCTGCCGTAGGCTTAACCGAAGGACTGCTTACCCTTAACCTTGTCGACGAAATTACCGGCACGCGTGGTAACAGCAACCGCGAGTGTATTGCCCAGGGTGGCGCTAATATTGCCAACGGTTTCTTTTTTGGCATGGGTGGCTGCCCAATGATAGCGCAAACACTGGTTAACCTTTCAGCGGGTTCGCGGGCAAGGCTGTCGGGCATTATTGCTGCAATTACAATTTTATTAATTATACTTTTTGGCGCACCTGTAATAGGCAAGCTCCCTATGGCAGCATTAGTAGGTGTAATGATGATGGTAGCCATTGGTACCTTTGAGTGGGCAAGCTTTAAGGTAATCAACAAAATGCCCAAACAGGATATATTTACAGGTGTTGCAGTGGCGTTAATTACTATAGTGTTACACAACCTCGCTTTAGCCGTTCTTGTTGGCGTGATATTATCGGCACTGGTATTTGCGTGGGAAAGTGCTAAACGAATAAGGGTAGAAAGCTTTATTGATGAAAATGATGTAAAGAATTACAAAGTTTACGGGCCACTATTTTTTGGATCTGTAACTACTTTTACCGAGCAGTTTACTGTTAATACTGACCCACAGGAAGTTACTATAGATTTTAAGGAAAGCCGCGTAACCGATATGTCGGCTATAGAGGCACTTAATAAACTTACCCATCGTTATACTGATTCGGGTAAAATATTACGCCTTAAGCACCTTAGCCATGATTGCCTGCTGCTGCTTAAAAATGCAGAAACCATTATTGATGTAAATATTATTGAAGACCCAAGCTACAGGATTGCCACTGATAAACTTAGTTAGTCAAAAAACAATACTTAAAACTGACTACCAGCTATTAAATACCGTAGAAATATTTAATGTTTTGTAAGGGTTTTATGTTTAATAAAATTTTACGCATCTCAAATTTCATAATGAATTTAAAGGAAATTTCCTTACGGGAAACCTCAATAATATTATTATGTTAAAAAAACAGCATCAAAATTAAAAAATTGTTTTTTCTGCATCGTCTGTTCGAAAACACAATTAAAAACATACAATTTTATGTAATTTAGCAGCAACTCAAATTACAGCCATGCAATTATTTCCCGACTTAATACTCTTAATGTCGCTGCTATTTATTGTAGTACTATACTTCCTGTTTAAAATTTTAAACAACAGCTCTCCTCATAAAGAAAAGAAGAAGGAGCTAACAGAAAAATTTCAGGAATTACGTGCTCAATCCATCAAACTTCAGGAAAATGTAAGTAGCTACATACTTACCAATAATGCCAATGAAACTATTTTTTTTGAAAACACAACGTATGGAAGTTTTTTAAAATCGCTTCAAAAAAACCATATCCAGCACCTTTCAGAAAAATCGTATATAAAACTAAAAAACAGCAACAACAGATTATACCTAAAAAGCACAGAAACAATGTTTGATGAGCAAAGCATAAAACTAAAAGAAGCCCAAAACAAAGTTTCGGGCTTAAAATATAATTTATAAAGAGCTTGTTTAGTTTAGCCTTACTTTAGGTTCAGGATGTGCTATAATAGCAGAAGTATCGTAACCACCAAATTTCCTGATATAACTTTTTAAAGAGGTACCAAAACCATCTTTATAACCCCTGCTACCATTGGTTCGCAAAAAGCTCTTAACAGAGTTTGCACCGGCAAGGTGTGCAGCAGCAAGAAGGCCCGATTCGGTAATTTTTACGCCTTTGATGATCTTTCCATCAAATTTATCAATTTCTCTTTTTAGTTCCCATTTGTTTTTACACAGCAATGCCTTAAAGGCGCGTTCCTGTAAACCGGGATTATTTAAAAAGTTTGCAGTATTGTAAATTCCCAGCGCACGTAGAGTGCTTTTACCAAACTGGTATTTACCCATGTAACCGTAGCGGTTAACAAGCTTGTAAAGGCCCTGGCTTTCTTTTATACCTATAGCCTGTTTAAAGCCAATGTATGATTTTCCTGTAAACGGAAAATTAAAGTTAATAACCTTAGCGGTTTCATCAATTGTAGGAACAGAATAATTTGTAATTTCATCTTCAGCAAGGTGAAAACCTTCTATCCTGCCAAATTGTTTTTCTTCTTTGGCCTTAAAGCCAGAACTTATCGTTGCAATAAAAAGGGCTAAGCCCAAAAAGTACGTCCATTTTTTTATCATGAGTTTTAATTGCTCATAAACTGTCACTTTATGAATTTCACAGGCTACAAATATACACAAAAACAGAGGTTGA
>Ga0247815_10000511_pt1 | contig 30443 bp, 32 predicted proteins | sample UWRJL194509B1_FD_181014 | JGI IMG/M metagenome (GOLD analysis project Ga0247815, IMG submission 181014) | Plant litter microbial communities from Arlington Agricultural Research Station in Wisconsin, United States - UWRJ-L194-509B-1 | ecosystem: Environmental > Terrestrial > Plant litter >...
CCGAAAACATTGATCCACAAATAACTTCAATCCAACCAAATTGTTCTTTGTGATTTACTGTATTTTCGAGAAACATTTTGTATTTTTCTACCTTTAAAAATGAATAGTTTTTATTACTTTGTACTGGCAATAAATTGACGTAAAAATTTGCTGTTTTTACGTTTTTTTCAAAAGTAGAAAATTTTTATTAAATCGGAGATTCGCAAACGCTTATTAACAGAAATAAAAAAATATCTTTCAGATTTCTGCCACGAATACAAACATTAAGCACCAAACAGACTAAAATACCTTATTCACTATAATTTCAACAGTTATGAAAAAAAAATTGGAAGCCGATTTAATCAGCATTGCACATCGAATTTTAAAGATTAAAAATAAATCCGATATCAATCAATTGTATCTTGAGACGCAGAAATTATATGAGAAATTAGCCGTTTTAAAATTTGTAGATGAAAATTTTGATGGTTTAAAACCAACAATAGGACACAGTGAAATTAATTCTGAAATAGAAGCTATTTTCGAAAAAGAAGAAACAACTTCTGCCACACCTGCAATTGAAGAAACGGCATCAGCAGAAGAAACGCCAACTGAAACGATTACTGTACCAGAAATTACTGAAGCAATTAAAACCGAAGAGACAACTGAAGAAATTACTGCTGAAATTCCTGAAGAGGTAATTCCGGAACCTGTTGCGGCGACTATTGAGCAACCCGTCGTTGAAGAGGCAGTGCAACCGCTTTTTGAAACGGAAAAAGAAACGGAAAATACTGAAGAACTTTCGTTTACGACAATTAATGAAGCAAAGCCTATTCCCGACTTCAAACCTGCTTTTGAATTTGATACGTCAGAAGAAAAAGAACCGGAAAAAGAAGAGCCAAAAGCAGAGACTTCCTCAAAAACAACTCCTGTCCCTATTTCATTTGAAGATTTCGGAATTAATTATGCCGATGCACAGTTCATAAAAGTAGATAGTTTTGAATCTGTTCCAAAGGCTTCAACTCCGTCAATAAATGAGATTAAAGAACCGAAGATCGAAACGGCCGTTTTAGAAACTCCAGCAGCATCAAAACCTGTGACTTTAAACGAAAAATTAGCAAAAGGTTTTCATATTGATTTGAATGACCGAATTGCCTTTACCAAAAATCTCTTTGGAAACAGTTCTGAAGATTACAGCCGTGTTTTGAATCAATTACTAACTTTTGACAGTTATAATGAGGCTCAGGAATTTATCGAAAACATGGTGAAACCAGATTATAATAATTGGGAAGGAAAAGACGATTACGCTGAGCGTTTTCTTGGAATCATCGAGAAAAAATTCTCATAAAAAAATAAAAAACACAGATTTCACGAATTAACACGAATTCCTGCTTTGTGATTTTTTTTAAAGCATTTATAATCTGTGTCAATTCGTGAATTCGTGTTCTAATATAAAAAATATGTCTAAATTATATATCGTTCCAACGCCAATTGGCAATCTTGAAGACATGACTTTTCGTGCTATTCGCATTCTGAAAGAAGTCGATTTGATTTTGGCCGAAGACACCAGAACGAGTGGAAAATTGTTGAAGCATTTTGAAATTGGCACGCACATGCACAGCCATCACATGCACAACGAACACAAAACAACCGAAAATTTAATTGCGCGTTTGAAAGCCGGCGAAACCATTGCTTTGATTTCAGATGCGGGAACTCCGGCGATTTCAGATCCCGGATTTTTATTGACGCGCGCTTGTGTCGAAAACAAAATCGAAGTGGAATGTCTTCCGGGCGCAACGGCTTTTGTTCCGGCTTTAGTCAACAGCGGATTACCAAATGATAAATTTATTTTTGAAGGTTTTCTGCCTGATAAAAAAGGACGTCAGACTCGTTTTTTGGCTTTAGCCGAAGAAACCCGAACGATGATTTTATACGTTTCTCCTCATAAACTCGTTAAAACTTTAGCGGAGTTTATTCAGTATTTTGGAGAAGACCGACAAGTCTGCGTTTCGAGAGAATTATCAAAATTACACGAAGAAAATGTACGCGGCACCGCAAGAGAAGTTTTAACTCATTTTGAAAAAACAGCACCACGCGGCGAAATCGTAGTTGTCGTTGCCGGAAAAACAATAGAAAAAGAAGCTAAGAAAAGTAAGTATTCAAAAGACGAATAAATACATACATGTATATACATTTTGATTTTAGTCAGAGGATTTCCAAAGATACTTTTCCAAATGAATTTGGGAAATTAGACTTTGATTTTAATAACGAAACAGCTACTTCAAAAAATAATTACTTTTTAGATAATTCTGAACTTTTTAACAAAGGAAAAGCCTCATTCGGTAAGTTAGGTCTAATAAATTTTTTTGTTGGTGCAAATAATTCGGGTAAAAGTAGATTTTTGAGAGGCTTTTTCAAATCTCATAACTATGAGATGTTACCAGAAGCAAAAAACAACATCACTGATTTATTAGTTCAATTAAATATCACAATTAATGATGATGACGTTGAAAAATTTGATAAAGATTTTTTAAAATTTTGGACTAATTTTAAAAGTCAAGTTAATTACGTCAACAACTTTGAACACCTATCAAACGAAATACAAGATTATACAAAAAAAATAGAACATTCAGTACTATTAGAAAGAGCAGTTGGTAAGTCTAATAAATTTGAGAATCAAAAATCGGTTCTTAATTCAATATTTGACTTATTGGAACTATTTAAATATAATGCTCAACATAAAAATAATCATAAATTTTATATTCCAATTTTAAGATCAATTATTTCGGATGCAAAATTAGATAAAGAATCATTTGATAAAATTTTAGAAAGTAAATATGGTTTAAAAGAAAATATTTTTACAGGGTTGAAACTATTTGACGATGTTTTTGAATTACATAATTCAGCTGATATTATTAAGTTAGAAAAATTCACATTATGGTTACAAGATAATTTTTATCAAAATGAAAAATTGCAATTAATTCCAGATAAAGCAAATAGTAATTTATTATTAAAAATTGGTAATGAAATGCATCCCATTTTTAATATTGGTGATGGAATACAACAATTAATTTTATTGTTGTTTCCAATTTTTACATCAAATGATAATACTTGGTGTTTTATTGAGGAACCTGAAACACATTTACATCCCGGACTTCAAAGAATTTTTATTGAGACATTATTGAATAATGAATATTTAAAAAGTAAAAAATTACGATATTTCTTCACGACTCATTCTAATCATTTTCTTGATTTATCACTTCATACAGACGACATTTCTATATTTCAATTTCATAAAGGAAATCAAGAAAAATTTATGATTAAGAATGTCAAACCAAATAAGGAAACTCTTGATTTGCTTGGTGTAAACAATTCATCTGTTTTAATGGCAAATTCATCTATTTGGGTTGAAGGACCAACAGACAGGAGATACATTTCATTTTTTTTAAAACTTTATTGCACAAAACACCAAAGAAAACATTTAAAAGAAGATATAGATTTTGCTTTTTTTGAATATGGAGGAAACTTAATTGAGCATTATTTATTTGATGAAAATTTCGAGGAAGTTTTTAGTGACGAAGAAGTTCGAAAAAAAATCAATTCATTTGCTATATCAAATAAAATATATCTTCTTGCTGACAACGATAATGCTACAGGAAAAAAACTTAAAAGGAGAGAAGAATTGGAAAAGATATCTGAAGCACAAAAAAACTTTAAATATCAAAATACAAATTATAGAGAAATTGAAAATCTTTTACCTTTAAAGATTGTAAAGGATTTTTTGATTGAACTTGTCAATTCTTCTGAAAAAGAAAATATCAATAAAATTTCTTTTGATAGAGAAGATTATATTTCAGTAGGACTTGGGCAATTTATTACTGATTTATTTGAAAAAAATAACATAAAAGGTTTTAAAAAATTTAAAGATGAAAGTGGTACTTTAAAATCTTCTTATAAAACTAAACTTTGTGAATTTCTTATTAATGGAGATTATAACTATCTCGAATTATTTGAAAGCAACGAACAACTTGAAAACATAATCTCTGATCTATATAAATTTATAAATCAAAAATAATCTGAACTTTACAAACAAAAATTAAACAAATACATAATGAGCATCCAAGCCTTTTTAGAAAAAGTAAAACAAAAACCAAACGAAATAACATTCCCGGAAACTATTGCAGTAATTGAAGAAAACTACAATTTTACTCCAACCGCTTTCCAAAACGGAACACAACACAATGCAGCCGGCGAAAACTCTGGTTCTTGTAAATTATTTTCTTTCGCAAAATTGCAAAACTTAAGCAAAGAAGAAACTTTAGCGTGTTTTGGCGCTTTTTATTTCGAAGAAGTATTAGGAGATCCAAACGGAACCAACCATCAAAACATTAGAAATTTCATCAACTTAGGCTGGGACGGAATTCAGTTTGAAGGAAATGCTTTGGAAGCAAAATAATATTTTAGATTTTAGAATGTAGATTTTAGATTGCTGAAAGCTGCTTAATTCTAAATTCCTAAAAACTTTGTCAAAGTTTGAAACTTTGACAAAGTTAAAAACATATTTCTGCCACAGATTTCGCAGATTAACACCGATTAAAGATTGCCACTAATTACACAAATTAGCACGAATTGAATTAGTGGAAATTCGTGCAATTCGTGGCAAAAAAAATTACCAATCAGATTAAACGATTTCAGAAATCAACAATCTAAAATCTAAAATCTAAAATCTAAAATCAACCATGCGTTGGACATTAAAACCAAAACCTTCTCAAGAGAAAGTCAAACATTTGGCGCAAGCCTTGAATGTAGAAGATTTTGTAGCAGCACTTTTGATGCAGCGCGGCATTGAAACTTTTGAAGATGCCAGAAATTTTTTTCGCCCTTCATTAGAACATCTTCACGATCCGTATTTGATGAAAGATATGGATAAAGCTGTTGCGAGAATCGAAAAAGCAATTGAAAATCAGGAAAATATTCTCGTTTTTGGCGATTATGATGTCGACGGAACGACTGCCGTTTCTTTGGTTTCATCGTATTTGAAATCACATTATCCAAACATTGCCACTTATATTCCGGATCGTTATGACGAAGGTTATGGCATTTCTTTTAAGGGAATTGACTTTGCCGACGATAACGGATTTTCTCTAATTATTGCACTCGATTGTGGAATCAAATCCATTGATCATATCGCCTACGCGAAAGATAAAAACATTGATTTTATTATCTGCGATCACCACAGACCCGGAAATATACTTCCCGATGCAGTGGCAATTTTAGATCCGAAACGAGAAGACTGCTCCTACCCTTACGATGAATTATGCGGCTGCGGTGTTGGTTTTAAGCTGATTCAGGCTTTGGGACAAAATAGAAACGAAACAATAGAAGATTTGGTTCCGTATCTGGACTTGGTTGCAACCGCGATTGCTGCCGATATTGTTCCGATTACGGGTGAAAATCGTGTTTTGGCGTATTTTGGATTACAGGTTATCAATAGCGATCCCAGACCGGGAATTAAAGCTTTGGTGCATCAAATCAAAAAGAAAACCTTAGATATTACCGATGTTGTTTTTATTATTTCGCCGAGAATAAATGCTGCCGGAAGAATAAAACATGGCAACCATGCAGTAGAGTTATTGACTGAATTTAATTTTGACCAAGCACAGCAATTTGCTTCTGAAATTGAACAATATAATTCTGACAGAAAAGATTTAGATAAAAAAATTACAAAAGAAGCGTTTCAGCAGATCATAGAAAATCAGGAACAAGAACGATTTTCGACCGTTGTTTTTCAGGAAGACTGGCACAAAGGCGTTATCGGGATTGTCGCTTCAAGATTAATCGAAACGTATTACCGCCCCACTTTGGTTTTTACTAAAAGCGGCGACAAATATGCCGCTTCGGCACGATCTGTAAAAGGGTTTGATGTGTACAATGCTTTAGATGCCTGCGCCCACCATTTAGAACAATTTGGAGGCCACATGTACGCTGCCGGAATGACTCTAAAAGCAGAAAATTACAAACCATTTAAAGATGCTTTTGAAAAACAAGTTTCGGCAACTATTCTACCGGAAATGCGAAGTCCGGAAATCGAAATTGACGCCGAAATAAACTTTACAGATATTACACCCAAACTCATCCGGATTTTAAAACAGTTTGAGCCTTTTGGCCCGCAGAATATGACGCCTGTTTTTATGACCTCTGATGTAAAAGATACAGGTTATGCCAAAACTTTGGGCGCTGATGAAGAACATTTGAGACTTTTTGTTAAACAATCAGGAACAGAAGGAATTGCCGCAATTGGTTTTGGCCTTGGGAAAAAAATAGACCTTACAAAAAATCAAAATACTTTTCAGCTTGCCTATTGCATTGCTGAAAATGAGTGGAACGGAAGCGTTTCTACACAGCTTATGTTAAAAGATATTAGAACAAATGAAAGATAATACCAACAAACGAGATCCGTATCAGGCGCTTCGCTACAGAGAATTTAATGTTTTTTTATTACTGCGTTTTGCAATGGTTTTTGCCTGGTCAATGCAGTTTATTGTTATTGAATGGGAAGTTTACAGCCTGACTAAAAATCCACTTTCTTTAGGACTTATTGGTTTAATGGAAGTAATTCCGGCAGTTGGTATGGCTTTATTTGCCGGACATATGGTCGATCAAAGAGAGAAAAAAGGATTATTGGTAAAATGTATTCTCGGATTCTCAGTTATTAGTTTTGGATTGTTCTTGTTAACCTGGCCAAAAATTGTCGGCGGATTATCTAAAGAAATTATTTTATACGCTATTTACTTTTTGGTTTTTCTGGGCGGATTGGTTCGTGCTTTTTTAGGCCCGACTATTTTCTCGCTTTTATCATTAATCGTTCCTAAAAAAGCGTATCCAAATGCTGCAACCTGGAGCAGTTCCGTTTGGCAGATTGGTTCAGTTTTAGGACCTGCAGTGGCCGGTTTTTCTATCAACTTTATCGGCGTTCACTGGTCGATGTGTCTTGTTGTCGGGTTTTCTGTTTTCTCTTTAATAGCGCTTTCGCAAATCGAGAAAAAACCAATTTTAAATCCTAAGATTGGCGAGCCGGTTATGGAAAGTTTAAAGGAAGGATTAAAATTTGTTTTTAATAATAAAACTATTTTGGGAGTGCTTTCGCTTGATATGGTTGCCGTACTTTTTGGAGGCGCCGTAGCATTATTGCCTGTATTTGCTCAGGATATTTTAAAAGTCGGGCCGGAAGGTTTTGGTTTCTTAAGAGCCGCTCCGGCAGTTGGGGCTTTTATTACGATGCTGATTTCGGCTTATGTTCCGTTATATAAAAAGGCGGGAATGAAACTTTTGATTGCTATTTTCATCTTCGGACTTTGTATTATTGTTTTTGGAGTTTCGACCATTTTCTGGCTATCTGTTGTGGCACTGTTTTTAAGCGGAGTTGCTGACGGAATTTCAGTTGTCATTCGCCAGACGATTTTACAACTAAAAACACCCGATCATATGCGTGGGCGTGTCGCGGCAGTAAACTCGATGTTTGTTGGTTCATCAAACGAATTGGGTGCTTTTGAAAGCGGTTTAACAGCCAAATTAATGGGAACTGTAACTTCGGTAGTTTTTGGCGGAAGCATGACACTTTTAACTGTTTTGGGTTTCGGAATAAAATCGCCGACATTTAGAAATTTAGATCTTCAAAAAGATATGGAAGATCATCAGAATCTGGAGTAATGAAACACTTATTATCCGCTTTATTTTTAATGTTGTCCGTTTATACGCAGGGACAAAATCTTTACATCAAAACGTACGGAAATCAAAAAGGCAAACCATTGATTTTTATTCATGGCGGTCCCGGCGGCAACGCGACATTATTTGAAGCGACTACCGCACAAAAACTTGCTGATAAAGGCTTTTATGTAATTGTTTATGACCGCCGGGGCGAAGGAAGATCTACAGACGAAAGCGCAAAATTCACGTATGAAGAAGCTTTTCAGGATTTAAATTTTATTTACAAAAAATACTATTTAAAGAAAGCGACACTGCTGGCGCATAGTTTTGGAGGTTTGACTGCTGCACTTTATACAGAGAAGTATCCGCAAAAAATCAATTCTCTAATATTGGCCGGCGCTTTATTTGCACAGCAGGGAACGTACGATCATATTTTAAATTCTTTGAAGGAAAAATACAGCAGCAATTCTGATCAATTGCAAAAAATTAAGAGTGTAGAAAATTTAAATAAAAATTCAGCTGCATATCGAAAAGGATGTTTTGATTTAGCCGGCGAAAATGGTTATTTTAAAATGCCCAATCCAACCGAATCTTCAAAGCAATTATATTCTGATTACGAAGCAGGTATCTTTTATAAAACCAACATTCGAAACAAGAATGCACCATTGCTTTTCTATCAAAACGAAAAACAAAATAATATTGACAGCAGACCACGTTTAAATAAAATTAAAACCTCAGGCATACCCATTTTTGCTATTTACGGAAAAGATGATGGTATTTTTTCATCGGAACAAATTGCTTCTATTAAAAATATTACGGGCAAAAATCGTTTTGCTTTGCTGGATAATTGTTCTCATTATCTTTATGTAGATCAGCAGGCCGCTTTCCTTTCCGCAATTGAAAGCTGGCTTCAGTAATTTATTAAAATCCTACGAATGGAATGATATAAGATATTTTACATTTGCTGTTCATCTGGTATTAAATGAACTTATATCATCTACGGGTAAAAATTTTTCTACACTTTTATGAGTTTTTTATTTAGAATTAATATAAATAATATTTATATTTGTTGGAATAAAAGTTTTTACGATGAGAGAAATAGAACAAATCTATCATAATAATTTTGGTATCGCTTTTTACTGGAAAACAGATAACGAAACGATATTAGACAAAGTACAACTGGTTTTTAAAGAAACCGGTTTTTATTTTACAGTATCAGAACTGAATTTGTTTTGTGATTTGATTGAAGACAGTTTAATCGAAAACGCTTGCTGCGAAGCTTGTGAGTTAAAAAACTCCTGCCATAAATTCTTACTTAAAACTCCCTGTGCTGCAATAGATTTAGCTGTTTCGATAAAAGAACTAAAATCAATAAAAGATTTAGTAGAAGGTTCCCTGTTCAGAATTGATTTAGACGAATATGTTTACGGAGCCGGCTTAAATTAAGAGAGATTCTAAATAAATTAACATCATTTTTTCATTATTGAAATATATTTTGATTGTATTCAAAAAAAAGTATATTTACAGCAATGAAAAAAATCTGCATTCTTTTTACGCATGTCGCAGCAGCAATTCTTCTCACTAATTGCAGCAACAAATCAGACGAATATATTGATCCGCGCGGTACAGATTACGCCGGCTCTGAAAGCTGCATTCAATGTCATAAGGAACAATCAGATATGGCTTTGCAGAGTTCGCATTTTAAAGCTACAGCTCCCGCAATTTCAGGAAACGTTTTAGGTGATTTTGATCAGGGTAGTCATACTTTCATTTACGATAAAAACACCAAACTGGTCATGGAAAAACGCAATGACAGTTTGTATCAGGTTTTATACAAAAACGGAAAAGAAGTCGAATCACATCGATTTGAAATTGTTTTTGGAGTCAAACATGCTCAAACTTCTGTTTACTGGAAAAATAACAATACTTACGAATTACCTGTTTCACACTACAACGCTATCAATAATTGGGCTACAAGTCCGGGATTTCCTGCTGACAAGCCTTATTTTGACCGAATGGTGATGAAAGACTGCTATTCCTGCCACAGCTCCAACATCAGCAGTAAAAATGTAAATCAGAAATCTGACGAAGTCAATTTTATGTCCATGGAAGTAGAAGATATTGTCGATAAAAAAACAATTGTTTACGGAATCGACTGCGAGCGCTGCCACGGACCGGCTAAAAAACATGTCGACTTTCATTTAAAAAATCCGAATGTAAAAATCGCCAACAGCATTACCAGCTATAAAACCTTAAACAGACAGCAAAAATTAGATGCCTGCGCGCTTTGCCATGCAGGAAATGACGGCATGAAGATAAAATCGCGTTTTGCTTTTAAACCGGGAGATAATTTGTCTGATTTTTACAGAAATACCAGAAGCGTGACAGATACCGCTCAGTTTGATGTTCACGGCAATCAGTTTCGTTTGATGTCGCAGAGCAAATGTTTTATTAAAAGTGATAAAATGGATTGCATTACCTGTCATAATCCGCATGAAAATGCATCAAAAAACATGGCTTCTTATTCAAAAATATGCATGAGTTGTCATCAAGGTGTAAAACATAATGAAAATACCGTAAAAACAATGCCTGAAAAAGTACTGGCAGACAATTGTGTAGAATGTCATATGCCAAAAAAATCTTCAGCGGCCATCAAATTTCAGCTTTCGAACAGCAAACAGTTCTCCAATTACATTTTAAGAACGCATAAAATCGGAATTTATCCTACTGCGAAATAAAATTTATTTCTCGAATTTTTGAAGTTCAAAAGTCTCACCATCAAAAACGCCGTAGGTAAAATACCCAATCCAGTCACCCAAATTGACATATTTAGCATCCTCGCCTACCTGAATGATCATGGGTAAATGGCGGTGGCCGAAAATAAAGTAGTTATAATGCTTGGTTTCGAGTTTACGTTTGGCGTACAAAACCAGCCATTCGTTTTCTTCACCTAAAAATTTTACATCTTCATCACCGGAAATCAATTTGTTTTTAACCGATAAATATTGTGCTAAACTAACCCCAACATCTGGATGAAGCCATCGAAAAAGCCATTTCGAGAACGGATTGGTAAATACCTTTTTCATTCTCTTATACCCTTTATCACCCGGGCCTTTTCCGTCGCCGTGGCCAATTAAAAAGGTTTTTCCGTTAAAAGTAAATTCTTTATTATCGTGATATACCGGAATATTCAGTTCGGTTTCAAAATAGTCGTTCATCCATAAATCATGATTTCCGACAAAAAAATAAATCGGAATACCGCTGTCGCGAATTTCAGCCAGTTTGCCTAAAATTCGAACAAAACCTTTTGGTACCACCGTTTTATATTCGAACCAAAAATCGAATAAATCTCCCAACAAAAAAATAGCTTCGGCATCTTCTTTAACCTCATCTAACCACGCAACGAATTTCTTTTCACGAGGCAGGCTCAACTCAGGAGTCGGAGCTCCAAAATGCTGATCAGATGCAAAATATATTTTTTTCATTTAATTATTAGATTGTTAGATCTTAGACTTCTTAGATTTCATCCTGAACGAAGTTAAAGGGTTGGAATTTGGAATTTAATTTTTGGAATTTAATTCTTAGATATTATCAGAAGCATACCATTCGGCAAACGATGATTCTGTTTCCTGAAGTTTAAGGGAGAAAAGAGAGATATCCTTTGGCAAACGCGCAATAATTCTATCTGCAAAATCAACCACCATGTTTTCGCTTGTTGGCTGATAATCAACTAAAATTACGTGGTGACCGCGATTTTTCAATTCATTGGCCAATTCGATATGCGGTGTTGTTTCGTTAAAAACCGTTGCATGATCAAACTGATCGACGATTTCTTCTTTTACAATTTTTTTTAGATCCGAAAAATCAATTACCATTCCAAATTTCACATTCGATCGATCCGTGATTGGCGAACCAATAACCGTTACCGATAATTTATAACTGTGCCCGTGAACGTTTTTACATTTTCCGTCGTAACCGTATAATGCATGACCGGTTTCGAAACTAAATTGTTTTGTAATTCTGATATTACTCATCGATTTGAATTTTAGGTTGCAAATTTACAAATTAATAACCGTTTTCATCTCTTTTTTTGGCTCTGTTATACATCCAATAAGCAATTGCGATTAAAATAATGAAGGGAATGAAAGATCCAATCACAACTCCAATCTGATAACTGCTGTCCGGAGCAGTTTTAATTTTTTCCGCAACGTCGACTTTCTGAAATAATGAGATAATTTTCATGTCTTAGATATTAATTTATTCTCTGTAATGCTCCCAGCTTCTCAAAGTGTAAAACTTTGAGAAAGTTCAAACTGAGACTTGAGATGTAGAACTAAAATTTATTATTTCTTAAACTGCTGCAAAGCATTTCTGCTAAAATCAGATAAAACCAATTTACCTGTAATTGCTGCGCGCTCAATCAAAATCGATTCCCATTGTTCCGTTCCTTCCCAAATGATTTTTTTCATTTCAAATAAAGCTTCAGGATTGTATGAACTTAGTTTTTGAGTAAACCTTTCCACTGCTGCATCCAACTCATCCGCATGATGAAGAGAAGCATAAAGTCCGTTTTGAAGTGCCCATTCTGCCGATTTCCATTCGTGTGCGGCAAGCGTCATTTCGGTCATAGCCGTTTTACCAATCTTTCGGGAAACTGCCGGTTCAATTACAAACGGGCCAATTCCGATTGCCAATTCCGATAATTTTACAGCACTTTCAGCAGAAGCCAAAACGTAATCGCAAGTAGCAATAATTCCAACACCGCCGCCAACAGCTTTACCCTGAACACGGCCGACAATAATTTTAGAACAATTTCGCATTGCGTTTAGCAAATGTGCAAAACCAGAGAAAAATTCGGTTCCCTGTTCTTCATTTTCAACTTGTAACAGTTCGTCAAACGAAGCGCCTGAACAAAAGGTTTTCGAACCTTCACTTTGCAAAATAATTACCGAAATCGCTTCATTTCGGCTCAGTAAATTAATTTCGGCGGTTAAACGATCCAGCAGTTCACGCGGAAAAGAATTACTCGCCGGATGACCAAATTGTACCGCTGCAACCGCATTATTAAAAGTAGTATGTAAAGAACCGCTGTGACTTTCTGAACTCATAAAATAGATTTTATCGTAAAGTTACGGTTTTGACAACTATTTTTGCACGAAGCGATTTGAAATTTGCTTTTTTACAATTAATTGACTTTATTTGCTAACGAATTGGGGGATTAGCTCATTTGGCTAGAGTACTTGCCTGGCAGGCAAGGGGTGACCGGTTCGAATCCGGTATTCTCCACAAAAACTGTATTACTTAATTGTGATACGGTTTTTTCATTTCAAGAAGTTTAAGAATCATTTCTCATTGGCCTGATCTTCAAAATTCGGTTCGTCTTCAACTGGTTTCTTAAAATCATTATTTAATAAATCTGTTAGTTTCTTTTTCTCTTTTTGATTCTTTTTAGCCGTAAACAGAATTAAAACAACTACTGCCAATGCCACAATCCCTAATACTATCCAATTGATTTCCATTACTTTATTTTTTATTAAAGTTAAGAATTAAAAAATTTGAGAAGATGATCTAAAGGTTAAGTTCTTGCTGACAATCAGGAGCAGAAGGTGCTGTTTTTATAAGACGACTTGTCCCGCTGTACGCTATATCTTTTGAGCTGCAGCAAAAGCAGCTAAAAAGGATATCGCTTCCATCGGGGCTAGATTAGAGGTTTTATTTTCATAACAACCTTTTTCTTATATTTATAACTTCTATCATAAAAGCCAAAAACTTAGATAAACTAAAAAATTATGACATTATTACTGCGTTGGTTATGGATTCCTATAATAGCACTAATTGCACTACTGTTCTGGAAAGGCAGTCCTATTATTATAAAAGTAGCATTATTGATTATTCCTGCGGCTGGCATTATTGGCTGGTTCGTTCATGAAGGAGCCTTTAGCAGCGGTGGCGGCTTAGCGACCGTATATGGTTTATTAACATTAGCGGCATTTCTTTTTTGCTATGAGATCGGACTCTTATTTCATCGTTTTTATCTGGCAAAAAAAAGCTTAGACACCACACAAGATGATATACTGCTTACTATCGGATTGGTTTTATTAGTAATATCAGTCATCTATTTTTTAGTAGTAATTTCAAAATAAAGTAATTCCTAAACACGAGTCCTCTTAAATTTCTTGATTAATAGAAACAAAACTATAACTCTAATGAAAATAAAACACTTAGCATCTGCCGTATTACTGCTATTATTTTTTGCCTGCAATAAAAAAGAAACCACTCAAAAAGATACAGGCATAGTCGAAAATGCGCCGGTTGCGGCAGACACCATAAAAGAAGGAGATGACTACACGCCAAGAAAAGAAAGCATCAATTTGTTTGCGCTGACTTACAGAGACAGCACTGATGTGGCTTTTGTTTCGCTTTCAGACATTTATCCTGTAAGCGGCGATGAAACTGACACTCTTGCTTTGCCTGAAGTAGAAAAAATGGACGTAAAAGCTGCTGCATATTTTACATTAGAAAAAAAATACAGAAATAGATTTCTCGCTAAAACAAATATTTCTGAAACCGACTCTGTATTTGTGTACGATTATAGAAAAACCAAATTGTTTTCATTTGCTGTAAAAAAACTAAAAACCGCCGCACTGCTAAGTGTCTACACCTCAGAACAAGATTGGCCTTATCACCGTTACGACTATAGAATAGGTTTCGAAATCGGCAAACAATACTTAAAAGGGGTGAGCGATTACTATTCTAATGTTTTAGTGTATGTCGGCAAAGAAAATCCGTTTACAAAAGAGCCATTGACACCAATTGTCTGGAGCAAAATTCGGATTACCGAATATCCTTCGCAACCCATACATAAAAAAGATCTTGCCGAGTTTAAAAATAAAGCCGTTGGAAATACGTATGCTTATAAAGCGGACCATTTTCAATATTTCCTGCAGGAATATTTAAACAACCTCAAAGAAGTGGGCTCCAGGCGTTTGCTTGTTCTAGACTCAAAAACAAAAAAAGTTGTTGTCGAAAAATTGTTTCTCGAAAGTGAAGGTTCATCTCCGGCGCCTTTAAACGGCGACAATAATGAGAATGGCGCAATTCAATATACCGGCAGACTCTTTAAAAATAAGCCGCCAGTTGTTTTTGGTTTCCAATATCAATCGTTCGGATGTGAATCAATATCTCTGATCGACACATCAAATGAAGATATTTACATTCAATGCGATAATCGTCATTAGTCATTTTTGATTTTACAGGAATCTTTTTATTAGATTGAAGATTCTATTTGGCACGCTAAAAAAGCAAAGCAGTTTTTTAAACATAAAAAGGAGACAATTCACACTGTCTCCTTTTTATTTACTTTTCTATAATCTCTATTCTAACATCCTGCAAACCGCTTCGTTCGTTTGAAGCGATATCCATAAAAGCTTTTTTACTTAAATCAATTTCTCTGTTGCGTATAAAAGGCCCTCTGTCAGTAATTTCGACAATAACAGATTTCCTGTTGTTTTCATTTGTCACCTTTAGTCTTGTTCCAAAAGGAAACTTTCGATGAGCTGCAGTCAGTTTATTGTTGTAAAATCTCTTCCCGCTTGCTGTTTTTCTACCATTAAATTTATCATGATAGTAAGAGGCTTTCGCCTTTTTTTTATACAATTTAATTTTATCTATTCGCCACTCACCCTTTTTAAATACAGAACTCTTTACTGACGCCGTCATTAAAAAAAATATCGAGACAAGACATAATACCAATTTATTCATATTTTAATTTTAAAACTGAACAAAAAGAGTGATTTATTTAAAATCCGGAATCCCCTCTCAAGTCTTTACAATAACAAATTAAGACATATTTCCTAAAGCTCGACTGGCAGACTACTGTCTTTCAATGCAAATGTGGCGCAGATTACAACATGCTTTTTTACGATTCGTCGTTTTTGTATACTATCGATGTCACTGCGATAATCAACGTCACCATTAATGCTAATGTCAATATCATAATTTTATTCTTTTATAATTAAATTCATTGAACCTAAAACATATAAATTCAGCATTATAAGCCTCGTAGACTATATGTTTTCAAAATACAAAATTACCCTTGTTACAGGCACACTATTACCTCTACAAGTTTTGATTATAATATAAAAAGGTAAAAGAATAAAACCTTTTAGCCTCATTTTTACATCAGCAGAGGTTCTGATATTACTTAAAGTTTTACCGCGAGCTTTGATTTCTGTGAACTTAGTTGGCACGAAAAAACCCGACAGGTTTTAAAAACTGCCGGGTTGAAGACTTAAACGGTTAACCAGTAAACTATCTCAGTAAATATCCCAATCGAATCGAACCATAAAAATAGCCCGTATTGGTACTAGTTTCAGTTTCTTGCAATTCTCTGCCCCGATAGATAAAAGAATACGAAATATTGAAGTTATTTTGACGGTATTTCAAACCAAACTCAGCATTGAAACGCAGTAGTTCTAAATCAAAAGTTACCGGACTTGTAGTATTGAACATACTGCCCTGAATCGTGGCATCATAAAACTGGTAATTGAGGCTTGGCATCGCATAAAAATAAAACTCGCGGCTACTATGCTGCGGTTCAAAACTTACTGAAGCGTCATGTAAATTAGAATCGTAAACCGGAAGCAGTTTCTTAAAACCAATTCGGGTTAAAAATCCTGTCGAAACTCCTGTAAAAATGGTTCCAATGTTTGCTTCTGACTGAAAATGGAGATCTATAAAATCGTTGTGTGTATTTGGAAATAATTTCTTAGAATACATAACGTGGGCTTGTACGGCAAAAGCGTTATGAATTTGATTTTCCCAGCCAAATACCCTTTTGTAACCAATAAGATGATGAAAACTTTCCTGAGTTTCTCTTCCCAAACCATTTGGCCCCAAAAAACCCACTTGAAAATCGGTCTTTAAAACCGATTCGTTTTGGTAGAAAAAATTACTGCCCGCTTCGGCAAAAAGATAGCCTGCAAAAGGCCTGTCATTGATTCCGACTGCAGTTTCATTTAAATACCTCGGATTGTAAATGTATTGCCCTAATCTGAATTCGATTATTTTTTTATTAATTTTCTCGTTTTCATTTTTCGATAAAAATCGGTAAAAAAGTTCTAAACCGTTGGTATAATACATATCATTTTTAGACGATGTATACAAATCATTATCGGTAATAAAACCAATTTCTGTCGTTTTACCTTGTCCAAAACTCCATGCCGAAATCAATAGTAAGAGCGCAAAAACAGCCTTATTTCTTCCCATTATAATTTATTTTTCCAACAGCACGCATTTCACGAACGATTCTTTCCTTGCGTCTGTTGATATAACTTGAAGATCCTGTAGCTTTAAATTTTCTCGGATTTGGTAATATTGCGGCAATTCCGGCGGCCTGCATTGGTGTTAAACTTGAGGCATCGCGACGGTACCAGTGTTCAGTTGCTGCATATGCGCCGTAAACGCCGTCACCCATTTCTATGCTGTTCAGGTACACTTCCATAATGCGTTCTTTGCCCCAGATTACTTCAATTAAAACAGTAAAATAGGCTTCTAGTCCTTTACGGAAATAACTTTTGCCCTGCCATAAAAAAACATTTTTGGCTGTTTGCTGCGAAATAGTGCTTCCTCCGCGAATGCGGCGTCCGCGTTCATTGCTTTTATATGCTTTTTGAAGAGCTTTAAAATCGAAACCATTATGATATAAAAAAGTTCCGTCTTCACTGGCAATAACGGCTTTTTGCAAATTCATTGAAATTTTTTCTATCGGTTCCCAGTCGTGGTCAAAATAAACTTCTTTACCTCCAAGTTTATTTTCGATGGCACGAATGAGCATTAATGGTGTAAAGGGTACAGGGATAAATTTAAAAAATACCACCGAACCTATCGAAAGTCCGAAGAACCATAACATGAGTTTAATAAAAAACCATTTTACTTTTTCGCCAAAAGAACGATTCGTTTTTTTAGCCGTAGGTTTTGCTTTGCTTGCGGTTGTTTTTTTTGGTGCTGGTTTTTTGACTGCCATTATACTATATCTGCTAATTCGGTTCCTATTAAACTGCCTATTGCCACTCCCATTCCTCCTAAACGCACTCCACAAAACACGTTTTCAGATAGTTGAGCCACAACAGGATTTTTACTATTTCCAATTCCCATAATACCGCTCCATCGATGTGCGATCTGGAAATCCTGATTTGGTAAAATTACATTTTTCAGCAACTCTTCCAATTTATTTTGTACAATTTTCGTCTGGCCGAATTCGGTTGTGGTTTCGGTTTCAAAATCGAGGTTTCGGCCTCCGCCAAGTAAAATTCTGTCTCCTATATTTCTGAAATAATAATACCCGCGATCCAGATGAAAGGTGCCCTTAATATCTAAATTCGGAATAGGTTCGGTAATCAGAACCTGTGCCCTCGCCGGCTTTACGGCTCCATTTGTCAGGCTCCCCGCAAAACCGTTTGTAGCAAAAAGTATTTTTTTTGATTTGAAACTAAAATCGCCGAGTACAATTTCAACCTGATTTCCTACATCAGCATATGAAGTTACGGTCTGCTGATTTAATATTAAAATAGTTGCGGCAACGGCTTGCTTCAGCAATTCCTGCATCATATTTCCGGTATCGATTTGTGCTTCAAATGGATTAAAGATTAAATATTCCTGACTATTTTCAAACCCAAACCGGTCGGTTTCTTTGGTAAAAACATCAGATTTAAAAAGTGGTTTTAGAATTTCGTTGATGAAAGGCATTTTCGAAAGGCATTCGTTAAAACCAAAATCATCCTCTTTCAGAAACAATTCATAACCGCCATGAGGTTTAAAATCGATGGCAGCATCGCCTAATCTCTTTCGAAGCAACTGCAGGCCCTTCCATCTTTTTTCGATTAAATGAACAACATCTTCTTCAGAATGGGTTTTGAGATCTTCCATAATTTCAGAAAGACTTCCAAAACAGGCAAAACCAGCATTTTTAGTACTCGCGCCTTGTGGCAGCATTCCTCTTTCTAAAACCAAAATTTTTGCCGTTGGGAATCTTTCGCGTAAGCGTAATGCGGCATGCAAACCTACAATGCCACTGCCAACTATGGTGTAATCAACATCTGTGAACCAATTTTTTAGTTCCCAATAACTCAATTCCATTTGTCAAATTTTTATAAAAATAATGATTTTTTTTTACCATAAGTAATATAAGTTCATTTGAGTTTTAAGGCTTAATTCTTTGTGAGGGTAAGTGCATCGAAGTTTTAGAAGAACCCATTTCACAACTACATTTAATTAAATGAACTTGTATAGTTCGAATTCTTTTAACATTTAGTTGCTAAAATATATTTGTACTTTTAGCCCCACGAATATTAGAATTTTATTATGAAAAAAGTATTATTTACAACCTTAATAATGATGAGTTTAAACGCTATCGGACAAAATGTAATGTCTCCAGAATTGTTATGGAAATTAGGAAGAGTAACGGCCCTTGGACTTTCAAAAGATGAAAAAAATGTCGTTTTTAAGGTTTCAACGCCTTCTGTAGCCGAAAACAAATCGAGCTCAAAGTTTTATACCTTACCGGTAAACGGTGGAATTGCAACTGAAATTAAGGACACCAAAAATGTTTTGGCAGATAAAAACGTTTCGCCTGACGGAAAATTTTTATTGTATAATGAAGAAGTAAAAATTGATAAAGTTTTAGGAAAAGATTTTTATCCGAAATTAGACAAATCTGAAGCTCAGATTTATGACGGATTGGATTACCGCCATTGGGATACCTGGAATGAAGGAAAATTCAACCACGTTTTTTACAAAGAAAACAAAGAGGGCGCCGCCGGAATTGATATTTTAAAAGGCGAAAATTTTGATTCGCCTCAAAAACCTTTTGGAGGCGATGAAGATTATATCTGGTCGCCCGACGGGAAAAGTATTTTGTATGTGTGCAAAAAACAAGCGGGAACGAAATACGCTGTTTCAACAAATACCAATATATACGAGTACAATTTACAAACTCAAAAAACAACCAGCAGAACCGAAGATAATTTAGGCTATGACACGGCACCGCAGTTCTCTCCAACAGGAAATTTGACTTGGTTACAAATGAAACGCGATGGTTATGAAGCCGATAAAAACGATATTATTGTTGAATTTAAAGGCATCAAAACTAATCTGACAGCCAATTGGGACGGAACTGTAGATAATTTTATATGGAGCAAAGATGGTAAAAATGTGTATTTTACTGCTCCGGTTGGCGGCACAAAACAACTTTTTGTGGTAAACTTTCCGGGATTAACTAAAATTGCCGTTAACGTTAGCCAGATTACAAATGGTGATTTTGATGTGAATGATTTAGTAGGTTTTGCCGGCGATGATATTATCGTAACAAGATCAGACATGAATCATGCAGGTGAAATTTTTTCTTTTAATTTGAAGAAAAACACATGGAAACAACTCTCAAACGTAAATACAGAAACGTACAAATCTTTAGCTTTAAGCAAAATTGAAAAACGTTTTGTTACCACAACTGACGGCAAAAAAATGCTGGTTTGGGTCATTTTGCCTCCGAATTTTGATGCTGCAAAGAAGTACCCAACTTTATTATTCTGTCAAGGCGGACCACAATCTCCGTTGACACAGTCATATTCTTTCCGTTGGAATTTCCAATTAATGGCAGCTAAAGGTTATATTGTTGTGGCACCAAACCGCCGCGGTATGCCGGGTCACGGTGTAGAATGGAACGAACAGATTAGTAAAGACTGGGGCGGACAGGTTATGGACGACTATCTTTCTGCAATTGACGATGTTGCTAAAGAAAATTATGTAGATAAAAGCCGTTTAGGATGTGTAGGTGCAAGTTACGGAGGATATTCTGTCTTTTATCTAGCTGGGATTCACAACAATCGTTTCAAAACTTTTATCGCCCACGACGGGGTTTTCAATACCGTTAGTATGTTAGGAACTACTGAAGAGGTCTTCTTTAACAATTGGGATTTTGGCGGTGCATATTGGGAAAAAGACAATGTTGCCGCTCAAAAAGCATACACAACTTTTAATCCGGCTGCTTTGGTACAAAACTGGAACACACCTATTTTGATTGTTCAGGGAGGAAAAGATTTTCGTGTGCCGATTGGACAAGGACAAGAAGCTTTTCAGGCTGCGCAGCTGCGAGGCATCAAAAGCCGTTTCGTGTATTTTCCAGATGAAAATCACTGGGTTTTAAAACCTCAAAACGCACAGGTTTGGCAGGGTGAATTTTTTAAATGGCTGAACGAAACCTTATAACACTTTAAAACGGCATATAAAAACGGCTGCAGATTTATAAAATAAACTGCAGCCGTTATTTTTTAAAGAAAGTTTGGCTTTTAAAATCAGATTTTTTTGGATAAATTGCAGTAGTAACAAATTAAAAGTCCTCAAAGCCGTGATTTATGGAGAGTAAAAAAAGTTATATGCCTATTAAAGTTCTCTTCAGTTATGTTGCGTTATTGGCATTGGTGGTTACCGTTGGCTGGTTTTTATATGCTGAAAATGTTGTTTACAATAAATTAGAGGATAAGATCGCGTTCGAAAAAACAAAGATTTTAAAAGTCAGCAAATTGTTTTCGAATGTTTACAAGACAGAAAGTTTAGCGCGAAGAACAATCCAAAACAATTCTGAAGAAGATTTTAAAAGTTATATTATCGAAACTGATTCTTTAAAATCAAGAATCGACACCTTAAAACAAATCGTTACGACGCAATATCAAAAAACACTTTTGGACAGCGTTACCTATTTATTGTCTGAAAAAACCAAAAACATACGACAGCTAAAAACAATCAAAAACAAAGCTGAAGACGAAGTTTCTGTTAATACAGCGATTGACGAAATTACCAAAATGGAGTTTAAACTTCGAAAACTGGAACTTCAGGATTTTGCTAAAAACCCAAATGATTTAGGAAATTATCAGCGAAATGTACTTCAAAAATATGTGGATTATCTCAATCAGAATATTCCCGATGACAGTACCAACACGCTTAGTAAAAAAGCTTCGGATTCGATTTTAGCCAATTCAAAAAAATTATTGAGCAATGTAAAACTGAAAGCTGAAAAGAAAAAGGAATCGCTCAATTTTGAAGAAAATAAACTGTTGAAAAACGAAATTGCGATTTCTGATCAGCTTAGAAAAGTGCTTCGTATTATTGAGCGCGAAATTATCATCAACTCCATTAAAAACAATTCCTTAAAAGAAAAATCACTTAAAAAAGTCAATGAAATTGTTACGGCGTCGGCGATTATTGGTTTAATCCTGACGTTATTTTTCTCAATCCTGATCGTGAGCGATTACTCAAAATCGCAGGTTTATAAAAAACAGCTGGAAATTGCCAATTTCAAAACTAAAAATCTGCTTAAAAGCCGTGAACAGTTGATTTCGACGGTGAGTCACGATTTGAAAACGCCGTTGAGCACGATTGTAGGCTATTCTGAACTTTTGGGTAATTCTGACGTGAATACAAAACAATCGTACTTCATTAAAAATATCAAAAATTCATCTGAATATATCACCCAATTGGTGCAGGATTTATTAGATTTTTCGCAGATTGAAGCGGGAAAAATCACCATCGAAAAGGTTCCGTTTTACCTTCCTGAAATTATTGAAGACACAGCCAAAAATATACAAACCGTTTATAAAGAGAAAAACATCAATTTAATTATTAATATTGATGAAAAACTGAATGCCAGAATTGTGGGAGATCCGTTTCGATTGAAACAGATTTTGACTAACATTGTGGGAAATGCCTATAAATTTACTGAAGAAGGTTTTATAAAGATTGATGCGGTCGCGGCCGAAGACAAACGTTTCTTTGAAATTACAATTGAAGATTCCGGAATTGGAATTGAAAAAGAGAATCAGCAGCTGGTTTTTGAAGAATTCGCTCAGGCAAACGAGGGTATAGAAAAAAAATATGGAGGAACAGGTTTAGGGCTTTCGATCTGCCAAAAAATTATTTCTATTTTAGGCGGCAGTTTACAACTTGAAAGTACTTTTGGAAAAGGAAGCACTTTTGAAATTCAATTACCACTGCTTTTTGACACCAGCAGCACCAATACAATTGACAAAATAAAAAAACCGATCGTCAGCAATACCCAAAAGCAGACTTTTATTGTGATTGACGATGATATTAATCTTTTGAATTTGACGAGCGGTGTTTTGAAACAGGAAAATCATAAAGTAGTGTCGTTTACCAGTGCTGTTAAAGCACTGCAAGCCATTCAGAACACCCATTTCGATTTTGTGATAACAGACATCCAAATGCCGGAAATGGATGGTTTTCTCTTCTTAAAAAACCTAAAATCTACAGACAACAGGATTTATAAAAATCAGCCCGTCATTGCTCTTACAGGACGAACTGATCTGGATGCCAAAGTTTATACAGAGGCTGGATTTACGACCGTAATAAAAAAACCATATTCGCCAAAAATTTTACTGGAAACAATTCAGCATATTTTAGACAACGACATACTGCCGATTACTAAAATTGAAGACAATCAGGAAGAAACTTCTTCAAAATTATATTCATTAGACACTTTAAAAGATTTTTTAGGCAATGATGACGACGCATTAAACGAAGTTCTAAAGTCGTTTTTAGAAAGCAGTGCCTCAAATATCGATGATTTGGAAACTGCCGTCGCTGCAAAAAATGCTGAAGAAATAAAAACAATTGCGCATCGCATTGCGCCCATGTTCAAACAAATTCAGGCTCATAAAATTGGAGAAACGCTAAAAAATCTAGAGAAGAATGATTTTGAAACTGCTGATTTAAAAAGCATTTTTCAAAATTTAAAAATAGAAACTGATCTGCTTTTTACAGCATTACAAAAAGAAATAACTTAGTGCGTTTTGCCACAAATTAAATTCAGTTTATTCGTGGCAAAAAACAAAAAAGTTTAATCGATATTATATTGTTTTAATTTATTGTAAAGCGTTTTTCTGGTAATTTTAAGCAGTTTTGCAGCTTCTGATTTATTGTTTTGTGTTCTTGAAAGCGCATGAATAATAGTTTCTTTTTCGTTATCTGATAAAGAAAAACTCCCATTTGAAGTAGACTGCTGCTGCACCTGAAAGAACTCTGCAGGCAAAACATCGCTTTTTATAAAATCTCCCTGCGTTAAAAGTGTGGCACGTTTTACGCAGTTTTGCAATTCACGTAAATTTCCAGGCCAATTGTAATTCTGAAAAATTGTAACTACTTCCGGCGAAAATCCAATAATCTCTTTGTGCAGCTGCTGATTGGCTTTCTCTAAAAAATAATCAGCAAAAACCATCAAATCTTCGTCACGATCTTTTAATGAAGGCGACTGAATGGAGAATTCGTTGATTCTATGATATAAATCTTCTCTGAAATCACCATTTTTTACTGCTTCGCGCAAATCTTCATTTGTTGCTGTAATAATCCGAATATCAACGTTGATTTCTTTATTGCTTCCAACTGGCTTTATTTTGCGTTCCTGAAGTGCTCTCAATAACTGAATTTGATTTTCATATGAAAGATTTCCAATTTCATCAAGAAAAAGAGTACCGCCATTTGCTGCTTCAAAATAACCCATTTTGTCGCTGATTGCTCCGGTGAAAGATCCTTTTAAATGTCCGAAAAATTCACTTGCCGCCAATTCTTTTGGAATCGCACCACAATCAACTGCAATAAAATTATTGTTTTTTCTTAAACTCTGCTGATGAATGCTTTTGGCTATAATTTCTTTTCCAGTACCGCTTTCGCCGATGATTAAAACCGACATATCTGTTGGGCTAACCAAATGAATGTGATCTAATAATTTCTTTGAAGCAACTGAAATTCCTCTTACAAATTCATTTTCAGATGATGCTGTTTTTTTTACCGTTTTCTTTTCTTTTACCGGAATTTCTTCTGAATCAGAAGTGTGAAGCGCATTGGTAATCACTAGTAAAACCTCATCTGGATTAAAAGGTTTCGAGATATAATCTGCCGCTCCGTTTTTAATTGCTTTTACGGCTGTATTTACATCAGAATAACCGGTCATCAATACGACAGGAATCTGAGGATAAGCCGTTTTAAATTCAGACATTAGCCCGATACCGTCAGAATCAGGCAGACGAAGGTCTGTCAAAATCAAATCAAAAGATTCGTTTTTGATGGCAGTTCTGGCTTCCGCGGCCGAAAAAGCTATCGTTACATCGTATGCTTTTTTAGTTAGAAATTTCTCTAATAATTTGCAAAACGAAATATCATCTTCTATCAGTAATATCTTTGGCATTTGTTTTTAGGGACTTTTTTGCTAAAATAAGACTATTAAAATTGTCTTTTCACAAAATTATGCAAAAAAAAAGAGATTGCTGTACGCAATCTCTTTTTCACCAAAAACATAAATCTAAATTCACCTAATTATATCTTCAACCAGTTACCATTGACATCTGAGTACACAGTAGCCTTTTGGTCCCCAACCGATATTTCTAATTTGTATTCTTTTTTCTCGTTTACAAACGCTTTCTCTAGTTTTGCACCAGGGTAAGCAGTCTGCAGTGCGGTTTTTACGACCGCCGGGACAGCATCTGCACTAACTTCCGTATACTCATTTTGAGTTTGATTAGAAATAGTAATTTTTGCCTGCTCTGGAGTTGTTGTCTCAGTACTTGCGTAGATTGACAAATTTCCCAAAACGATAGCTGCTGATAAGATTAACTTTTTCATAGTGCTGACTTTTTAATTATTTTTTAAGAATGTTTCCTGAAGCATCTGTAAATACAGTGTACTTTTTATCTCCACTTGAAATTTCCAATTTGTACTCGTTTTTGTCGTTTTTATACGCTTTTTCAAGTTTTGTCTTCGGAAAAGATTTTTCAATTGTTGATTTTACAGCTTCCGGAACTGCATCTGCAGCTACTTCTGTGTAGGCATCCTGAACAATTGAGTACTGATTCATTGAAACAGCAGGACTGGCTGCCTGAATTGACAAACTACCTAAAACGATAGCTGCAGATAAGATTAACTTTTTCATAATGCTGAGATTTTTAATTATTTTTTAATAAGATTTCCTGTAGCATCAGTATAAACAGTTGATTTTTCACCTCTTACAGTAATCTCAATTTTATACTCTTTCTTTTCGTTCACCCAGGCTTTATCCAGTTTTACTCCTGGATAATTATTGTCTAAAGCTGTTTTAATAGCTGCCGGAACAGCATCAATTTCTTTATACTCGTCCTGAACATTTACTGATTGAACCGCTTTATTGGTTACAATCGAATTTTCTGCCTGCATTGACAAACTTCCCAGAATGATCGCTGCTGATAAGATTAACTTTTTCATAGTGATAGTTTTTTAGTTAGTTTGATTATTTTTTAATCCAGGTTCCATCTGCGTTAGCAAAAAGAGAACCTACTTTGTCTCCAACTGTAACATCCAATTTATATTCTGACTTTGCATTTTTGTATGCTTTAGAAAGAACTGCATCCGGATATGCTTTTTTCAGAGCTTCTGTTACCGGAGCTGGTACTTCTTCTAGTTTAATTTCGGTATATTCATCTTGAATCGAAATTGTTTTTACGATAGTATTTGATATTGGAGATGTTGAAGCAAATGATGTTAAACCTCCCAAAACGATTGCGGCTGATAAAAATAAATTTTTCATAATAGTTATATTTTAATATTGTTAATTTGATTTTAGTATTCTTAATCTGAATCTTCACGAGAATCTAAGATTATTTTTTAATCCAAGATCCGTCTGCGTTAGCAAAAAGAGAACCTACTTTGTCTCCAACTGTAACGTCAATTTTATATTCTGATTTTTCGTTTTTATATGCTTTAGTAAGAACTGCATCCGGATATGCTTTTTTCAGAGCTTCTGTAATTGCAGCTGGCACTTCTTCAATTTTAATTTCAGTATACTCTTCTTCAATTGAAATTGTTTTCACTATATTATTTTGTACTGAAGTAGTAGAAGCGAATGATGTTAAACCTCCTAAAACAATTGCGGCTGATAAAAATAGATTTTTCATAATGTGTATATTTTAATTATTTAATAGTCGTTTACGCTTTAGATAATGAAATAACTGTGCCGATACAAAAAAATAACATGCCAAACGGCTTAAACCCTTTATTTACAAAGGTTTTATACTATTATATCAAAAATGAAGATTTGTAAAATGTGTGTAAATTTTTAAAATACTGTGTAAAAAGTATACACAGATAGTGTGTAATCTTAGAAATAACAAACCCGACAGGTTTAAAAAAACTATCGGGCTGTTTAAACATTGCATAGAATGTCTCCTTTGTAGTAGAGTAATTTTAGTCACATTATTTTCCAGCAATCATGATTCCTGCGGAATATCCTGCGAGATAATTCCATACACTGGTCTGGTCTGGAATATAGAAGTGTAAAATAAAAAAGGCTGTCAAATGACAGCCTTTTTTATTTATTCGATTGGATTCATTTTAAAAGTATCCATAAATGCAGTGGTATAATCTCCTGCAATATATCTTGGATCATCCATTAATTGTCTGTGGAATGGTATTGTAGTTTTCACACCTTCAATAACAAATTCGTCTAAAGCTCTTCGCATTTTGCTGATCGCTTCTTCACGAGACTGCGCAGTAGTAATCAACTTAGCAATCATCGAATCGTAGTTTGGCGGAATACTATAACCTGAGTAAACGTGAGTATCTAAACGTACTCCATGACCTCCCGGCATATGAAGCGTAGTAATTTTTCCTGGTGAAGGGCGAAAATCGTTATAAGGATCTTCGGCATTAATACGGCATTCGATAGCGTGTAATTGCGGCAAGTAGTTTTTTCCTGAAATCGGGATTCCAGCAGCGACCATAATTTGCTCACGAATTAAATCATAATCAATAACTTGTTCTGTAATTGGGTGCTCAACCTGAATACGAGTATTCATTTCCATGAAATAAAAATTTCTATGCTTGTCTACAAGAAATTCTACCGTTCCGGCTCCTTCGTATTTAATGAATTCAGCAGCTTTTACAGCAGCTTCTCCCATTGCAGCACGCAATTCGTCTGTCATGAAAGGTGAAGGTGTTTCTTCGGTCAATTTTTGGTGACGACGCTGTACTGAACAGTCTCTTTCAGAAAGGTGACATGCTTTTCCGTATGAATCTCCAACAACCTGAATTTCGATATGACGTGGTTCTTCAATAAGTTTCTCCATGTACATTCCGTCATTTCCAAACGCAGCGGCAGCTTCCTGACGTGCACTTTCCCATGCTTTCAATAATTCATCTTCTTTCCAAACGGCACGCATTCCTTTTCCACCACCACCGGCAGTTGCTTTAAGCATCACCGGGTAACCAAATTCTTTAGCCAATTTTTGTGTTTGCTCAAAAGATTCTAATAATCCATCTGAACCTGGTACACATGGAACCCCTGCCGCTTTCATTGTTGCTTTTGCAGAAGCTTTGTCTCCCATTTTATCAATCATTTCAGGAGCGGCACCAATAAATTTGATTCCGTGTTCCTGACAAATTTTAGAGAATTTAGCATTCTCAGAAAGAAATCCATATCCTGGATGTATTGCGTCTGCATTTGTAATTTCTGCAGCAGCAATAATATTTGACATTTTCAAATACGATAAGTTACTTGGAGGGGGACCAATACAAACCGCTTCATCAGCAAACTTAACATGTAAACTTTCTGCATCGGCTGTAGAGTAAACTGCTACAGTTTTGATTCCCATTTCCTTACATGTACGAATTACACGAAGTGCAATTTCTCCTCTATTTGCAATTAATATTTTTTTAAACATCTTTTTAAAATTAGATAATTAGATAATTAGATAATTGGATAGTTAGATTTTAAGTACTTTCGAAAAAGTCTAAAAATCTAAAAATCTAACGATCTAAAATTAAGATGGATCTACTAAGAATAAAGGCTGGTCAAATTCTACAGGAGACATGTCGTCAACAAGAATTTTTACAATTTTACCTGAAACTTCTGATTCGATTTCGTTGAATAATTTCATTGCTTCAATTACACAAAGAACATCACCTTTTGAAATAACGCTTCCAACTTCAGTAAAAACCGGTTTGTCTGGAGATGGTTTTCTATAAAAAGTTCCAATAATTGGAGATTTTATAGTAATGAATTTAGAATCTTCTGCCGGAACAGATGCCTCACTGGTTACGTTTACAACTGCTGGAGCAACTTGTTGTGGAGCAGCCGCTTGTGGCAATTGCGCCTGCGCAGGTAACTGCTGTACATAAGTAGTTTCAGTTACGTTTCCTTCTAAAGTTGTTCTGATGGTGATTTTTACATCATCCATTTCTAACTTCACTTCTGCAACTCCCGAATTTGCTACAAATTTGATTAGGTTTTGAATTTCTTTTAAATCCATAATGATTCGTTTTTAGTTTTGATTTATTTTTTATCGTAAGCCCATTTTAGGTAAATAGATCCCCAAGTGAATCCACCACCAAAAGCGGCAAAAATAATATTATCTCCTTTTTTGAATAGGTGCTCAAAGTCGCTTATTACTAATGGCAGTGTTGCTGAAGTAGTATTACCATATTTTTCAATATTCATTAATACTTTAGAGTCTTCAAGGTTCATTCTGCTTGCAGTTGCATCAATAATACGTTTGTTTGCCTGATGCGGTACTAACCAATTTACATCTTCGTTAGTCAAATTGTTTCTTTTTACGATCAATTCGCTCGCGTCGGCCATATTGGTTACAGCATATTTAAAAACGGTTTTACCATCTTGAATGATATTGTGCTGTCTGTTTTTTACGGTCTCTTCTGTAGTTGGAATCAGAGAACCTCCGGCAGGAATTTTAAGAAAATCGCGTCCTATACCATCGCTTCGTAAGTATTCATCTTGTAAGCCTAAGCCTTCATAATTTGGTTCGAATAAAACGGCTCCCGCTCCATCTCCAAAAATAATACAAGTTGATCTGTCTGTGTAATCTACAATTGATGACATTTTATCAGCACCAATTAATAATACTTTTTTATAACGCCCGGACTGTATATAAGCTGCAGCCGTAGACATTCCGTATAAAAAACTTGAACATGCGGCCTGCAAATCGTATGCAAATGCATTTGTGGCTCCAATTTCTGTTGCAACATAAACTCCTGTAGCGGCTACGGGCATATCTGCAGTTGCTGTTGCCATTATAATCATATCAATCTCTAAAGGATCAATATTGGCTTTCGCTATTAAATCTTGTGCTGCTTTTATGGCAAGAAACGATGTTCCTTTATCAGCATCTTTTAGAATTCTTCTTTCTTTAATTCCAGTACGAGTAGTAATCCATTCGTCATTAGTATCGACCATTGTTTCCAGTACTTTATTTGAAAGTACATAATCCGGAACATAGGCTCCAACAGCGGTAATTGCGGCTGTGATTGTATTCATTATATTTTATTATTTCCTTTCAAACACGATGTATTTGAAAAATTTTTAAAAGACTTGAAAATTACAAAAAAAAACGAAATTAATTTGTAGATAATTTCTTAAAAAAAGAAAATTATAACCAACAAAAAAAACTCTCACTATGTGAGAGTTCTAGTATCATTTACAAAAACGTATTAAGCAACCGCTACAGATTTATCGATAACAACTTGCCCTCTGTAATACATTTTACCTTCATGCCAGTAAGCTCTGTGGTATAAATGTGCTTCTCCAGTAATAGGACATGTAGCGATTTGAGCTACAGTAGCTTTATAATGTGTTCTTCTCTTATCTCTTCTTGTTTTCGAGATTTTTCTCTTAGGATGTGCCATTTTACTATATTATTTATCCGTTAATAGTT